>CZRL01000086.1_pt1 | contig 53595 bp, 48 predicted proteins | sample 734451 | NCBI WGS metagenome assembly CZRL01 (sample SAMEA3597868, study PRJEB11362) | hydrothermal vent metagenome | biome: marine hydrothermal vent biome; feature: marine hydrothermal vent; material: ocean water | place: Atlantic Ocean | collected 2010-09-19/2010-10-04 | reverse complement strand
CAATGGATTTTTCTCAAACACAAAATCGAGTTCGGTGGTATTCAATGGATCGCGACCCATGCCGACAGACAGGGCGTAGAGCATGGCCTCACGGTCCCCGTATCGGACTACGTTACCAGTCGATTCCAGTGCCATCAGGTGGTTGTAATCAATTGCCATGTTTAGCTTCTCCTAATGTGCAGCAATAAATTCTTTAATTTTGTGTTGTCCAGTAACAAAATATGGGTGATGCGTATAGCCGATGCGGTATACCGGAGGTGTCGACAATACTCGCTCGATTTAGATATACCATCTGGCGGGTATTATCTGAAGCGAAATACGCAGAAATAAGGGGTGTTTCGAGTCTCGACGCAGCTTAGTTGCTGACCATACACCGACAGGCTATGCTCTTCGTGTTGGTAATATCGGTTTGTACCTTTTTTTGTAGGATTATTCACGGAGGATAACAAAATGTTTAGAACAAAGATTCGTCACGTAATTGGCGCAACTATGGTTACAGCTATGGCGTTTGGCAGCGTTGGTGTCGCCTACAGTGCCGACAAGGTAGTTTGGAATTTTAATGTCTGGGGCGGTCAACGCGCCTTCACAAAGGGCGTCGAAATAATCAAGGAAAAGCTTGAGGCCGCTGGGAATGGCAGTTTCGAATTGAAAATCAACTATGGGGATGCGCTCGGCCCTAAGAAGCAGAATCCAGAAAATATCAAAGTCGGCGCAATGGAGGCCGGCCAGATTTGTGTCGGTTATTATCCTGGCAAATATCCGTTGCTTTCGGTTATGGAGCTGCCTTTCCTGTTACCGCGGGATATCAACGCGCGCGCGAAGGTAGAGATGGCCGTTCTTTCGCACCCGGATATCGTGGCGGAGTTGACTGATCGCTGGAATTCGAAATTTTTCGGCCCCGCGTTTCTGCCGGCATATGAGTTCATGGGTAATAAGAGGATTGAAACCACTGACGACATGAAGGGCGTGAAGATGCGGATTTCAGGTCTAAACGCTAAGGCATTACAGGTCTTTGGCGCAGTTCCTACGATGGTCACAGCCACTGAAGGCTATAACGCGCTTCAACGCGGGACGATCGATAGTTTTGGGTTCCCGTATTCGTATGCGTTTGGTTCTTACAAACTCTACGAAGTTTCCAAATACGTAACCGAAGGATTAGCCATGAGTGGGTTTATGTGTCTGCAGACCGTCAACATTGACGCGTGGAACAAGACACCTGAGGCTGTGAGGAACGCGTTGCCTGCTGCTCAGGAAGCTGCAATTGCCGGGATGATAGAAGCCTATGCGGCAGCTGATAAGAAATGGCGTCCAATATTCCGGGAAAAATTAGAAGTTGTTGAGGTTGATCCTGCAACGCGGGCTAAACTGGCCGCGGGCGCAGGTAAGATCTGGGCTGAATGGACGAAGAAACATGACGGTGAAGGCCGTCCCGCCAGCAAAATTCTCAAGTTCGTCCAGGAGCAGGTTAGCAAAGCGTCTGGGGGCTGAACACAATCTCTATGAATAACGCTGGCTAGGTGGTTCCTCGTTGCAGGAACTCCTACTTATATTCTGCATTATCCTTGCGGTCGGGGCTGTCATCACAGCCCTGGCCGTGAAGGCCGCCGCTCTATTGTTTTTGATCGAGCGATATCTGACGTATGCCTCGGCGGCAATAATTATTGGCGTTATGTGTTTTGTCGGTGCAGAAGTTTTCATGCGATATGTTCTTAATTCCCCGATTCCAGGTCATCTGGAAGGTTCCGAATTGCTGGTATGTATCATCGTATTCTTCGCCGTTTCTTATACGCAGTCTCTTAAGGGACATGTGGGAATGACCCTCATTATTGATTCGCTTCCCGATAAGACCAAGAATATTTTAGAGATTATTACGCTGCTGCTTTCCGTTGCCACATGTGCGGTTCTTAGTTTTTTCAGTTTCAAGTACGCCTATAACTGTTGGGTCATCGGTGATATCACGATGTCGCCCCCGTTTTTTCCTGTTTGGCCCTCCGCTTTGGCAATCCCCATTGGATACATGCTCCTTTCGATGCGTATGTATCTTCAGGCGTTACATTTGATTGTGCCTAATTACTATCCCGCGAACGAAATTGTGGATGAATCGGCACTTTTTACAGACGAAGTAACCAATTAAGTAACTTCAGAAACTAGGTATTGTCAGTGGATCCCATCTCACTTGGTTTGATTGCGCTGGTTGCATTAACCGTTATGCTTTTTTCGGGTATGCGAATAGCGTTCGCAACAGCAATTTGCGGGTTTGTTGGTTTGTGGGCTTTGCGGGGCTATGTGCCTGCTGCCAGCCTGGCGTCGACTGTAGCTCACGGTCATTTGACGAGTTATTCGCTGTTGGTGCTTCCATTGTTCATCATGATGGGATTTTTTGCGTTCTTTGCCGGTATTACGCGTGACTTGTACTGGGCTGCGCGGCAGTGGCTTGGTCACCTGCCGGGAGGCCTTGCTATCGCCACGGTATTTGGTTCAGCCGGCTTTGCCGCGGCCTGTGGTGCGTCGACTGCTTCGGCGGCAGTGATGGGCAAGATCGCACTGCCAGAACTGAAGAAGTTTGGGTATGACGATAAGGTCGCTACCGGCGCTGTCGCCGCTGGCGGGACAATGGCTACCATGATCCCGCCGTCAGTTCTTATGGTGATTTATGGTTTTATAGCAGAAGAGTCCATTGGCGCACTGCTTCTCGCAGGGATTCTTCCGGGTCTGATGGAAGCTGCTAGTTACGGATTGATGCTCTGGGTTCGTTTCAAAATAAATCCCGAACTTGGTCCTCCGATTAGAGGCATTACCTGGTCTCAACGCTTTAGATCTTTGAAGGGTGTTTGGGGGATGGTTGTTTTGATCATCCTCGTGATGGGCAGCATATATACCGGTTTGGCTACTCCGACAGAATCTGCTGCAGTCGGAGCTATCGGTGCATTCTTAATGGCCTTGCCTCGACTGAACTGGAGATCCTTCAAGGATACGATGTTAGAGACAGCCAAGACATCGGGAATGATATTCGCCATTGTTGCGGGCGTTCTTATTTTTGTACATTTCCTGGGCTTTACCGGTATGCCGGGAGTTATTGCCGAAAGCATTATAACTTTGGATATATCGCCGACGCTTGTATTGATTCTTATCCTATTGCTTTATCTTTTCTTAGGCATGTTCTTGGACGGTATTGGCATGCTTTTACTGACTGTACCGCTGGTACTGCCCACAATACACCATCTCCATGAGACAACCGGAAACGAGTTGTTTAATCCAATTGTTTTCGGCGTACTGGTGATCAGAATGATCGAGATTGGACTAATCACCCCACCTGTAGGTCTGAACGTTTACGTGTTGAAAGGTGTGGCACCCAAAGTCAAAATGGGTGATATTTTCAAGGGCTGTGGTTGGTTTGTGGTGGTAGATTTAATAAATGTTGCCATTCTGATAAGTTTTCCAGCGATCATCTTACTAATTCCCACAACGATGATCAGATAACACCGCGTAAAAGACTCACTAATATCCGTTTTGTTACAGAGGTCGCGGTTGTTGCTCTATTTACTCGCTTTCCAGAATTGTGACCATTCTTCGGGACCTGATGCTCAGGGAGTTCTAGTCGTTTTAGTTTAAGCATTGATTCCGGTTCGAAATCTGGCTGTGAACTGGTTTACAGATTCGACAGTAGAACCGGATGTAGGGTCAAGTATCCTGGGTTCACGGATTCGGCAGAATGTCCTTAGCGATTGTACGTACACGCGCCAGCAGTGGTCTCGCGGCGCCTGCTGTTACTGTGGAGGTACATCTGTCCAACGGGTTGCCCTCATTTTCAATTGTGGGTCTCCCTGAAACTGTGGTGAGAGAGAGTCGAGAGCGGGTGCGTAGTGCACTGCTCACCTCTGGGTATAACTTTCCGGCTCGACGGATCACGGTGAATCTTGCACCCGCCGACCTGCCGAAAGAGGGCGGACGATTTGATTTGCCAATTGCACTGGGTATTCTGGAAGCGTCTGACCAGATTCCGGTTCGGTGCTTGAACACACTGGAGTGTGTCGGGGAGTTGGGCCTTGGTGGCGAGTTAAGACCGATTCGGGGTGCACTGGTCTTCAGTCGAGCAGTCTCGCAGGAGGAGCGAACTGTGGTTCTTCCGGCTGCTAATGTCGAGGAAGCACTGCTGGTGCCTGGTGCCAAGGTGCTGTCGGTTAGCCACCTGACTGAGCTCACGGCTCATCTGTCCGGACGTCGTGTTTTGCCATACACACGCCCGGAACCATCCAGAACGTTCAGCGTCACCGGGCCCGATATGGCAGACGTTCGGGGTCAGTATTTGGGAAGACGCGCACTCGAACTGGCTGCAGCCGGTGGACACCACCTGCTGCTGGTCGGCCCACCAGGATGCGGTAAGACAATGCTTGCACAACGTTTGCCCGGCCTGTTGCCGTTGATGACAGAGGATGAGGCACTGGAGAGTGCCGCCACCTTTGCATCATCTACGGGAGGCGTTAATCTAGACCTCTGGCAAAATAGACCCTTTCGTTCTCCGCACCATGGGATCTCTTCTGTGGCTTTGGTGGGCGGCGGTGCTAAAGCTTTACCCGGCGAAGTATCTCTTGCGCACCATGGGATTCTTTTCCTGGACGAGTTCTGTGAGTTTGATAAGCGGGTACTGGACCAGCTGCGAGAACCACTGGAACAGGGCTCTATCACGATTTCGCGAGCACGCCGGACGGTCCGCTATCCCAGCCGTTTCCAGCTGGTGGCAGCGATGAACCCCTGTCCGTGTGGTTATCATGGTGATCCTTCAGGTCGTTGTCGTTGTACTGCACAGCGGGTGACGCGTTACATGGATCGAATCTCCGGACCATTAATTGACAGGATAGACCTACAGATCTATCTCGGGCCGGTAGATTCTGCCGCGCTTAACCCTAAGTTTCCTTGCGGTGAGTCGAGTTCGACTGTTCGCTGTCGCGTTAAGCATGCCAGGGCAGCACAGCACTCCCGATTTGCAGAGATCAATTCGAGGGTGGCTATCGATGTGTTTGAAAAGAAATGTCAGCTGAATCCAGATGCCCATCAGTTTCTAATTGAATCGATGCGTACGTTACAATTTTCTGCCAGAGCGTACCATCGCATCTTACGCCTCGCTCGGACCATAGCCGATTTGTCGGCGTCTGATCGTATTGAACCTCAGCACATTAGCGAGTCTATTCACTATCGATATCTGGATCGGGTATCGGTGTGATGGAGATGGTTGTTGCCAACATTGACAGTTGTCAGAACTGACATCGGGATGCGGTACTACATTTTGTAAACAATCTCTGTTACCGTGCTTGTAACACCTAAATACTGTGAAGCATTGCCACTTGGATAACACAAACATTTCAGCGCTCAAGGTGACTGATCTGCACAAGCAGTTTGGTACTGAGTTGGTGCTAAAAGGGGTTCACCTGGAGGCAGCAGTGGGTGACGTGATTTCCATGTTGGGTTCATCGGGCTCTGGCAAGAGCACGTTTCTACGCTGTATCAACTTGCTGGAGATTCCTGATGCCGGTACGGTGACCATACACGGGGAGACCATAGGTATGACCCGTGATAAGTCAAATAACCCGATCCCCGAAGATATGCAGCAGGTTATCCGACTGCGCTCCCGATTGGGAATGGTCTTCCAGAGTTTTAACCTCTGGGCGCATATGACGGTTCTGGAAAATGTGTCAGAAGCCCTGATCCATGTACTGAAAATGTCCAGGTCTGAGGCGCATGAGCAGGCCGAAGCCACCCTGAACAAGGTGGGGATGTATGACCGAAAGGACTACTATCCTGCACACATTTCCGGGGGGCAGCAGCAGCGAACAGCGATTGCGCGCGCACTCGCGATGGAACCCGAAGTGATGCTATTTGACGAGCCAACTTCGGCACTCGATCCAGAACTGGTCGGTGAGGTGCTCCGGGTAATGCGTTCATTGGCAGATGAAGGGCGAACAATGATCGTTGTGACGCACGAAGTCGGGTTTGCCCGGGATGTCTCGAACAAGGTGATTTTTCTCCACGAAGGATTGATTGAAATAGAAGGTCCCCCACAAGAAATGTTCGGCAATCCTGATTCGGAGCGGTTCAGACAGTTCCTATCGAATGCGCTGCACTGAGCGGTTGTCGCAAGAAATAATCCCTATAGAATGTATAGGGACAAACCACCACGAGAAATAGGAGATTAAGGTAATGAAACTAAGAAGGTTAATTCACGTTTTTGTCGCAGGAACGCTCTTGCTGGTAGGGGGCACTGTACAGGCTGGCGATGCACTTCGGGTCGGTGTTGAGGGTGCGTATCCGCCATTTTCCTGGAAAGAGTCTGATGGCTCGCTTAAAGGTTTTGATATCGACATTGCGCATGAGGTCTGTAAACGTCTGGGAAGAGAGTGTGTACTGGTAGAACAAGAATGGGACGGTATGATCCCTGCGTTGCTGGCGAAAAAATTCGATACCATCATTGCGTCCATGTCAATAACTGAAGAACGCAAGAAAAAGATAGACTTTACCGTCAAGTACTACAACACACCTGCGAAGCTGGTCGCTAAAAAGAACCCGGGATTTGAAGGCACAGCTGCGGGACTCAACGGTAAACGTCTGGGCGTACAGCGGGCCACAACACACCAGTGTTCTGCCGAAAAACTCTACCCCGGTGCTGAACTGGTTCTCTATGGAACCCAGGAAGAAGTGTGGCAAGACCTTGCATCGGGTCGACTAGACGCTCAGTTGTCTGATTCACTGCAGGCGTATGAGGGTTTTCTAGCCCTTGATGCAGGCAAGGGTTTTGATTTTCTGGGTGGTGCGCTTGACGATGTCGAGTGTCAAGGCGTAGGTGCTGGCTTTGCAGTTCGTAAGGAAGATTCGGCGCTGCGCGATGCGCTCAGCAAAACTATTCAAGACATACGGGCAGACGGTACCTACAAGGTTATGAACGATAAGTACTTCGCAGTCGATATCTACGGCGCCGACTAAATCAATTGAGCTGACGATAGTCTGGACGGGCCCCTTGATGGGCCCGTCCCATTTTTCTAAATCATATTATGGAGTCGGTCTGGGAGTACCGGGCACTACTGTTGTCGGGTACGCTGGTGACAGTCCAGCTGGCGATCGGTTCCCTGCTGTTATCGGTGTTGTTGGGCCTTGCCGGGGCCTCGGCTAAGCTGGCACGAAACCCCGTTTCGCAACGCCTGGCAAATGCTTACACGACCCTGGTCCGCGGTGTCCCCGATCTTGTCCTGATGATGTTGCTGTTCTACGGCGGACAGCAGATTTTCAACGACCTCGGTTCGGTAACAGGGCTCTGGGACTACATTGAGATTAACCAGTTTACAGCCGGTGTCGGATCGATAGGATTTGTATTTGGTGCCTACATGACCGAGACCTTCCGCGGCGCGATTCTTGCTATCCCAAGAGGTCAGATAGAGGCAGGTATTTCCTGCGGCATGACACCGCTCACTATCTTCCGTCGTATCACTTGGCCCCAAATGGTACGCCACGCGCTGCCCAGTTTTACCAACAATTGGCTGGTGTTGATCAAGGCTACTGCCCTGGTCTCTGTGATTGGCTTACATGATCTGGTGTGGAACGCAGCCACTGCCGGCCGTTCGGTGCGTGAACCGTTCTCATTCATGTTTGCCGTTCTGCTTATCTACCTGGTGCTCACTGCCTTTTCAGAGGTTGGCCTGCGTTGGTTGGACAGGCGTTACAGTGCCGGCGTTCGACAGGATTGACCTTATGGCACAGTCTGAGCGAACGTTTGTAGAGTATCTTGTTCATATCAGCGAGAATTACTCGCCGCTGGATTTCATGCTTGTCGCAGATCACATCGACAAGTTTCTGTATGGTTCGTTACTCACGCTTCAAATCACAGTCCTTTCCTTGCTGATTGGCGGTGTAATGGCGGTACCGCTGGCAGTCGCCCGGGCCTACCGTTTGCGCTGGTTCAATGGACCCATATGGGCGTTCACCTATTTTTTTCGAGGTACGCCGCTGCTGGTACAGACCTATCTCGTCTACTACGGTCTTGCCCAGTTTGAATTTGTGCGTGATAGTTTTCTGTGGCGGCCAATCCTTTCCAGTGCCTGGTGGTGCGCTTTGATCACCTTCAGCCTCAATACGGCTGGCTATACCACCGAATTTCTTCGTGGCGCAATTGAGAACACACCCCATGGGGAGGTTGAAGCTGGTCGGGCATGTGGCATGTCGCCATTAAAGTTAATGTGGCGCATCGTTCTGCCCAGCGCTTTCCGACGCGCCCTGCCGGCATATTCGAATGAAGTGATTTTTATGCTGCACAGTTCCGTGGTGCTCAGCACGATCACGCTGCAGGACATTTTGGGTGTGGGCCGCTGGCTGAACGGGCGCTATTATCTGGCCTACGAAGGCTTCATCACCGCAATGTTGTTCTATATGGTGCTGGTGTTTCTCATCAGTCGCGGCTTTCGGGTCTGGGAGAAATACTGGTTGGGTCACCTGCGTCCTCGAGAAGAATAATTCAAAATATCGAGCCGGGTTTGACTGACAAATAACGGTATACCGTGATCTGCTTAGCTCCATGTGGTGTCGTAGTCACGGCCGAGCATATCGGTCTGCGAGCCATCACTGTTATAGAAGCGATTGGGTTTTAAGAAGATTCCAAGTATCAGTGCACCGTCTGGCGCGTAGGCCGAGTGGCGGCTTCCAGAGGGACGCCAGACAAAATCTCCGGCGGTGACTTCACCATCTTCATCTACCAGACGCCCGGAAAGGATATAGCTCTGTTCGATTTCTACGTGTTCGTGGTCGGGCAGGATAGCACCTGGTGCCATCCGCACCAGAGCGGTGAGGATGCCGGTGTCCGGATCAATCAGCAGCGTTTTGAATTCAACGCCGTCGAATTTAGACGGCTGCCATGCCAAAGCCTCGACATCGACAAAGCGAGACGCGAATTGGCTTAGATCCTGGTGTGCGGCGATGTTTGGAGTCAGTGCGGTCATGGGCCTCCTTCAGTTCGAAGTTGAGCGATTGTTTTGGGAAGGTTGAAAGCGATCGAGAATATGTCCCGGGCCGTTGGTGTGCTCGACGTAATCCTTACCGTCAAATACTTCAACTCCATTCACGAAAACGCTGTGTAATCCTATGGGTCGGCGGATGGTCCGTGGACCGCCGCCAGGCAGATCATAAACTCTTTCGGCAGGCGTAACCCCCACCTTTTCGGGATCAAACAACATCATATCGGCATGCGCACCGGGCTGAATTCGTCCTCGGTCGATCAGACCGTAGAGGTCTGCAGGATGACTGGTCAGTCGCTGAATTCCCTGGGCCAACGAGAACTCACCTCGTTCACGAACCCATTTGCCCAGAAAGTGCAGTCCAAATCCGGCATCACACATAAATACCAGATGGGCACCCGCGTCACTGAGTGACACGACGCCTGATTCGTGCTGCAGTAACTCGGCGACACCGTCATCGCCAACATTCAGAAACTGGCCGATAAAGGTCGTCTTGAGGTCCTCTTCGAGACTCAAGTCCATGATCAAATCCAGGGGGTCAATACCCTGATTGCGGGCAATCGACTCAATGGTCTGATTCGCAAGGTGGGCATTCTTCTCTAAGGCTGGTACCGCAACTGTGACCCGATTCCAGTTGCCCTGGAATATCATCCCCGGTCGAGGATTTTGCAGACTGCTGCGGAAACGGTCACGAAAATCGTTATCAGAAAAAATCTTCTTCAATTCATGTGGAGGGCAGGCTTTTATAGCTCCAAAGGCATCGTGACTGTAAAACGGATAGGCGTTGGCCATCGTGAAATCGAACGACAACGGCTGGCAGGGAATCTGGACGTAAACCTGTTGCCCTCTTGAATTGGCAGCTTTACAGGCTTCAAAGATCTCAATCGCTCGATCGGGCTCCTGTTCGTTGAACATAGCCATTCCTGTGGACTGGAACACAGCTCTATTGTGATTGACGGACAGTTCCTCCAGTTCATCCACAGTCCGTATGCCAGAAGCCAGTTGAACAATGCCGTGGTCATGCTGAGACATCGTACCAACCAGCGTATCGAATTCAGACCACGGTGTAATGGTTGAGGGCATAGGAACGCCAGCATAGCCGGAATGGTTCAGAGAATAGGAACTCGCGAAACCCACGGCCCCTTGGTCCATAGCCTCTCTAACCATCGAACACATGGTCGAAAGTTCTTCTGTTGTCGCCTCATTTCGACTAGAGGCATCTTCGCCCATCACCGCTGTGCGAATCACAGAATGTCCAGCCAGTACAGCGACGTTGATGTAAGGCGAGATCGAGCGCAGGGCACCCATGTAGCTGCCGAAGCTCTCAAATGCCCAGTTGACGCCGCTACGAAGAGAATCCAGATCCATACCTTCCACAACGGAGAGGTTTCTCAGAATAAGGTCGCGCACCGCCGGTGGGGAAGGCACGATCCCGAACCCGCAGTTACCGATGACCGCACTGGTTACGCCCAGTGATGGTGACGGGGATAGAGTCGCGTCCCAGGTGATCTGAGCATCGTAATGGGTGTGCAGGTCTACAATACCCGGCGCCAGTGTGAGCCCTGCCGCATCGACTGTCCGTGCTGCTTCACCCACGATCTGTCCAATCGCTGTGAACCGTCCATTGCTCACTGCAACATCAGCAGCAACAGGATCGTTACCGAGTCCATCCACGACATTCGCGTTTCGAATCACTAAGTCATGCATGTGCAGGGTTCTCCTTCATGATCATTTTTAAACTGAGTGCCCACAACGGTGGGATCATACGTGCTTCGGCCATTTCAGTCAGTATTCGCAAAAACATGTATTCGCTGCCCGCAAATGATTCAAATCCATACTGCCGGGCCTTGGTGGTGCTGGCCATAATATCCCACTCACAAGTAAATATGTTATCGCCAAGGGACCAGTTGATGGCCTTTTCAACATCTCGTGTCACCAGACTGTCATCATTCATGTCGTTGGGTTTTAGTATTTCATCTAAACCAACCTATACTGCATTGATCATGCTGGCACAGTATAGTCCCAGCCGATTTGTGTGCCGATCGGGGTCTACCGTGTTATCACTTGCTATTGGATGGAGCCGGGATAAAAATGACAGAACCAGTTTGTTTAACCAGCACGCTTGAACTCGATGCATCCCAGATCGAGATTCTGAACAGCGTACGGGCGGTCGTTGGTCAGTTTGACGACGACTACTGGTTGCGCCTGGATCGTGATGGTGAATTTCCCCACGCGTTTTACGACGAGATGGTCAAAGGGGGTTGGCTCGGCATCGCCATGCCTGAACAAGTGGGTGGCGCAGACCTTGGTATTTTTGAAGCAGCGTTGATGATGTATACGGTTGCAAATTCACCCGGTGGAATGTCGGCAGCATCTGCAATTCACATCAACATATTTGGGCCGCATCCCATTGTGCTTCATGGTACCGAGGAGCAGAAACATGCATGGTTACCGGATCTTATTCAAGGTCGGAGCAAATGCTGTTTTGGTGTAACTGAACCAGATTCCGGGTTAGAGACCGGCAATATCCAGACTTTTGCCCGGCCCGACGGCGATGGCTACATCATTACTGGTCAGAAAATATGGACATCTACGGCGCAGCATGCCGATAAGATCATGCTGCTGGTACGGACGACGCCGAAAGAACTGTGTCAGCGTACGACAGAGGGCCTGTCTCTTTTTTTTACAGACCTCGATAAACGTTTCGTGGAGGTCAGGGAAATTCCGAAGATGGGACGCTCAGCGGTGGATTCCAACCTGGTGTTTATCGACGAATTACCTGTGCCGAGGAAAGATCTGATCGGAGAAGAAGGCCGGGGTTTTGAGTACATTCTTAATGGCCTTAATCCAGAGCGTATCCTGGTCGGAGCAGAAGCTTTGGGTATCGGGGTGCAGACATTGAATCGGGCTGTGGACTATGCTCGTAATCGAATCGTTTTTGGTCGACCCATTGGGCAGAACCAGGCGATCCAGCATCCATTGGCTGAGAACTGGATGGATCTGCAGTCCGCGTTTCTGGTCTGTATGGAGGCAGCGCGTCTGTATGACGCGGGAAAGCCTGCAGGTGCGCTTGCAAATGCTGCCAAATATCTGGGTGCGGAAGCAGGGTACCGTGCCGCAACGCAATCGGTTATGACCCATGGCGGTATGGGCTATGCCAAGGAATATCATGTTGAACGGCTACTCCGAGAGGCTATGATTCCGCGACTGGCACCGGTCAGTGCACAGTTGATCTTGTGCTATATCGCTGAGCGTGTACTGGACCTGCCCCGGTCATACTGACGGTACCTGAGTACTGTACATAACTCACAACCATTCGGTTTCATGGTAGGTAATTTGATGCTGCCACTGACAGATCTACGTGTTCTTGATTTGACTACGGTTATTTTTGGACCGTACACGACGCAGATGCTGGGTGATTTTGGTGCTGATGTCATCAAAATAGAACCCCCCGAGGGTGATCTGACCCGACATCTGGGGCCAGGCCGAAGTCCGGGCATGTCTTCACTTTACCTGGGCTGCAACCGGAATAAGCGCAGTGTGGTTTTGAACCTCAAGCGTGAACCGGCAAAGCGTGCATTGTGGCGACTGATCGAGAGCGCAGATGCAATCGTTCATAATGTCAGGCCACAGAAAATGGCTGCTTTGGGGTTTGCGCCAGATCCCGTCATGGCCCGAAATCCAAAGATTGTCTATGGCGGCTTGCACGGTTACTGGGAAGATGGACCTTATGGGGGACGGCCTGCTTTTGATGATGTGATACAGGGCGAATCTGGCGTTGCGGGTACTTTCATGGCTCGAGGTGGTGAACCAGAACTGATGCCGACCATCGTTGCGGACAAAACTGCAGCACTACTTGCCAGTACCGGGTTGATCGCAGCGTTGCTTCAACGGTTTCGCACGGATAAGGGGGTTTATCTGGAAACTTCGATGTTTGAGGGTATGGTGGCCTATACACTGCTCGAGCATCAGCATGGCACGATCTTCGACCCAAAGGTAACGGATACAGGTTACCCACGGGCCTTGTCACCCTCCCGGCGGCCTCATACCACGTCAGATGGTTATATCTGTATGCTTGCCTATACCGACGACCAGTGGCAACGCTTCTGGTCTCTTGTCGACAAGGCCGAATTGGTGACAGATCCCCGATTCGATTCTCTGTCAAGCCGTTCAAACAACATCGACGCTCTTTACAGCCTGGCCGGAGAGGTACTCAGTACTCGTAGTACGCAGGAGTGGCTGGATGTGCTGGGAGACGCCGACATCCCGGCTGGACCGGTTAACCGACTGGATGACTTGAGAGATGATCCTCATCTTAAAGCCACTGGATTCTTTAGATCCTATGAACACCCCAGCGAAGGACGACTGGAGGTGCTCGACACGGCTTTTCGATTGAACCGACAAGCGCTACCGGTTCGACAGCATCATCCAAGACTGGGTGAACACAGCCGACAAGTTCTGGCTGAGGCGGGGTTTTCTGACTCAGAGATGGACGAGATTCTCGCCCGCTAACCTACCGATCTAGCCCTAGGAGTTTAACCAGCCGGGTTCGCGTTTCTCGATGAAGGCATCGATGCCTTCGCCCGCATCTTCAAACATCATGTTGCAGGCCATGATCTCACCCGCATCGCGATAGGCCTGCTCGAGGGAATGTTCTAGCTGCCGGTAGAACAAAGACTTTCCCAGCCGAAGCGTTTCCGCCGGTTTTCGTGCGATGTTTTGCGCAAGCGCTATCACGGTTTTGTCCAGGATCTCAGGGGCTACAACGCGATTGACCAGCCCATATTCAAGCGCGGTCGGCGCATCGATGAATTCTCCGGTCATCAGCATTTCATAGGCCCGTTTCCTGGACAAGTTACGGCTCAGCGCAACACCGGGTGTTGAACAGAACAGCCCAAGATTAACTCCTGAGACGGCGAATTGTGCAGCGCTCGAGGCAACGGCGAGGTCACTGTTTGCAACCAACTGGCAGCCGGCGGCGGTCGCAGTACCATGAACCCGGGTGATGACCGTTTGCGGCATTCGGACCATAGTCATCATCAGGTGGCTGCAGCGTCTGAAAAGGTCCTGGTAGTAGTCCTTGTTCGGTGTCGCGCGCATTTCTTTAAGGTCATGACCGCTACAGAACGCGTCCCCTGTACTTGCAATAATAACTACCTTGATGTCATGCCTTTCGCTTAGCTGATCGAGTAACAACTGCATGTCGGCCAACACCTGTTCTGACAGGGCGTTATACTGGTTTGGACGATTGAGCGTAACTGTAGTGATGCCATCACCATTCTCAGTCAACAATACGACATCGGTCTGTTTAGAAATATCAGGTGATTGTTTCATCTGGCTTACGCGCTTTTGTTGCGGCAATGTACGTTACTCTCAAAAAGGTTTGAAGTAAACCGAAATGGCCGATATCACCGTTCAAGAAATAGAATTGCTGACGCTGGAATCGCTACCATTCGCTGTTGATTATGGCTTCAGAGTCGATTCATTGGGATCGGGCACTTCGACCGTACGCGCTCCCTATCAAGAATCATTCCTTAGACCTGGCGGAACGATTTCTGGACCAGTGATTATGGGTCTGGCTGATTATGCATTGTTCGTCGCTATTTTGACTAAGATTGGTCTTGTCGAACTCGCGGTCACTACTAACTTTAATATTAATTTTCTACAACGCCCTGAACCGGGTGATCTCCTCGCGGTAGCCAGTGTGATCAAGATCGGAAAACGGCTTGCGGTCGGGGAAATTGAGGTCTACTTGGATGGGGAAGAGAATATGATTGCTCATGCTACTTCAACTTATTCGATACCTCCGAAAACATAAACTGATAACTTCTGCATGGCAACAATTCAATTGGAACACTATCATTTTTTGACCGCACACCTTAAGTGTCACTGAGGTAGCGGTAACTCTGTCGTGTCTTTGATCTGTTCCATTACAAATCCGGCCGTAACATTCGATAACGGTAGACGATCGATGAGTCGTATATAGAAGTCGTTATAGGATGTAATGTCGGGAACCATAACTTTCATCATATAGTCCACGTCCCCTGCCAGTCGGTAGAACCCCAGGACTTCCGGCATCGCGTCCACGGTAGCCACAAACTGAGTGAACCACTCTTGGGTGTGTTCATTGGTTTTAATTGAAACAAAAACCATAATGCCACCGCCAATCTTTTCGTAATCCAGTAGCGCAACCTTTTTTTTAATAATTCCTTCATCCTCTAAGCGGCGTATTCGTTTCCAGCAGGGTGTGGATGACAGGTTCACCTGACCGGCAATCTCATTGATGGAGAGACTGGCGTCGTGCTGAAGCAGGGAGAGAATTTTTCGATCGATGCTGTCCATAGGAATTTATTCCATATTAATAGAAATTGTTAGATAATTTAGGATTAATTTTCAAAGTTTAGCATGAATATAGCATTATTTGCCTATCTGCTATTGTGAATAAAGAGTCAAGAAGTTAGTCTTCCCGCTCTAAATACGTTTTGTTTCCACCGTTTACATGTCGAATTGATGGGAAAACACAACCCTCAAGTATGCGCAGCATCCCGGGCAACCGCAGAGCCGATCTCTATCGGTGCGAGACAGGCCTGGTCTCTGATGCAGGCTGAGACATCAGCCAAACTGATCGATACCCGGTCAACCATGGAGTTCGTCATGATTGGCCACCCGCAAGGGGCTGTTCATATACCTTGGCAGGATGATCCTGATTGGGCGTGCAATCCCAGGTTTACGGAAGACATCCAATCTTTGATTGCAGATGACGAAGACAAAACAGACGGCGAGCACTCGCCGCCGATCCTCTTGATCTGTCGCTGTGGGGAACGCTCTCTTGAGGCCGGCAAGCGTTTGATGGCAGATGGGCTTGAGAACGTTTACAACGTTGAGTTCGGGTTTGAAGGGCCACTTGATGATAAGCGGCGAAGAAGCTCTGTTTCCGGCTGGCGGTTCGATGGTCTTCCCTGGCAACAGTTCTGATGGGCACTACGTTCGGTTTAACTTGCGGGTGGGAGCACTTTTTTTTCTATGCGTTATCCCAGATGCTCGATACAAAGGTCAAGTTTCAGCGCCTCCCCGTAGTCTCCTTCAAACAGATGTACTGGACGGGTACCCAGTGAAAGATGTTGTAGCCATTGTTCGGGCTCCGGTCAGCGGATAGCCACAATTTCAGTATCGATGGCGTGCTTGTAGGTGTGCCGTTAGGGTGCGGCTGCTTCATCGAGTTTTCGTTTTTTTTCACGTGTGCGGATCATACTCTGGTGTCTGGCTGTGCACACACTGCAGGCGGCATTCTCTTCTAGCCGGGCAGGGCGCCATATGTCAGGAGGAATAAAGCCACCCCGCCACAGGCCAAGGTTGTTCTGTTGTGCTAGACGCTCGTTCGCGTGATAGATACTCTCGGTATCGTCGACGGTCAAGGCCCAACCGGTTTCAACCAGCCAGCGATTCAGATTTTGTTCACCGATCCAGCATTCCGCAGTCAGCGTAGTACCCCCTGAGGAGCCCAGCAGCGGCAGATAGATACAGTCGAGCTTGCTGTTTAAGAGGTGTTGGTCAAGGGCCTGCCAGGCGATAGCCCCACAGGGCCACGGGGCTTCACCGTCTTCACACATCTGACTTGGTTTGGGAAGGCTAACGCCATATAACGAGATCAGCTGATCACCAATGCGGAGCAGGCCGTTGTCGGGAAGTGTATGGGCGGGCTCAGCCGCTTGGCCTGTTCCAGTCATCAGTGCGGCGAGAACAATTGCTGCCAATCTTGTCCATTGGAACGCAGGCAATCGAGACATCAGTACTTTTGCCATTTAACAAACTGAACTGTGATATCTTGGGGCGATGCGGTCGAGACCACATTCTCCCAGGTGGATATCACTCGGTAGTTCAATTTCGCGGCAGCACCACCACAGCATCGGGAGACCAGGTCAGCCAGACCGGTTGATTTGGACGAGAAATACCGCCAAGTGAACGTTCCAGATTTTGCAGTGCGACCAGGACTGGCTCGTCTCGATGATCGATATGGACATAAAAATGACTACGGTCACCGAGGTAAGCCGACGGTCCCATTCGACCCTCAAGATAGCCGGCCTGATTTTCAGGACTTTCAAATTGGGGCTGAAGTTTCTCCGGTCGGATTGCAATCCAAACGGGTGTGCCGCTAGAAAATTCTTGCTCGACCTCTGAGGCGACAATCGTACCGAGAAGCTCGCTTGTGACGGTGGTATTCCTGGCTTTAGAGTCAACCACCTCTCCCTCAAAGAAATTCATACTGCCGATAAAGTCAGCGACGAACCGGGAACTCGGTGACTCGTACAACTCTGCCGGTGTCGCAATTTCGATGACCTCGCCCTCAGACATAACAGCGATACGGTCCGACAGTGTCAGAGCCTCTTCCTGATCATGAGTGACAAAAAGAAAGGTAATGCCGAGTTGCTGCTGCAGCTGCCGCAATTCGATCTGCATTTGTTCCCGTAGTTTCTTATCGAGTGCGCCGAGCGGCTCATCAAGTAGCAGAACTTTGGGTTGCTTAATCAGCGCGCGAGCCAGAGCAACACGTTGTCTTTGACCGCCGGACAGCTCATTAGAGCCACGCGACCCGTACCCCGGCAACTTGATCAATTCCAGTACTTCGTCAATCCGTTTATTCAGATCTGTTTTGGTCAGTCCTGACTTGCGCATGCCGAACGCAATGTTCCCGCGGACATCGAGATGAGGGAAGATTGCATAATTCTGGAACACCATATTAACCGGGCGTTTGTTAGGTGGCGTTGCCGACATTGGTTGGCCATCTATCAGGATTTCGCCTTCAGTTGGCGTTTCAAAACCGGCAACTATTCTGAGTAGTGTGGTCTTGCCGCAGCCCGAAGGACCCAACAAAGAAAAAAACTCGCCCTGGGAGATATCGAAACTGGCTTGATCTACAGCAGTGACGGTACCAAAACGTTTACTGACCTTGCTGAATGAAATTATGGATTTGTCCATGTCAGATTCCTGATGTGCTTTCCAGTTTTATTCCACGACGTCGTAACCATTCAGCAAAGGAGACGACGAAAAATGATATGACAAATATACTTGACCCTAGCGCTAACACCGCTGGTATCTTGGTGGGGAAGCGTAGTGAACTCCATATATAGATTGGAAGAGTGGCGTCGGTGCTCGATAGAAAAAATGCGAGGACAAATTCGTCAAATGAAATCGTGAAGGTCAGTAAAAGGCTAGCGACGATACCTGGCAGAACGATCGGGAAGGTTACGCGCCAGAACGTCATCCAACCGTTTTCTCCAAGATCCAAAGCCGCTTCTTCAAGACTGTTGTCAAATCCCTCCATTCGTGAAATCAGGACGAGCATCGCAAATGGTGTGCATAGCAGCGAGTGTGAGAAACCAACTGTCCACAGTGATAAGGGAATGTCGAGTTGACTGATGAGAATCAGCAGTGAAATTGCCAGAATAATCTCGGGGATTACGAGAGGTATCATGATGAAACTGATGACGGGTCCGCGCCCTGGTAATCGGTAGCGGGTGAGCGCTTTAGCTGCCAGTAAACCGAGAATGGTGCTGACGATAGCAACAATCAGGCCCACCTTTACACTATTGAGTAGAGCTTCCAGCATACTGGGGCTGTTCACCATCTGGTGATACCATTTCAGGGTAAAGCTTTTCAGTGGAAAAGCGATGTACTTTGAACTGTTGAAGGAGAATAACGGCAGGAACAATACTGGGAGGTAGATAAATGTCAGGTAGATAATGGCGTAAAGTAAAAAGCCGTCTGGACGCCACCAGGGCCGTTGGTCATTCATGCGACTTTCCTTCGGAAACTTTGTGTTCCCCAGAGAAATAGACTAATCATTAGGGCGACTGTCAGCATCGATATGACTGATATAGCCGCCCCTAAAGGCCAGTTCAGGGCTTTACCAAACATGGACTGGATAATGTTGCCGATCATGATGCCGCTTGGTCCACCGACAAGAGAAGGTGTTACATAGTCACCGACAGTTGGTATGAATACGAGCAGACTTGCCGCAATTACACCGGGTAGAGATAGGGGCAACGTAACACGAACAAAAGTTATGAACGCGTTCTCGCCCAAATCCCGGGCAGCCTCAAGAAGAGAGCGATCTATTTTCTCCAGTGATACATAGATTGGCAGGATGGCGAAAGCGGCCCAGGCATGAGCCAATGTAATCATAACAGCCGCGGGGTTATACAGTAGAAACTCAAGAGGCTCAGAAATAAATCCTAGGGTCTTCAGTCCCGAGTTGATCACGCCGTTGTAGCCCAGCATCAGTTTCCATGCGAATACCCGGAGAAGATAACTGGTCCAAAATGGTACTGTGATCAGAATTAGCCAGATCAGTTTGTTGTGCTGAATTCTAAAGGCAATAAAGTAGGCCATCGGGTAGGCCAGTAGCACAGTAGCTAATGTGACTAGTCCCGACATGCGAATGGACTTAATCAGGATCTTTCCGTAGATGGGTTTCTGGAAGAAGTCTATATAGTTCTTCAGTGAAAAAGTTCGAATGAAATCCAGATAGTCCTGGATCCAGAAACTCAGTGTAAACAATACTGCCAGTGGCATCGCCAGTCCCAGCAACAACGCAAGTAGTGTGGGCGACAACAGGGTGTAACCACGAACTGCCTCGCTGGTTTGAAAAAGCCGAGCTAGGCTGATTCCGGAATTGTGATGGGGCGCAGTTGTGCTCGAGGTCTTCATACTCTAGTCGAGGTGCGGTCGCTATCACACACGGAATAGACGCCGCCTTTCTAGATCGATGGATGCCGCATTGAATTGCAAAAATACGGACAGGGACAATAGGTTGTCCCTGTCCGTCACTATGGTTACTTAGAGGCCAGCTTTGACCTCTTCGAACATGGCCTGTAGAGCAGGTTCGTTACCCATTGGGGCTTGGAAGATTCCCGCATCTAGGGTCTCGTTTACATTAGTGGAGTAGCCTAGTTCCTTGAGCAGGCCAGGTTGATCTTTCTCGACTTGCGCGAATGCCTTCATGTTGCCGTGGCCATAGCCGTATTCGGTGAGTGCAAATACACCTGATTCCACGCTAGCGTAGGCATCGACGTACTCATAAATTTTGTCCAATTTGGCCGGATCATGGTCAGTCATTAGGCAGAAGCCACAGACCCAAGTCATTGCGCCTTCCTTCGGACTGGTATAACGCACGTCTAAACCCTCTTTTTTGAGTGCCGCGTAAGATGAATTCCACGCAGATGCTGCGATCAATTCGCCGGAGGCTAATGCCTGTTCGATGTCGGCAGGACTGGTCCAGTAATAACGCATCAATGGCAGCTGTTCTTTGAGTGAAGCACGGGTTTTTTCCATTTCAGCATCGGTCATGTTGAAAGGGTCTTTCGCTCCGATATAAATTGCAGCGACCATGACACCATCAATCAGACTGTCCGACATTGACAGGCGGCCCTTGTACTTGGGATCCCAAAGCATACCCCACGTCTCATTACCGACATATTCTGGTGCAAGGTCAGCCCTATATAGGACTGATGTAAGCCCCCAGTCAGTTGGAATAAAGTATTGTTTGTCGCCGTCGAAGGTGCCGGGGATTGTTTTCAGAGCTGGGATAATGTCGGACCAATTCGAAAGACGGCTGGGATCCATGGGCTGAAGAATGCCCGCATCTTTCCAGATTGGAACTTTGTATGAGCATGGCTGCGTAAGGTCAACCTTAAATCCGGCCCGCATCTTGGCGAAGGCCTCTTCTTCGTCGCCGAAGATGGCAAAGTTGGGAGATTGACCGTGTTTTCCGATATATGGTTGATGCAACTCAGGCACTTCCCAACCCTCCCAAGTAAACACAGTCGGGTGATCGTCGCTGCCGGCGTTAGCCATTTTCGAGCCCAAGGGTATGGTTACCATCGTGGCGCCGAGTGCAATAAGTTTTTGGTTGAACTGCCGTCGGCTCATTCTGCCAGTCGCAAGTTCTTCGATAATCTGATCTTTTTGCATTCTGTGTTCCTCCATCTAAGAAAGCTTTGGTTAAAAAATTGTAATTTAGTTGGTTATTGCGTTATAGGTCTCATCGAGTCCTTGAACTACCTTCGATATCATTTCGTCGATTTCCGACTCTGACATGATCAGTGGTGGTGAGATGATCATGGTATCACCGACGGCCCGCAACACCAATCCAAGCCGCAGGCAGGCTTCACGACAGCGTGTTCCAGCTTCAACCACAGGATCATAGCGTGCGCGGGTAGTTTTGTCCTGTACGAGTTCGAGTGCGCCAAGAAAACCAAGGCCTCTGCTTTCCCCAACCAGTGGGTGATCAGCCAGTGTTTTCCATTTTTCCTGCAGGTAGGGACCTGTTACTGTGTCCACACGGTCAATAATTTTCTCGTCGCGAAGAATTCGCACGTTCGCGCAGGCAACTGCACAAGCAGCTGGGTGACCGGAATAGGTCATGCCGTGGAAGAATTCACCACCTTCTTCAATCAGAACCTGGGACACATGGTCGGCCACCATCACGGCTGCAATGGGCAGATACCCCGAAGACAGCCCCTTGGCAATGGGCATTAGGTCCGGCTGGATGTTGTAGTAGTCGCTGCCAAACCATTTTCCAGTTCTACCAAATCCGCAGATGACTTCATCAGCCACCAGCAAAATCTGATAGCGACGGCAGATATCACTGATTTCCGGCCAGTAGGTATCCGGTGGTATGACGACACCGCCGGCGCCCTGAATGGGTTCAGCTATAAAAGCAGCAACACGGTGCTCCCCAAGCTCATTGATTTTTTGTTCCAGCTCTTGGGCCATTTTAAGGCCGTGTCCTTCTGGGGAATCAGCACCGCCATCTTGATACCAGTAAGGCTGACCGATATGCGTGATATCCGGGATCGGCAGGCCGCCTTGGGCATGCATCGCCGACATGCCGCTCAGACTTGCACCGGCCATCGTGCTGCCATGATAAGCATTTTTTCGGCTGATGATGACCTGTTTATCGGGTTGTCCCAGTGAGGCCCAGTAATGTCGGGCCATACGGACCACAGTATCGTTTGCTTCGGACCCTGAATTGGTGAAGAAAGCATGGTTGAGATTCGCCGGTGTAACTTCAGACAGGAGTTGAGACAGCTCGATTACTGGTGGCGTGGCTGTTTGAAAAAAAGTGTTGTAGTACGGTAGGGTCTCCATTTGTTGCCTGGCCGCGTCGACCAGTTCCTGACGGCCATAACCCACATTGACACACCACAATCCGGCCATCGCATCGAGAATCTTGTTGCCATCTGAATCCCAGAGATAGACGCCATCGGCCTTTTCAATGATCCGGGCGCCCTTGGCGTGCATCTGTTTGTGATTTGTAAATGGATGTAGAAAGTGGGCACTGTCGAGAGCCTGCCAGTCGGCAGTTGATTGCTGGGTTTGGGTCACTTTAGAGCTCCTATCGATAGTTAGTCTTTGGTTATAAGTAGAAATTGCTACAGTGGCAGGTTAGTTATTGAAGCGATGTCGAACAACTCACAGTGTGTGCCGTCAGAGCTAAGCTCGCTTCACCGGAACACAGTCAGACGTTCAGCAGCAGGTGTTCTCTTTCCCAGGAGCTGATCACCTGAAGGAATGTGCCGTGTTCGTTTTCTTTTACTGCATTAAAGGCTCTGACGAAACGTTCTCCGAGAATCTCCCGCAGTGGTGTGCAATCCCGCAGCGCTCGTAGTGCCTGCTCCAGAGTTCGTGGTAGGTCATACGGCATATTGTAAGCATTGCCGGTGACAGGTTCCGATGGCTCGAGCTGGTCCATCATTCCGAGCAGACCACAGGCAAGGCTGGCGGCAACGACCAGATAGGGATTAGCGTCTGCTCCGGGTACGCGGTTTTCGACGCGCCGTGACTCGGGTGATGAATCGGGTACTCTCAGACCAACAGTACGGTTGTCGTAGCCCCAATGTGCGTTGATTGGTGCAGCATGGTCGCGAATCAAACGGCGGTAAGAGTTGACATTCGGTGCAAGCAGAGACATTGCAGCCGGAAGGTAGCGCTGGAGTCCTGCAATATGGGCAAAAAATAGTGGACTGGCCTGCCCGCTATCGTCGCTGAATATGTTTTTACCTGTATGGGTGTCGACAATGCTTTGATGAATGTGCATGGCACTGCCAGGTTCTTTTTCCATCGGCTTCGCCATGAACGTGGCATACATGTTGTGCCGCAATGCGGTTTCGCGTGTGGCTCGTTTGAAAAGAAATGCCTGGTCCGAGATCTTGACCGGATCACCATGCACCAGGTTGATCTCCATCTGGGCCGCACCTGCTTCGTGATTGAGTGTCTCAAGCGCGATATCGAGGACTTCGCAGTGGTCGTATAGATCCTCAAACATGGGGTCGAATTCGTTTACCGCATCAATACTGAACGACTGACGACCGGGTTCTGCACGGCCAGACCGCCCGACCGGTGGTTCCAGAGGGTAGTCCGCATCATGATTCGGTTTAACCAGGTAGAACTCGAGTTCAGGAGCCACGATGGGTGTCCAGCCAAATTCATGATAAGCCTGCACGACTTTCTGCAAAACATAGCGCGGTGACATCTCCACTGGGCTGCCATCGGCGTAAAAACAATCGTGAATAATGAGCGCAGTCGGATCGTGGGCCCAGGGCACCAGTCTGAAACTTTCAATGTCCGGTTTTAGGAAAATGTCACCGTCCGACGGATCAACTGCACTTTGATCTTCGGGATAGTCACCTGTTACGGTCTGAAGGAAGATACCCTCAGGCATACGCAGGCCAACCTCTTCACTGTATTTCTTTGCCGGAATCAGTTTGCCGCGGGCAATCCCGGTCATATCGGGGATAACGGCTTCTATCTCATCGACATCGTGATCCCGGATCCACTGCCGGATTGAACGGAGCGGGCTTTCGTTCGGAGTTGGGACGATTCTTGGTTTTGAGGTCATTTGCGCGACGCTATTGGTAACACTGGGCAGTGTAATCGATGGTCGTTATTGGAAACAGGCTCACTTACGCGATGGTCAGATGAGTCGATATCAGTACTGCATATATTGTAAAAATCGGGTTAGGTTTCACATCGGTAGCGGAAGGTACAGCAGGAGGCACCGCCCATAATGGTCTGATCTCTTTGTAATGTGATGCGGTCATCGAATCCTTGACAGAAAGTGCCGTCGCGATGGCAGGAGAGGAGGTGGCCGATGTGCCCCAGATCCATGTCCTGGTACATCTCTGCATAACGGCAACGAGTCACATTGAAATCGAACTGGTCGTCGGATTCATGCAAAACATCGACCTCCAGTGCGCCACCTGCCTTCCACTGTTCGAATAGATCGATAAAGTTGCGAAGGGGTGACTGGTCCGGTGAACTGTGAGTGGCTGCAAGGTGCTGACCTTCGGCAATCGCTGCGTTCTGGATAGCCACACGCAGAATATCTTCGGCTTTCTGTTGCCCCAGTTGTGCTGACATTTCGTCGAATACCGGGCCCATGACCTCTGCCTGTAGTCGGCGTTTGACGATGATCGGTATATTGTCCATTGTGAGTCTCCAGGTGGTATCTAAGATTAAGCGCTTTCCAGGGCTACACCTTCTAGCGTGACTCGGTGCATCAACCTTCGCTCGCCGTGGTAGTCATTCAGGGCGTGGTGCCAGGTGGCCCGGTTATCCCACATTGCAATCGAGTTCTCGCTCCAGCGAAAGCGGCAGGTGAATTCGGGTCGACTGCCGTGTTGGTAAAGATAGTCAAGAAGGGGCCTGGATTCTTCTTTTGTCCAGCCGTCGAAACGCAGGGTGAATTGCGGATTGACATAAAGCGCCGGACGGCCTGACAGTGGGTGTCGAATGACAACAGGGTGATTCGCGTCTTGACTGGCCGCAGCCGCGTTCCCGAGCCGATCACCGATATCCGATTCGTCACGCCAGCCCTGATAGGCTTGGGGGCCAAATACATGGCGGCTGGAATGAATCGCACGAAGGGAGCTCAGCATCTGCTTGAGACCCTCTGAGAGACTGTCGTAGGCCGCATACATGCTGGCGAACACCGTATCCCCGCCTGAGTCGGGAACTTCCCGAGCGTAGAGGATTGAACCTGTTGCCGGGATTTGATCGTAAGAATGGTCGGAGTGCCACCGGCCACCGATGTTTGAGGTTTGGTCGGGCTCCTTGCGCACTTCGGCGATCAGCGGATAGGAAGGTACGGGCTTGAAAAATCGGTTCACATTAATCTTTCCCCAGCGCCGGGCAAAGTCAATGTGTTGCTCGGGGGTAAGATCTTGATTGCGGAAAAAGATCACACCGAAATCAGAAAAAGCGTGCTGAACCTCTTCGAATACGACAGTAGAAAGTCCGTTGGCGATATCCACACCATGGATCTCGGCACCGACCGCACCACTCAACGGATGGATCTCTATGTGTCTATAGCCCGAGTCGGGAGTGGCCAGGTTAGTCATCAGTCAATTGTTTTTAGCGTTGTGTCCAGACTAATCGCCAGTCGATCGACGATGTCAGAGAGCTGATTTTCGGACACAGTATAAGGCGGTGCAAGCAGCACATGGCTGCCCTGCCTGCCGTCCACAGTGCCTCCCATGGGATAGCAGATCAGGCCGTTGTCCATTGCCGCGGATTTGAGTCGACGGTGCACCTCAAGCGTTGGATCGAATGGAGACTTGGTGCTTTTATCAGCTACAAATTCAAGACCTACGAACAGACCCCGCCCGCGGATGTCTCCCACATGAGGATGCTCTCCAAATTGTGCGACCAGCGACTCCATCAGTAATGTGCCCATCGTCTGTACACGTTCCAGTAGGTTCTCTTGTTCAATAACGTGCTGTACTGCCAGTGCCGCGGCACACGCAACCGCATGGCCCAGATAAGTATGGCCATGCTGGAAGAAGCCGGTGCCTTGATGAATCGTCTGATAGATCTGTTCATTGACCATGACGGCGCCCACTGGCTGATAACCGCCACCCAGCCCTTTGGCAATGGCGATTAGGTCGCCGCAGATACCGTCCTGTTCACAGGCAAACAGTGTGCCGGTCCGGCCCATTCCACACATCACTTCGTCGAGTATCAAAAGAATTCCGTGTCGATCACAGATTTCCCGAATGCGCCGAAAATAACCGGGTTCCGGTGGTACTGCGCCCAGCGTGGCACCAACGACGGGTTCAGCGACAAATCCAATGACGTTTTCTGCGCCGAGTTCTAGGATTTTTTCTTCAAGTTCATCGGCAGCCCGCAGTGCATAGGTCTTTGCGGTCTCGTCAGTACGTTGTTCTCGGTAGGCATAGCAGGGGGCAATGTGATGAGCCTGCATGAGTAGCGGATCATAAGGTTGGCGCCGCCACAGATTCCCGCCGGTGGCCAGGGCACCTAGAGTGTTGCCGTGGTAGCTCTGAAGACGGGCGATGTACAATCGCTTCGATGGTTCATCACGTTCTAGAAAGTACTGTCGTCCCATTTTTAGGGCGGCTTCCATGGCTTCAGAGCCTCCGCTGACCACATACACTTTATCGAGCGGGCCGGGCGCCCGGGTAGCGAGATGAGTCGCTAGTTGTTCCAGCGGTTCGTTGGTGAAAAATGCCGTGTGGGCAAAGGGAATGGCATCCAGTTGATCTTTTATAGCGCGAATGACATCCGGGTGACTGTGGCCCAGGCACGACACAGCGGCACCGCCAGAGGCATCGAGGTAGGTTTTGCCTGTCTGATCGACGATGTAGGCGCCGTCACCTGAGACCGCAAACGGCAGATTACTGTGCGTATGGCGGTGGAAAACGTGGGTCATCGTTTCGGTTGATTGCAGTAGGCATACGTCAAGTTATTATGCTTTGACAGTATAGCGATATCAGTCGGAAGATCACGGTTTCGTTATTCGAAGAGCGGAGAAGGTGTGTCATGCATGATCTCGACTTTGTTGTTGTGAAGAGTAATGGTATCCGGTTGAAACTTGCTATGGCCGGAGACGGACCTCTTGTGATTTTCTCTCACGGCTGGCCAGAGAGCTGGTACAGCTGGAGACATCAGATTCCTGTTATTGCCGGCGCTGGCTATCGGGCGGTGGCTTATGATGTCAGGGGTTACGGAGAATCAGAAAATCCCTACCCCATTGAAGCGTACACAATCAAACAACTGGCAGCAGATGTTACCGGAATTATTGATGCACTGGGATATGATGAGGCCATTCTTTTCGGACACGACTGGGGTGGTCCGATCGCGTTAAGCACCGCCGCACTGTATCCCCATCGGATCAGCGCAGTGGGCAGCCTTTCAGTTCCGCACACCGGTCGTGGACCCAGACCAGTACTGGATCACTGGCGGTCAGTGTATCGGGAGCAGTTTTTCTATCAGCTCTACTTTCTCAAGCAGGGCCTAGCGGAGCAGGAATTCGAACAGAATTTACAGCGCTCACTCTATCTCACGTACTGCAATTTTGATGGACGGGGTGTTACGGCAAATTCAAGCCACAGGAGCCTTGATCTAGAATCGATCAAACGGTCGGATGCGCGCTTTCTCGCCGGCATGTACGAGCCCGAGACTTACCCAGACTGGTTGACCCCAGATGATCTGGCCTATCTGGTCGGTCAGTTTGAAAACAGTGGTCTGCGTGGCCCATTTAACCGCTACCGTGCCCAGAACATAGATTGGTACCAGTTGCCACAGCTTAGCCAGCCACTCGAGCAGCCAGCCTGTTTTATTACTGGGGTGCTCGATCCCGTGAACGCGTTCCTTTTTCACGGCACCCCGACCCGTGCGCGGATCGAAAAACACTATCACGACCTCGTGTTGTTTGAATTGCTCGAGGATGTTGGACACTGGACCCAGCAGGAAGCGCCGACCGCGGTCAACGCGTTGCTATTGAAGTTTCTGGAGTCGGTCGGTGCTAAATAATGGTTATGGCTCTAGCGCCACGTTTTTTCGTTGTCCCAGACCTCCTTGGGCATAGGCAATCCCATGAAGTCAACTGTATCAAGGGGTTGATCCGGTTTTATGTCGATAGATTCCAAGGTCAGCATCAGCTGGCGGGTATGTTGACCTGAATGCCAGGCTGTTCGTTCGAGTACTTCATGCAGTGTGACCTCACCATAATAGACCTTGCCGGGTTGCGTGAAATCAGTTGCCTCTCCGGTTTGTGTCCACCACAAATTTATCCGATCAGTCACAGCGTGTGCGAACTCCAAAAGGTCCTGACGCGTTGCCAATGCCTCGGGTAAGTGACTGACCAGCGCTTCGTAAGTGTACGGTGTGTCATGCTCGACACGATCTAGAAACACTTTGGGAATCTGGAAAATGTGGTAAGCAAGTTGCCGATAAGAACGCGGCCGATCTGGTAGCATGGAATCCAGCTGGTTCTCTGGAATCTGGCCCAGAAAACGCTGGGCCGCAGTCAGGATTGTATTGAGGCGATCGATCAGGGTCGCCGGGTCTAACAGAGCGTGCGGCTGCCAGTCAAATCCTGCGACACGAGCCACATCTCGGAAGACTGCGCCATTGGCCCAGTCTGAACCGCGTGCGACTATCGGTACGAGCCTCAGGCCCAGAGTTTCAAGTTCTTTAAAACCATCGGGGTCTTCAAGTACGTTGATGGACTCAAACGTCACCCCGTGGTCAAGCAGAAATTCCTTGGTCTTCAGGCAGCTGGAACAGCCTGGCTGCCAGTAAACTTTAAGCGGTAATGCGTTTTGGGTGCGGATCATGAATGGGTCTCGATTGGATTCAGTTGACGATGCCTGTACCGGATTATTATTGTTTCGGGCTCAAACGGCCACTGACGGTGTTCAGAGTATGTTGATAATTTTCGGTGTTCGGGTGTCTCTTGGATACAATGTCGTTCAGCCGGATTGTGACGGCTTTCAACGAACAAGGATTATGTAACCGGAATTAATGGCAAGGAAAGGGAAAAATACGCGAAAACGCCGCCCATCCGTGCGTGCCCTGATGAGCAGGAACGCAAAGAAAGAGCGGAATATCCCGTATCTGGAGGAGCTGCAACTGGCCTTAAGTCATCAGGCGGCGGGTCATCTTGGTCAAGCTGAAGAAATTCTGCAGCGTGTTTTAGCACATAAGTCTAATCATGCAATGGCCCTTAAATTACTCGGTCGCCTGTATTGTGACAGTGGCCGGGTGGAGCAGGGCATCCAGTGTCTCGAACGGTGTGTCCAGTGCGAGCCGGGTGAGTTGTCGAACTACATTGAACTCGGCCACGTATTACGGGTCACAGGTCGACGTGACGCAGCCGAACAGGTTCTGCTCAAAGGGATTGGCCTCAAATCGAATGATCCCCAGGCACATTATGAACTGGGGTGCCTTTACCATGACCAGACAAAACTCGAACTGGCGAGTGCTGAACTGAATCTGGCGCTCAAACTGAACCCGGATCACATTGCTGCCCGGCAAAGATTAGGAGAGGTTCACCAAGCTCTGGGGCAGAGCAGCGAAGCGGAAGCGTGTTTTCGCCGGGTGATCACAAAATCACCACATGACCCCGAGGCGCACCGAGGGTTGGCCTATCTGAAACGATTCACTGAATACTCGCCTGATATTCAGTCGATGGAGGCGAGTTACGAAAAATCCTCCGAACAGGGAATGGATCGCGTTGTGCTTGCATTTTCCCTCGGTAAGGTATTTGAGGATCTTGAGCGCTACGATGAGGCGTTCGCCCACTATGAAGAAGCCAATCGGCTTCACCGCAGCCTTTATCAGTTTTCGATAGACCTCGAAGCGGCCTACTTTGAGACTTACCGCGAAGCTTTTACATCCGACTGGCTAACGGATACAACCAAGCACGCTATTGAAGATGCAACGCCGATTTTCGTGATCGGTATGCCGCGTTCCGGCACCAGTTTGGTCGAACAGATTCTGGCGTCTCACTCGAGTGTTTTCGGTGCAGGTGAGGTGTATCATTCGTCGGTGTTTGACAACCAAGTCGCACAGACAACCGGTCGACCGTTCCCACAGTCGATTAGTAGTGTTCCCGCCGAGGTCCTCACTCAATCAGCGCAGATCTATGTCGAGAATTTGTGTGCAGATGCCGATCAGAGCGCGCGGATCACCGATAAACTGCCGCACAACTTTCTGCGTGTCGGTTTGCTGACCGCAGTGATGCCTCAAGCAAGAATCATCCACTGCGTCCGTGATCCGATGGATACGTGTCTGTCGATCTTTACGCATTTTTTCTCATCAGCTCACGGTTATGCGTCAGACCTTACGGAGTTGGGACAGTACTACAGTCTTTATGAGCGGCTTATGCGGGATTGGGAAGCGAGGTTTCCGGGCTGTATGTATAGAATTTCCTATGAGGACCTTGTTGCTAATCATGAGCGTGAAATCAAACAGCTGCTCGAGTATTGTGGGTTGCCATTCGAGCCGGGGTGTTTGCGGTTCCACGAGACGATGCGGGCAGTCAATACGCCCAGTGCGGTTCAGGTAAGACAACCCTTGTACCAAAGCGCGGTGTCGCGCTGGAAGCGGTACGAAACGCACCTCCAGCCCCTGCGTGCGGCGTTAACTGGCGGGGATGAAATACTCACTGATACAGATTAGTTCAGCTGGAAACTGGTCTGAAAAGTACAAAAGAAAAGGGCGCCGTCTGGCGCCCTTTTCAGACCGGATAAACCGGGTCCTATTTACAGGATCAATACCTGTTTACAGGTTGTACATCCACTGTACAAAGACCTTTGTCTCAGAGCCTTCGTTGTCGATGACACCCAGTCGCATGGTTGCGCCACCGAGGTCGACGTCGTAGTTGGCTGACAGGTCAGCATCACCACCAGTTTCGTCGTACTGCAACTTAAGACCGGAGACATTCGCGAAGAGCGAGTTGCCATCGTCGCCAACGTCTTGGCTACTAAAACCAGCAGCTAAGGTCATACCCGCAACAGTGGTTGATGCAGCAACTTCAGTGGCGGCGTTGGAGTCTGTGTTGCGGTGCGCAGCCTGGATGTTGATGGAGCCCAGATCGATGCCTGTGGCAATTGCCCAGGCGGCGAGGTCAGAGCCGTCGGCTTCGAACTGCGCAGACAGGGCTAGTGGGCCAATGGCCGGACCGGTAATGACCAGAGAATCAGCAACACGACCCTGGTAGCCAACGTGACCGGCGCAGGACGAACCTGAGTTCACACAGGTGACCCAGTCAGGACCCGACATAACGGACCACTGAGAACCCAGGGTGGCTGAACCCCAGTCACCGCCAAATGAAACAGTGGTGACACGTGAGGTGTTGCCTGTATTGATGTGGCCGTCTGACATGTCGAGACCCAACTCAACCTTGCCAGATACTGTGTTGCCATTGCCCATGTCCGTACTGGACTTCCAACCAATGCGCGAAGCACCGTCTGACATCGACAGGTTCGAATCTTGGACGTTGATACGTGGCTTAAGTGAGCCGTAAAAGCTTGCGTCAGCAGCAACGACGCCGGGGACGGCGACGGCACTGGCAACGGCTACGGCTAGTAGTTTTTTGTTCATAAAATGTGTTCCTCTATACGTATAAGGTTAAACAACGTTTGCTCGTACAAGCGACGCTAGTGTGTGGCAAAATTGGTGAAAACACAAGGCTTGTGGACTAAAAGCGACAAGGAAGTGTTGTAATTACACAACAATTAAATCTGAATCGTTCAATGGAGCACAGTATAGTGGGTGTGGGAGTGTTTGTCGTACCACAGAATCTTAAACAAAAACAATGCAATTTTAGACTTTGCTAACCCTGTCGCTCCCCAAATGCACTCTCTTGTTATCTTAATTCTTGCTGAATGGGGCGTTGGACCATGAACTCGGACTCAAAGACTGTTAGAACGTGCTGCCTTAGCCAATATCCCCAGACTTCTTCGATGTGTCCTTACTACTGCAGTATGCAGCCGAGACCTCAAGTCCTGAATCCGAAAAGTACTGCCGTAGGTGTTTCGCACGGCAGTTTGGTTGTAGTACGCGTTCGTAGCGCTGAAGAGATCGATGCGCGACCTGAGAGCCTGCGATACAATTGATTTTGACCATTTGCTGCAACTGCAGTCGGCCACCGAGGACTTGTTCTAGGGAAACCCCAACAGCAACCCCAAAACGGTCTTCACACAACTGATGGGTTGTTTTTACATGAGTTCCTAAAATGACTAAGTGTTTCCATATTATTGTTGCTTTAGCTTTTGTGTTGACCGGTTGTGCGTCGGTCCTGCCAGGAAAGGATAAAGCGCATACCCAGGCGATAAAAAACAAGGTGCCTCCAGGTTATGTTAAGGCCCCACGGGGTGAGCCACATTATCGCTTGCGATCGATTAGGTTGTTTGGTTCCGGTGACTCTAGTAAACCGTCCGGTCCTCAGGTGTATGACCCGGATTATGCCGAGTACCTCGAATGGAAGCGCTGGCAGGAATTCAAGGCCTACCAGGCATGGAAGGCAAAAAAGGAATCTCAGGCTCAGGGCTCCTGAACTTTACGATTGCCAGGGTACCGAGGCTATTATTTGAGGCGGTCAAACAGTAGTGAAAGAACGTGATCGCTGTTATCCGCAGGATCTCCTTTCAAGGTGAGGACCTCAATCACTGTGTTTTCACCTGCGGTGACTAAGCGAACCTGTACTGTTTCGGTCTGTTGCTGCTTGTCCTTTTTCCACAACCGCAGTTTCTGTAGCACGTTTTTCTTTTTCGGCTCTTCAACGGTGTCATAGCGTACCTGAAACGTATGATTCTCGATTGACTTATCGATGATGGTAAATCCGGCATCACTCAGCGCGCGGTCAACGCTTGGCCAGAGACCTTGAGCTGTGCCCGCAACCGTCAATCGAAGTTGACCGTCGGCAGCTTGCTGCAGCGACAGCGCTCCTGAGTTTGAATGACTTTCTTTTAAGGATTGGTACTTGCTTGCGAAAGTGAGTAACTGAACCCCCAGCCGTTCCATAACAGCATTTGCGGCATCTGAGGCAATCGGCAGTTGATCGTCGTCAAATAGTGTAGCCCTCACCGTGTCGTCTTCAGCGGTCACCCATAGGGTATAGATCAACGGATCATTAATCCACAACAGCCGTTTAAGGAAACTGCCCGGGTTTTTCGTTTGTGGTTCGATGTCGTGGAACACTCTAAAATAACCAGTATTGCGGTTACCTTCGATAATTCGAAGACCGATGTTTCTGACAGCTGTCTCTATACGGTTCCAGCTGTTATCGAAAGTGTCAGCAATCAGGACAATGCGTTCCTCGCTATTACCGGTAACCACCAAAACGCCTTTATCTATAAGGCGAGCTTTCAGAAGAACTGACTGCGCGGAGCGAAAGTCAGTGATATTGAGTTCTTCACCACCACTTTGGTCTTTTCGCCATTGCAGAAACTCCTCATACTCCGCCATCCGCTGGAACTGCTGGTACTGTTGATACTGGGCTTTTTCTTCCTTGCTCGCCTTTTGAAGGGTGGCTGAAAATAACGAGGCGTTAGTCGTCTGTTGGGGTGTCGTCAGGTCCGGGGGCACCTCCAGTGACTGAATAGAACTCGATGGACTTGATCGAGAAATTATGTTCTCAGTGACGCTGCAACCCGTGACCACAACGATGCAAGACAACCAGATCAGGGTGTTTTTGAGCATTCCGCAGGTCTGGGTCAACGCGATGGACTCTCGTGGGCTAATAGGTCTGTTCATTACAACAGGTTCTGTCGAATTTATTTTCGACGATAATAGGGATTGTACCCCACAGAACATCCGTAGCATCTAGGATTGACAATGAAACTGCACATCGATGAGGTCACTGGATTGGTGCTTGCTGGTGGGCGGGCTCGCCGGATGGCGGGCCGAGATAAGGGCCTGATCGAGCTTGCCGGACGACCCATGGCACACTGGGTGGTTCAGCGGCTGGCACCGCAGACCGCTTCAGTACTGATCAGTGCTAATCGGAGTATCGAGCGCTACGCCGATTTTGGATTTGAGGTGATCCGGGATGTCGATGACGGTTTTCTCGGGCCTTTGGCCGGCATCTCCGCGGGTTTGACCCAGGCCGCAACGCCTTGGCTGGTTACGGTGCCGTGCGACTCACCTTTGCTTGCAGACAATCTGGTTGTCCGGTTGTCTGCAGCAGTACCAGAGAAGGGCGCTGGTATCGCAGTCGCTCATGACGGCAATCGTCTACAGCCGGTGTTCAGCCTGATTCACCGGGATCTGGCTCCAGACCTGGTAGATTTTCTGCACTCTGGCGGTCGGAAGATCGACCTTTGGCTGGATCGGCATGACTGGGCACGGGTAGATTTCTCAGATCACCCGGAAATGTTCCTGAATATCAATACGCCCGAAGAACTGGCAGAACTTGAGCAACGACTGCAGCTTTAGCGTGTTATTGCTGAAATAGACTGTCTAATTTTGCCTCGCCGAGGGATTTGCGGTTTAATGGCCTCACGGCTCTCATGCCGAATCTAGCGTTGAACCCTGTGATTCGGCAACGCACCACAGCACCAGTTTCCCCGGTTGTGCGGGCGCTGGTTCCCGTCGCTTAACCCTACTGTCGAAATGACCCGAGATTATTTTTGTTTAAGAAAGTTTTAATCGCCAATCGTGGAGAGATTGCCTGCCGCATTGTCAGATCACTGCGCCAACTGGGTGTCGGTAGCGTAGCGGTGTTCTCTGATGCCGACCGGGATGCGATGCATACGGTTTATGCCGATGAGGCAGTTGCCATCGGTCCAGCGCCTTCTGCGCAGAGTTACCTTTCAATCGATCGACTGGTCGACGCCTGCCTTCAAACCAGGGCCGATGCCGTGCACCCGGGATACGGGTTTCTATCCGAGAACAGCAGCTTCTTGAAAGCCCTATCCGCTGCGGGCATTGCATTTATTGGCCCAGGCCAGCGGGCGATCGAGGTAATGGGCGATAAGATAGCTGCTAAGGCGCTCGCTCGAAAGGCGGGCATCAGTGTCATACCCGGTTATGACGAAGCGTTGGAAGGTGTTGACGATGCACTCGAAAAGGCGAGCGCAATCGGCTATCCCGTTATGCTGAAAGCGAGTGCCGGTGGCGGTGGTAAAGGGATGCGCGTTGCATTCAATTCGACCGAGTGCCGCGAGGGTTTCGACCGAGCACAGAACGAGGCACAGACCAGCTTCGGCGACAATCGCATTTTTATAGAAAAGTATATCGAAAGGCCCCGTCACATCGAAATACAGGTTCTGGGAGATCATCACGGCAACTGTGTGTACCTCCACGAACGGGAGTGTTCGATCCAGCGTCGGCACCAGAAGGTTATAGAAGAAGCGCCCTCGACTTTCATTGATTCCGCTACGCGGGCAGCAATGGGCCAACAGGCAGTCGATCTGGCAAAGGCAGTTGATTATTATTCTGCGGGCACGGTTGAATTTATTGTTGACCAGGCCCGAAACTTCTATTTTCTGGAGATGAATACGCGCCTGCAGGTTGAACATCCGGTCACTGAAATGATCACTGGACTGGATCTGGTGGAATTGATGTTACGCATAGCCGCAGGTGAAGAATTGCCGTTCACCCAGTCAGATGTTCCAATGAACGGCTGGGCCATTGAGTCAAGGATTTATGCCGAGAATCCCGCGCGAGGCTTTGTACCCGCTACCGGGCGATTGATCCACTATCGTCAGCCACCACAAAGTGGCAGCGTTCGAGTCGACAGTGGCGTCAGCGAAGGCAGTGAGATCAGTATTCACTATGACCCGATGGTGGCAAAACTGATTTGTCATGGATCAGATCGGAATGCCGCCATAGCACTGATGCGTGAGAGTCTGGATCAATTTCACATCCAGGGCGTGGTCACCAATGTGCCATTCCTGGCATCGCTTCTGGCACACAAGCGATTTGTGACAGGGGAGACCACCACTGCATTTATTGATGAAGAGTATCCCGAGGGATTTGTATCCCAGACGCCGTCGGAGCCCCTACTGTCGAACATCATTGCACTTATAGCGGTTGTCCATCAGCGTAGCCTAGTATTCCAGTGGTGTGATAACCCGCCGTCATCGAACCCCAGAAAAACTCATGTGGTGCGTACTGCGGGCGCTTCGTATCGGTGCAGCGTTGAATCCGAAGATGGAAGCTATTCGGTTAGAGTTAACGGTTACGCGCTGAAGTTGACCACGGCGTGGACAGGCGCGGAAAAGGTGACTGCGTTTTCTGTTGATGGTGAGCGTTACTATGCCCAAGTTGAGCGTACTGATATTAGCTATAGCGTAGTACACGCTGGTTTCTTAGTTTCAGCACTGATTCTGGAGCCGCATACGAGTGAACTCTATGACTTTATGCCCCTCAGGACCCCAAAGGACCAGAGTCACCTGCTGCTGTCACCGATGCCCGGATTACTGATTTCGATTGACGTCGAGGCAGGCGACGCCGTGCATGCGGGTCAGGCGCTGGCTGTCATCGAAGCGATGAAAATGGAAAATGTCCTGAAGGCGGAACGCGATTGTGTTATCGAAACGATCCATGCTGCCGTCGGTGATACGCTCGAACCTGATCAGCCGATTATTGAGTTTCAGGTACAGACGCAATGACAGACGCCGAGTTAAACAAATTAAAAGACGGTATACGCGCGGGTGAACGCCGTGCACTGGCTCGTTCGATCACGCTCCTGGAATCAACCCGTTCGTCCCACCGCGACCAGGCTGAATCGCTGTTGACTGCCTTGTTACCTGATGTCGGTAAGTCGTTTCGAATCGGTATCACTGGGGTACCGGGAGTCGGAAAGTCGACTTTTATCGAAACGCTTGGGCTTAAGGCGATTGAAACAGGGCATCGGGTTGCCGTACTGACCGTGGACCCCACATCAGTGGTGAGCGGCGGGTCCATATTGGGCGATAAAACTCGAATGGAGAAACTATCAAGCCATGCCAATGCTTTTGTCCGACCATCTCCCTCCGGCGGTACTCCAGGCGGCGTTGCCCGTCGTACTCGAGAGAGTATCTATTTGTGTGAGGCCGCAGGATATGACTATGTTATTGTTGAAACTGTGGGTGTTGGTCAGTCCGAACTTCGTGTTGCTCAGATGACAGATTTCTTTCTGCTGCTCATCCTGCCGGCATCTGGTGATGAACTACAAGGTATCAAGCGTGGCGTGATGGAACTGGCGGACCTCATACTGGTCAATAAGGCAGATGATGATCTGCAGAATGCGGCCCGGCGTACCCTCAGTAGTTACACTCAGGCCATCCGACTGATGCAGCCACGTGTTGGTGGTTGGCAAGTGCCTGTGCTGGCCGTGTCTGCATTGAGGGATCAGGGGATTTCCGAGACACTGGACATTCTGGACAAATTTCAGATCCAATACATGGAACCCGGTTTGACTGAAGAATATCGTGCCGAGCAGTCACGGCACTGGTTACGCCAGGAGGTTCGCGACGGGCTGATCGATCTATGTCAGCAGGATCCGGTGATCGCGGCCCGATTGAAGACTCTGGAAAACGACGTGGAAGCCGGCAGAGTGGTGGCTACAGTCGCCGCCAGACAACTCGTAGATGAAATCGCCCAGCGTAGGGCCGGTACTCAGTCATGATCGGCAAGCTCAATCATGTTGCCATTGTCGTGCCGGATCTTCAAAAAGGAGCCGATCTCTACCGGGATGTGCTCGGCGCCCAAGTATCTGAGCCGATGCCATTGCCCGAGCACGGAGTCACTACGGTATTTGTAGAGCTCGAAAACACCAAGATTGAACTCCTGCATCCGTTGGGGGGAGCGTCGCCCGTAAGCCGATATCTAGAGCGCCATCCCCAAGGGGGCATCCATCATATCTGTTACGAGGTTGCAGATATCACGGTTGCCCGAGATCAGCTGTGCCAGACCGGTGCACGGGTACTGGGCGAAGGTGAACCGAGCATCGGGGCACACGGAAAGCCAGTACTGTTTTTACACCCGGCCGACTTTTGTGGAACGTTGATCGAACTCGAACAAGCCTGAACTGTTGCAGTCGCTTGCGCTGTTATCTGATGCAGGCGCCGGTTCAATTTTTCCGAGGTAGATAGAGATCGGTGATGGTGCCGTCAAATGCCTCTGCCGCAAGAGCCAGCGTCTCAGATAGAGTGGGATGTGGGTGGATGGTCAGAGCGATATCCTGTGCTTCACACTGCATCTCGATGGCAAGACAAGCTTCGGCGATCAGGTCACCGGCATTAACCCCCACAATACCGGCGCCTAGGAGTCTTCGAGAACCTGGCTCAAAAAGAAGTTTGGTCAGCCCTTCGGTTCGAGTCAATCCGAGTGCTCGTCCGCTGGCCGCCCAGGGGAAGATACTTTTTTCGAATTTGATTCCCTGAGAATTAGCATCCATTTCGCTCAATCCAACCCACGCGATTTCGGGATCAGTATAGGCAACAGAAGGAATTGATCGAGCATCGAATGCACTGGGCAGGCCGGCAGCAACTTCTGCTGCGACCTTGCCTTCATGGGTCGCCTTGTGGGCCAGCATCGGCGGGCCGACGATGTCACCACAGGCAAAGATATGATCGATATTTGTTTTTTGTTTTCGGTCAACCGGGATGAAACCCGAGTCATCGACGGTGATGCCGGCATTTTCTGCACCAATCAGGCGGCCGTTGGGCTGACGGCCAACCGCGACAAGCACCTGGTCGAACTGTTCTGTAAGGGTGGTGCCTTCGCGTTCGAAGGTGACGTCGAGCCCAGCGTCTGCTGCGTTGATATGGCTAACCCGGGTATTTAGTAAGAGATTCTGGCAGCGTCGTTTGAGCCGCAGGTTCAGTGGCCGCAAAAGATCAGCATCGACTCCGGGCATCAACTGGTCCGCCATCTCCGCAATCGTGACAAGACTACCGAGCGCCTGATAAACGGTCGCCATCTCCAGCCCAATGATGCCACCACCGATGATCAGCAGGCGACCTGGTATTTGCTCCAGTGCCAATGCACCCGTTGAGTCGATGATCCGGGGGTCGTCCGGCAGGTCCGGCAGTTGTATAGGTTCGGAGCCGGCGGCGATGATCGCCTGCTCGAATGCGATGTCGGTTTTGCCGTTTTCGCTGGTAACACAAACATGGTTGGCTGCAGTGAAACTGCCGTGCCCGTTTATTACGGTCACTTTTCGTTTCTGAGAAAGTGTGTTGAGGCCATCAGTCAGTTTTTCTACAACGCTGTCTTTCCAGGCAACCAGTTTTTCGCGGTCAATGGTGGGTGGCCCGAATTCGAGGCCAGCCGTCTGCATCTCAGCCGTTTCTTCGATCACACGAGCGGCGTGCAGCAGCGCTTTGGAGGGTATGCAACCCACGTTGAGGCAAACGCCTCCAAGTGTGGGTGAGGAGTCGATCAGAACAGTGTCGATTCCAAGATCAGCTGCACGAAATGCGGCGGTATAACCCCCTGGACCGGCGCCTAGAACCACCAGTTGTGTACGAATTTCAGCTTCGCTGGAAGAGACGCGCACGGTAGCGGGTTCAGGGTCCGGTGTGACCGAACGATCGTCGTCAACAGTCTTGGTTGGTACGCTGTCGGTCGGCCCTGTGGATTTTTCCGGGCCATGAATACGCACGATCGGTGTATCCGTAGAGACGCTGTCTCCCACGGCAACCAGCACTTCGGTCACGGTGCCGGCAATCGGAGAGGGGACATCCATCGTTGCTTTGTCACTCTCCAGCGTCAGCAGCGGTGCTTCTATATCTAGTTGATCGCCAGGGGCGACCAGAATTTCGATCACCTGGATATCGATGACATCTCCGATGTCGGGTACCTTCACAACTTGATCTTGCTGCATGCTATTTACACTCGGGATCCGCTTAAAGGAGCAGTCGCCGAGTGTCCTCGAGCAGTTCGCGGATCAGCACTGTGAAGCGTGCGGCTTCGGCACCGTCGATGACCCGGTGGTCATATGACAACGACAAGGGCAGCATCAGACGGGGTCTGAAGTCCTGTCCATCCCAGACGGGGGTCATCCGGGCTCGAGCAACCCCCAGTATGGCTACTTCTGGAGAATTGATGATAGGGGTAAAAGCGACACCACCGATACTTCCCAGATTGGACACAGTGATACATCCAGCCTGCAAGTCTTCAGGCGCCAATGCGCCCGACCGTGCCTTCCTGCTCAGTTCTTTCATCTCAGTCGCCAACTGAATCAATCCTTTGACTGGGACGTCCCGGATCACAGGAACGATCAGACCGTCGGCTGTGTCTACGGCAATACCGATATTGCAGTACTTTCGGAAGACCAGGTGCTCACCATCTTCAGCCAGCGATGAATTGAACTTTGGAAACTGTCGGACCGCCCCGGCCAGAGCTCTCAGTGTAAACGCCAGCGGTGTAATAGATGCCGTTGGTTCTCGTGTGTCCGCATTGAGTGATTGACGAAACGCCTCAAGCTCTGTGATATCGGCATCATCAAAGTGTGTGACATGCGGAATATTCAGCCAGGCCCGATGCAGGTGCGGGCCGGAGCGTTTCTGGATTCGGGACAACGGTTGTACGTCGATCTCACCCCAACGGCTGTAGTCAATCTGCAGGGCGGCTGGGATACCAGACGTTGGCGCGCTATTTGCGGTTTGAGCGGGGGTGCCCGACAAAGCGTTTTTGACATGGTTCTGAATGTCTTGTTTGAGAATTCGACCCTTGGGTCCTGAGCCGCGCACCGTACGCAGGTCCGCACCCAGTTCGCGTGCAAATCGACGAGCAGCAGGACTCGCATGAGGTAAGGCGTCACCACTGCGTTCTACTGGCGGCGGCAGGGACGGTGGGGATCGATGGACAGCTTGTGCCGTCGGGGGATCCGTCGAATCAGTAGCGATCCGATCTGGGTCTGGTGTTTGTGCGGAGATCGGTTGTTCCGGTGTGGCTGCCGCGCTACCGGATTCGGCATCTACCAGTGCGATAACAGCGCCTTGGGTCACTTTGTCGCCAACCTTGACTGTAACTTCTCTGACGATCCCCCCGAATTGGGCGGGTACATCCATGGTGGCTTTGTCGCTTTCGAGCGTGATCAGCGGATCATCCGCTTTGATCTCATCACCAGGGACGACCAGAATCTCTATGACATCGACAGACTCGAAATCGCCGATATCAGGGAGGCTAATTTCTTTTGGATCAGTCATGTGTTGCTGTAAGGATTTTGGAGCGGTGTCATGAATGGAAGGGATTAGGTTTGTCGCTGTTTATGCCATATCGTGACAGGGCGTCGGATACTGTAGATGAGGGTACTGCGTTTTCATCAGCGAGCGCCTTGACCGCTGCAACAGCGATGTAGTGACGATCGACTTCAAAAAATTCACGCAACTGGACTCGTGTGCCGCTTCGACCGAAACCATCTGTACCTAGGGCCACATAGTGTTGAGGGACAAATGCCCGGATCTGCTCAGCATAGTTGGCGACATAGTCGGTGGCAGCGATGACTGGGCCTTTTCCTTCCTTCAGGCACTGCGTTACGTAGCTGGTTTTCTGTATTTCCTCCGGATGGAGCGTGTTCCAGCGTGCCGTGGTTCGACCTTCTCGACTGAGTTCATTGAAACTGGTCACACTCCACACATCGGCTTGTATGTCAAAGTCTTCCTCCAGAAGATCTGCCGCGGCCAGCGATTCTCCTAGAATGGCGCCACTGCCCAACAGCTGAACTCTAGGCGATGCCTTACGACTGCGTCGTGCACTACGTAAGCGGTACATGCCTTTCAATATGCCAGCCTGCGCTTCATCGGGTAGTGCGGGTTGGGGATAGTTTTCGTTCATGACAGTGATGTAGTAGTAGATATTCTCCTTGTTGACGAACATGCGTTGCAGACCGTCCTGGATTATGACGGCAAGTTCATAACCGTATGCCGGGTCGTAAGCGATACAGTTAGGGATGGTAGAGGCGTGCAGCAGGCTGTGGCCATCCTGGTGTTGCAGACCTTCACCGGCCAGGGTCGTCCGCCCGGCGGTGCCACCAATCAGAAAGCCACGGGCCTGAATGTCTCCTGCGGCCCAGGCCAGATCGCCGATTCGCTGCATTCCGAACATGGAGTAGAAAATATAAAAGGGAATCAGAGCTGTGCCGTGATTGGCGTAAGCCGTCGCCGCCGCGATCCATGATGACATCGCTCCCGCTTCGGTGATCCCTTCCTGTAGCACCTGGCCTTGCTGGTCTTCGCGGTAGTACATCAACTGATCGACATCTTCGGGTTCATACAGTTGCCCTTTGGCTGAGTAAATACCCAATTGGCGAAACATACCTTCCATACCAAAGGTTCGGGACTCGTCAGGCACGATAGGTACCACCTTGCCGCCAATGCTGGGATCACGTACCAGTGTTGACAGAATACGTACAAATGCCATGGTGGTTGAAATTTCCCGATCGCCCGAGCCGTCTAGTTGATTCTGGAATGCCGTCAATTGCGGAATTGGGAGTGGCTCCGCCTGGTCCTGTCGGGCCGGTAGGTAGCCGCCCAGTGCTTCCCGGCGAGCTTTCAGATACTGAATCTCTGGGCTGTCATCACCCGGGTGATAAAAAGGCGCCTGGATTACTTCTTCATCCGTCAGTGGTATCCGAAACCGGTCTCGGAATGCGATCAGCGATTCGTCAGCCATTTTCTTCTGCTGGTGGGTCGTATTCTGACCTTCCCCGGCTTCGCCCATACCATAACCCTTCACTGTTTTCGCAAGAATTACAGTAGGCTGGCCGTTGTGCGCAACGGCAGCAGCGTATGCGGCATATACCTTGTGTGGATCGTGTCCACCTCGATTGAGCCGCCATATGTCTTCATCGGTCATGTTGGCAACCATCGCGGCGAGTTCGGGGTACTTGCCAAAGAATCGTTCGCGGACAAACGCACCGTCTTTCGCCTTAAATGCCTGATATTCGCCGTCAACCGCTTCTTCCATCCGCTGTTTCAATAATCCTTTGGTATCCCGCATCAAAAGCGGGTCCCAGTACGAACCCCAGATCAGCTTGATGACATTCCAGCCGGCACCGCGAAATTCTCCTTCAAGCTCCTGGATGATTTTGGAATTGCCCCGCACCGGCCCGTCGAGTCTTTGCAGGTTGCAGTTGACCACAAAAATCAGATTGTCCAGTTGGTCACGACCGGCGACACCGATGGCCCCCATTGATTCCGGCTCGTCCATCTCGCCATCACCGATAAAAGCCCACACCTTGCGGTCCTGTGTCGGTATAACTTCGCGGTGCTGCAGGTATCGCATGAATCGTGCCTGATAGATTGCCTGGATTGGTCCCAGGCCCATGGAAACTGTTGGGAACTGCCAGAAGTCGGGCATCAACCAGGGATGCGGATAGGAGGACAGTCCCTGACCGTCAACTTCCTGCCGGAATCGTTTGATCTGCGCTTCGGTGATGCGACCTTCCAGAAAAGCTCGTGCATAGATTCCGGGTGCCGAGTGACCCTGAAAGAAGATGAGATCCCCACCATGCTGTTCAGTGGGTGCACGCCAGAAGTGGTTGAAACCCACATCGTATAGCGTGGCTGATGACGCGAAAGTTGCGATATGACCGCCGAGTTCGGGACTCTCACGATTGGCATTTACGACCATTGCCAGCGCATTCCATCGGATCAGCGATCTGACCCGCCATTCAATCGAAGCGTCTCCGGGGCTGCGATCTTCCTGTGCGGCAGAGATCGTGTTGAGGTACGCGGTAGTCGATCTATAGGGTAGGTACACACCTGATCGACGCGCCAGGTCGATCAGTTCTTCGAGCAGATAGTGCGCACGGACCTCCCCTTCGCGCTCCAGAACTGAAGTCAGGGCATCACGCCATTCTTCAGTTTCTTGGGCGTCGATGTCTTCGTGGCGCGTGTTATCTACCATGAGAAAAGATGGGATGTCAGGCGTGGCAAGAGATCAGAGGGTTGTTCTCCCGGCCTTGTGATAAGTGGATTTGGTAGGTCGAAGTACCACGGAAACCTCCTTATCATCAATTATTTAAATCATAGCACATCCGAATTCCCGATCATTTTTTGCACTGAAACTGGTATGACCCGGGTCTGGACGTTCTTCACAGTCCGGGTGGTTAATCAGCTTGTAATGGCCGCTTTTCCAGTGGGTCTTTTCGAAAACAGTCGCGGGGGTCAGGCGATCAGCCTTTTTTCGAGTGGATCAGGTTGCAGAACCTTGGCCAGAAAACGTCCGGTATAGGAATCCTTTACCCCGGCCACTGTTTCCGGTGTGCCGTAGGCCACCAGTTGACCGCCGCGATGACCCCCTTCAGGGCCGAGGTCGATAATCCAATCAGCTGTCTTAACAACGTCCAGATTGTGTTCAATTACGATCACGGTATTCCCGCCATCCCGGAGTCGGTGCAGTACCTGCAGCAACTGGCGAATATCGTGAAAGTGGAGTCCAGTTGTGGGTTCATCCAGTATATACAGTGTGCGACCGGTATCTCGTTTTGAGAGTTCACGAGCGAGCTTGATACGCTGAGCTTCACCGCCTGAAAGAGTAGTCGCACTCTGGCCCAGGGAGACATAGCTCAGGCCAACGTCCATCAGTGTGTCGAGTTTACGCTTGATGACCGGTACAGCCGAGAAAAAATCACAGGCCTCGGCGACAGTCAATGCAAGTACTTCACTGATGGTTTTACCTTTGTATCGAATGTCGAGTGTTTCCCTGTTGTACCGTCCCCCTTTACATAGATCACAAGACACATAGATGTCGGGTAGAAAATGCATCTCTACTTTGATCAGCCCATCGCCCTGACAGGCTTCACATCGCCCGCCGCGGACATTGAACGAGAAGCGTCCAGGCTTGTAACCTCGCGCACGTGATTCTGGCACCCCAGCATAAAGTTCCCGGATTGGCGTAAACAGTCCGGTATAGGTCGCAGGATTAGAACGCGGCGTCCTGCCTATAGGGCTCTGGTCGATGTCGATAACTTTGTCGAAATTCTCAAGCCCTTTGATACTGCGGTGTGGTGCTGCCTGATGGCGTCCGTGGTAAAGCTCGCTGGCCAGCGCCGGATAAAGCGTGTTATTGATCAGTGTCGATTTACCGGATCCTGAGACACCCGTTACACAAGTGAAAAGGCCAACGGGAATTTCTACATCAATGGTCTGCAGGTTATTCCCTTGAGCTCCATTGATTTTCAATGTTTTTTGAGGATCTATTGGAACACGTTTTCCAGGTACCTCGATCTGCAGGTCACCGGAGAGGTAGCGTCCGGTCAGCGAAGCCGGGCTGGCGATGATCTCCTCAGGTTTTCCTTCGGCGACAATTTCTCCGCCGTGAATGCCAGCGCCGGGACCCAGGTCGACGACATGATCCGCACTGCGAATGGCCTCTTCGTCATGTTCGACAACAATAATAGTGTTTCCCAGGTCACGCAGCCGGTAAAGGGTTTCGAGAAGCCGACCGTTGTCGCGCTGATGGAGGCCAATTGAGGGTTCATCCAGGATGTAAGTCACGCCGACAAGCCCAGATCCGATCTGAGACGCAAGCCGAATCCGCTGAGCTTCTCCGCCGGACAGTGTTTCAGCTGTCCGGTCAAGCGTCAGATACTCAAGGCCGACATTAAAAAGGAAGCGCAGCCGTTCCAGGATCTCTCTGATGATGCGTGCCGCGATGTCTCCGTGGCGTCCCGGCAGTTTGAGCTGTTTAAAAAATTCCAGCGATTGCTCAACCGGTAGAGCTGTAATCTGATGTATCGCATGTTCTCCAACGAAAACATGCCGGGCGCTTTCTCGCAATCTGCAACCGCCACAGGTCTTGCAGGACTGGGTGTTCATGTAGCGACTGAGTTCTTCCCGGATCAGGTTGGATTCCGAATCTTTGTAACGCCGCTCCATGTTTGGCAGAACGCCTTCGAATGCATGATTGCGTCGCCGTGGCCGGCGGCCGTGAGCTCGAAGATAGGTGAACGGAATTTTTTCAGAGCCACTGCCATACAAAAGTACATCGCGTATTCTTTTGGGTAGCTTTGAATACGGTGTTTCAGTATCAAAACCATAGTGGCCTGCCAGGCAGCTGATCAGGTTGAAATAAAATGCATTACGTCGGTCCCAACCTGCAATTGCGCCTGCCGCAAGACTGAGGGACTTATCGTGCACTACCCGATCAGGGTCGAAGAACTGGCGAACACCCAGGCCGTCACAATCGGGACAGGCACCAGCTGGATTGTTGAAAGAAAATAATCGGGGTTCGAGTTCACTTAGGCTGTAGCCGCAATGAGGGCAGGCAAAAAGGGCAGAGAAAAGATGCGACTCCCCTTCGGTATGTTCGTCATCGGGTAGCACCTGTACCAGAGCCAGCCCATCGGTCAGGGCCAGAGCGGTTTCGAATGATTCCGCAAGACGCTGTGCCGACTGCGGCCCGACAATAACGCGATCGACCACAACCTCAATGGTGTGTTTGCGTTTCTTGTCCAGTGATGGAATCTCATCCATTTCATACACAACACCATCGATCCTGACGCGCACAAATCCCTGGCTCTGGAGCGTGTTGAAAAGTTGCTGGTTTTCGCCCTTGCGATCCTGTATCACTGGGGCCATCAGTAGGAGTCGTGTACCGGCATTTAGAGACATCACACGGTCGACCATCTCACTGACCGTACTCGCATTGAGTACGGTGTTATGTTCTGGACAGTAGGGTATCCCGACCCGGGCAAAAAGCAGGCGCAGATAGTCGTAGATCTCGGTGACGGTACCTACCGTAGAGCGTGGATTGTGGGAAGAGGATTTCTGTTCAATACTGATTGTCGGTGACAGTCCCTCAATCAGATCGACATCAGGTTTTTCCATCAGTGATAGGAACTGCCGAGCATAGGCTGACAGTGACTCCACGTAACGCCGCTGCCCTTCGGCATATAACGTATCAAATGCGAGAGAGGATTTTCCCGACCCGGACAGTCCAGTGAAAACGATCAGTTGGTCTCTGGGTAGAGTCAGATCGATATTTCTGAGATTGTGTGTTCGGGCACCCCGAATCTGGATTGCTCGCATGCTGAGGACCGGTGAAAAGCCAAACTGTTAATATTACGACTCGTAGGCCGTGAGATTCAAAGCTTTTTCCAGTATTTCTATTTTCTACTCAGTTGACCGGGTAAATCGCAAAAAGCTGTTCGTAATCTGAGCCAGGGACACAGCGCTTGTGCCTGCAAAATGGTGCCCTGGGCTTAAACCACTTGAAAAAAATTGGGAGATTGATCTCTGAAGCGAGATAAAAGTACCGCGATGAATGCGTTGGAAAGGCGTTCGGTAGTAACGCTTTCCTCGCTTATGGGTGTGAGGATGTTTGGATTATTCCTGATCCTGCCGGTATTTGTGCTTTACGCCCCGCGACTTGAGGGTGCGACGCCATTAACGGTGGGTATTGCATTGGGTGCCTATGGATTGACGCAGGCCGTGCTGCAGGTGCCGTTCGGGATGCTGTCTGACCGCTATGGGCGAAAGCGGATGCTGAGTATAGGGTTGCTGCTATTTCTGTTCGGCAGTGTTGTCGCGGCGCTGTCGAGCAGTATCGAGGGCATAATCCTGGGTCGCGCGATTCAGGGCGCCGGCGCGATATCAGCCGTTGTGTTGGCCACGCTGTCGGATCTGACCAGAGAACAAACACGGACCAAGGCGATGGCCGTAGTCGGTGTAAGTATCGGATTCTCATTTCTACTCGCGCTGATGTTGGGCCCCTTGCTGGGTCAGTGGCAAGGACTTTCTGGACTGTTCTGGATCACCGCCTGTCTTGCCGGTGTGGCCCTGTTGGTCGTATGGCTCACGGTACCGACTGCGACTCGTGTGTTGGCATCTGTAGAGATCCTACCCGCTCGCAGTCAGATCAATACGGTGTTGTTTAATCGCCAGCTGCAGGGTTTAAATCTGGGAATATTTGTTTTACATATGACGCTGACGGCACTTTTTATTGCTGTGCCCGTTGGCTTGCGTGACACTCTAGGGCTGGTTTCAGCGAGTCACTGGCAGTTTTATGTGCCAGTCTTGGTGTGTTCGGTGCTCGGCATGGTGCCGTTACTCATTTATGGGATGCGACGGCACAGAACATTTGTTGTGTTCCGTCTCGCAATAGCACTGCTGCTCGCCGCACAGCTGATCCTGATCATCGGGACGGATCAGACTGCATTTCTCGTCACCGGTGTTTGGTTGTTCTTTGTGGGCTTTAACTTGCTCGAGGCCATGTTGCCGTCACTGATGTCACGGCTCGCCCCGGCGGCAGGTAAAGGGACTGCACTGGGTATCTACAACACGTTTCAGTTTTCGGGGGTATTTGTAGGCGGCATTGTAGGTGGACTTATTTATGGCGTGTGGGGTGTGGCCGGTGTTTATGGGTTTGCGGCGTGTGCTGTGTTCGTATGGTTGGTGTTGGCTTTAAGTACTTCGGCCCCAGCATTGCTGGAAAGTCTAACGCTACGTCTGGTCAATACTATTGAGGAACAAAAAGATGTCCTGCAGCGATTGAGTCAGGCACCAGGGGTGTGCGAAGTCGTGACCCTCCCGGGACGGGATCTGGTCTATCTGAAGGTCGACCCGGCAGTGGTTGACGAGGACGCCCTTCGAGAAATAGATGGCGTAGTGGCCGTTGACTAGTTAGCGAAGTTAAAGCGGGGGCCGTTTGGCTGCATTTTCAAACCATCGCCCGGCTGCTTCCTCAAATGCCATACCGGCCCTGAACACGTCCTTGTCACAGTAGGTTCTGCCGACGACCTGAATGCTTGTGGGCACACCGTTTGTGGCTCTACCGGTTGGTAAGGTCAGGACCGGACAGCGACTCATAGTATTAAATGGTGATGTCATCACCCAGCCAAGCATAGGGTTAACTTGTTTACCATTTATGAATACTGAATCCTGTGAATGGTCAAAATCGGCGCGTACTGCAGGCAGGGCAGTGGTCGGACAGATGAGCACGTTGTGTTTTTCCAGGAGAGGTCCCAGGGTGGCATACATAGTGTTGGCAACTTCCAGAGTGTGTACAAAATCTACTGCTTTGGAGTCCCGGCCCTTTTCGGCAAATGCACGGGCATAGGTCGTCAACTGATCGCCGTGAGTCTCTAGTAGCACCGACAGAGATGCACCAAATAGGTGTTCCAGATAGGTAAGACCGGCATCGAATGCAGCGTGGGTCCAGCCAAGATCCACTTCTTCTACGGTGGCACCCAGGCTGCGGAAGATGTCCAGTGCAGCCAATGTGTTTTGTTGGACTTCAGGATCTACTTCAAAGAAGCCGAGATCCATAGAAAAGGCGATCTTCCAATTTTTAATCGGTGGGTATTTCTGTGGAAGTTTCAGTTTTGGTCGTAGTGTGGAGATGTCCTTGGGGTGTGGCCCGCAAAGCACGTTCTGAAGCAAAATTGCATCGGATACCGTTCGGGCGAGCGGTCCGGTGTGGCAGTAAAAATCGAGATTGAACGGTGAGTCGTCGCTGTTTCTCCCGTATGGAGGTTTGTACCCGACCAGACCGCAGGTAGCGGCTGGAATTCGGATTGAGCCGCCAATGTCGGACCCTGTGGCAATGGAACTGGTGCCTGCTGCGAGAGAGGCAGCCGACCCGCCAGATGAGCCACCGGGCGTTAGTTGCGGATTCCACGGGTTGCGCGTCACACCCCAGAGTCGGGAATTAGTGTATCCGGCGCAGGAAAATTCTGGCGTTGCCGTACGGGCATGGACCAAAGCACCTGCGCGAAGGATTCGCTGGTTGTTTACGGAAGTGGTGTCGGCTACAAAGTCTTTCTTGAGCAAGGAACCGTTCGAGGTCGGTTTGCCCTTAATATAACTTTCATCCTTGATCCCGACGGGCAGGCCTTCCAGAGCACCTGTGCGCTTGCCAACAGCATATTTGCTCTCAGCTTTCTTAGCGCGGTCGCGGGCTTCATCAAAGTGTTTGAACGTGAGCGCATTGATGACAGGTTCTGTTTCTTCGATCCGTTGCAGCATAGCGTCAAGCAGTTCGACCGGTGAAAGCGATTTTGATTTAAAACGCTGGAGCGCTTCGGTTGCCGGCAGGTAACAGAGTTCCAGATCAGTCATTGTTATTCTCCTTTCAATTGGTCTGTGATGGCATCAATGGCAGCGAGATCATCCAGTTTACGCTCCAGTGAGACAAACTCAGGCCAGCTGGCAAGTCGAGTTATAACCAGGTCGTTGTCCATATCGACATAGATGAGTTGCCCAAACACGCCTATTGCCATAATAACCTGACGGCAGACATCTCGAATCCAGAATTGATTGCGATAGGCGCCGTTCTCAAGGTAATCGTTGTAGGGTTCGCCGAACAGTGACGGATTTGCTGAAAACGTGTCGCTGATCCACTCCGCTGGAACGATTTGCCGCCCATTAGCAACACCTCTGTTGCACAGCATCTGGCCGAAGCGAGCATAGTCACGCAGGGTCGCGTTGAATCCTCCATCTGCAAGAGGGTAGCCAATACCATCTACCGTAAAACAAGCACTCTCCTCGGCACCCAGCGGCTGCCAGAGTTCGCGACTGATCAACTCAGCAAGGCGAGTACCGGTGACTCGTTCCATGCAGTGCGCAATCACATCTGTTTCAATCGATCGGTATTCAAATCGCTCGCCGTGAGGTCGAGTCGTCTGTTTAAGACTGATGATCTGATCCCAAATACACGCGAAGATGGGTATGCCCTGCTGAGGTGTTCGCCAGCCCGAGGCGATGTCAGTAACTGCGATATCGGAGTCCAGTGCTTCGTAATCTTCGATGTACCGTACACCGGACGCCATGTCGAGTGCGTGTCTGAGTGTGGCACCGTTCCAGGCAGTCTCCTTAAGTTCAGGCAGATAAGCGGTGATCTTTTCTTCGGGGTCGAGCAGACCGCGTCCAACCAGGATGCCAGCCACAGCGGAAGTTACCGACTTGGCCATTGACTGCGACAAATGCAGCGTCCTCTGGGTCATCCGATTGAAGTAGCGCTCATACACCAGCGTGCCCCGGTGCACAACGGCGATGCCATCCGCGTAGTTGTCTGTGAGCCACTCTAATAGGGTGGTCGACTGGTTTTTCGGGTTAACGAATTCAAGTTCGTCCAGATTATTTTCGGCTTCCGGCAGTAGCCAGGAGGGTCCTGTACCACGCCAGACCTCAGTCGTCGGCAGAATCTCCCGGATATGTTGGAATGACCACCGGTTCCAGGGAGTTCGATCCCACAGATTTCGAGGGATACGGTTATCTTTGGATATAGGAAAATCGCTCATAGGGTGCAGGTCATCCATAGTGGGATTCCTGGGTGGTCGGACCGAAATATCGCCGGTACAAAGAACTGGAAAGAGTCATGCCCGGCATTACCGGGCATGACTGGGCGGTGAAGATTTTACTTAAGCAGGTTGTTCCAGATCTTGGTGTACATCGCAGTCACTTCCTGTGAGCACGGTGGTACGAACTGCGGTATTCCGGCACCTTCATAGCCGATAATCTCAGGTGCTTTACTCATCTCGGGGTCCATAAATTCGTCGCTGCCCTTGATTGCATTGGCGTAGCGGGCAAAGTTGGAAATCATGGCTGCATTCTCAGGTGCCATGATGAAGTTCAAAAAGATCTTCGCCTCCTCGACGTTGCGTGCGTCCTTGAGCAGCACCACGTTATCCGCCCACGCGATGAGGCCTTCTTTTGGCATCACGTAACGGATGTCAGGATTCTGCAGACGGGCACGCATTGAGGCGCCATTCCAGTTGTGCGAGGCATAAACGTCTTCCGAGGTGAGTTTCTCGATAACCCCATAGTCGATACTGGCCCAGTTCTTTTTCGACTCCGTAAGAAGTGTATTTAGTTTCTTAAGGTCAGCCTTGTTACCGTTACAGGTTGGCAGGCCGAGGTAGAACAGGCCAGCGTTTATGACATCGCCCATTTCGCTGACCATATTGATTTTCCCTTTAAGCTCGTCCGGAGCATCAAATACCAATGCCCAGGAGTTAGCCTTGGGTCCATCGTAAAACTTGGTGTTCAGGCTGATACCCGTGGTGCCCCACTGCCATGGCGCACCGTACTCCCGGCCCTTATCAAAATAAACATCAACATGGTCTGCGTGAACATGCTTGAAGTTGGGCATCTGATTGACACCGGCTTTCTGAATGAGGCCCTCGTCTCTCATTATCTGGACCATGTAGTCGGACGGCACCGAGAGATCGTAGCCATGGCCACCTGCCTTAATCTTGGCAAACATGGTTTCGTTTGAATCGTAACCGTCAAGATTAACCTTGATACCGGTTTCCTTAGTGAACTTTTCCAGCAACTCGGGATTGGTGTAGTTTCCCCAGTTATAGAAATTTAATTCGCCAGCCGCCAGGGCAGCACCGGAAATCATCAGTCCAGCCAGTACTAGAGTTAAAAAACGTTTAATGTTTATCACAGAACTCCTCCTAATTTTGTAGGTAAAAAACCGATGGTAGATTATTTCACTTCTTACGCGTAGTCAAAACAAAGACCAACCAGACAACAACAAATGTTACTGAAAGTAACACAGTAGATACAGCATTGATCTGCGGCGTCAGGCCACGGCGTAGTTGTCCAATCATCCATACCGGCAGTGTGGTCTCACCTGGACCTGCAACCATCATACTGATGATGACATCGTCAAAAGAAATAACGAAAGACAGCATAGCGCCGGCTATTATTCCTGGAAACATCAACGGCAGTGTTACCCGTTTGAATGTGTTCCATGGCGAGGCATACAAATCGGCTGCTGCATGTTCGAAGGTCAGATCCATGCCCTGTAGGCGAGCCCGGATTGGCATGTAGGCGAACGGTATACAGAACACAGTATGTGCCAACAGAAGGTAGCCAAATCCATAAATATTAGTCATTTGTTTAATGGCGCCAAAAAAAGTAAGTAGCGCGACAGCCGTGACAATCTCTGGAATCATTAAAGGTTGGTTGATTACACCATACACCAAATTTTGACCTTTAAAAGGTTTGCTTCGGGTGGTTGCAAGACCGGCCATGGTGGCGCAGATGGTGGCCATCAGTGTGGCAAAGAAGGCCAGTTTTAATGAGAGCCATGTAGCATCTTGCACGAAGGTATTTCGTGCGGCTTCTTCATACCAGTTAAGACCAAAATGGGAGAAAACCGCTACCGAGCGCGTGGCGTTGAAGGAGAAGAGGATCAGCATGACCAGGGGTGCATACAATCCAATCAGGCAGAATGCAGCAATGGATGTAAATCCCGGCATTCGTCGCACATCAAAGCTTTTGCCTGACGTTTGGGTGAATGAGTCAAGCATGATTGGCCTGTCGTGTTTCATTCCTTACATAAATTATCAAAGCGACCATCACTAAGGCCATCAAGAACAGTGCAAGAGCAGAACCAAGCGGCCAGTCTCTGGAAGTCCCAAACTGATTAGAAATCAAGTTGCCAAGCATCAGGCTTTTGCCACCGCCAAGTAGTTTGGGTGTGATGTAGGCACCAATAGAAGGAATAAACACCAGAATACAGCCCGCGACGATGCCTGGTTTTACTAGTGGAACGATGAGTTTCCTCAGGACCTGCCACCGGCTGGCATAGAGATCGTAACCGGCCTCGATCAATCTAAAATCGATCTTTTCCATGCTCGCATAAAGTGGCATTACCATCAGTGGCAGGTAGGCGTAGACCAGTCCAATCCACACCGCAGTCGGGGTGAACATGATCTGCAGCGGTTTATCGATAAGGTCAAGGTTAAGCAGTATGTAGTTCACGAAGCCCTTTTCGCGTATGAACATCATGATGGCAAATGTGCGTACCAGAAGGTTGCTCCAGAAGGGCAGCGAGATCATGAAAAGCCAGAAATTTTTCTGAGTCGACGGTCTTGTGGCAATGAAATACGCGGTGGGAA
>CZRL01000041.1_pt1:5000-53946 | contig 53946 bp, 43 predicted proteins | sample 734451 | NCBI WGS metagenome assembly CZRL01 (sample SAMEA3597868, study PRJEB11362) | hydrothermal vent metagenome | biome: marine hydrothermal vent biome; feature: marine hydrothermal vent; material: ocean water | place: Atlantic Ocean | collected 2010-09-19/2010-10-04 | reverse complement strand
GCTTGGAACTGATATCCGGCACCCCCCGGTGGACCGGTTTGAAGGGCTCCAGGGCCAAGAATGACGGTCAATAGAAGAAAGACCGCTGGGCATTAACTATGTTCTGACTCGATCTTTCTTGGGCTCGTAGAGAAAATTGCCGTTTATTTGTAAAGTGTTAGGCCAATCATTGGCGTGCCGAGACTGGTCTAGTCGAGTTCACTGGATAGCCCCACAACCAAATCTATACCAATTGGTTTAGTAAGACAGATGAATCCGGTATGGGACGGCGGGGCGGCCTCTTCTGGCTATGCTTGGAACTGATATCCGGCGCCCCCCGGTGGACCGGTTTGAAGGGCCCCAGGGCCAAGAATGACGGTCAATAGAAGAAAGACCGCTGGGCATTAACTATGCTCTGACCCGTTCTTTCTTGGGGTCGTAGAAAGGGAAGGGTACGACCGTTGCTGGAATACGCTTTTGGTGGCCATCAAGTTTACCCACCTCAACCAAGGTGCCAGTATCGCTATGGGTTACATCCATTCGACAAAGTGCAATATTCTTTTTCAGAATGGGTGAGCGCGTGCCGCTCGTGATGATACCCACTTGGGCGCGGCCAGCACGGCCAATGTGAACACAGTCTCCATGTGCCGCGGGCTCATTTCCCGCCAACTCAAGGCCAACCAGCTGGCGTTGGGGATTTTCTTTTCGCTGGACTAAGGCATCTCGCCCAATAAAGTCTTCTTCCTTTGATTTCAAAGGAACGGTAAAGCCGATACCTGCTTCGAAGGGATCTGTTTCATCGGAAAATTCATACCCTGCAAAGACGAGGCCTGCCTCAATCCGGACCATGTCGAGGGCATCCAGTCCCAGCGGTGAGAGGCCATAAGGGTCCCCAGCTTGAAATACAGCATCCCAGACAGTGGGTGCATCATTGGGATGGCAGAATATTTCAAATCCGAGCTCACCGGTGTAGCCCGTTCGCGAGACCATCACAGGTAGGCCATCGAAATTATGCAATCGGCCAATGGTGAATCGGAACCAGCCCAGTTCGTCGACTGTTGGTTGGGTGGGTGGCGTCCAAATGATTTCTTTAAGTATGTCTCGACTCTTAGGGCCTTGTACCGCGACATTGTGCAGTTGGTCTGTTGACGATTTCACCCATACGCGGTAACCGAGTTCAGCAGCTTTTTCCCGCATCCAGATACCGCCATAGTCATCACCGCCAATCCAGCGAAAACTGTCTGGCCCCAGTCGCAACAGTGTGCCATCATCAATCATGCCTCCATGGGGATAGCACATGGCGGTATACACCACCTGACCGATTGCCAGTTTTCGGATGTTTCGAGTTAGGACCGTTTGCATCAATGCTTCTGCATCCGGACCCAGCACCTCAAATTTACGCAGTGGCGACAAGTCCATGATGACTGCTTTTTCCCGACAAGCCCAGTACTCCTTTATTGCGCCCGCGTTATTAAACACAGTCGGTAGCCAGAACCCACGATATTCAGTGAAGTTTCGTGTTAGCTGTGATGAACGTGGATGAAATCCAGTTTCACGAGTCAGTTCAGCTTCGGCATCCGGTGTCATGCGATAGGCGACGGCTTTGGAAAAGACATTGTCGTGAGAATATACCCGAACATGGATATCTGTTGGATTCCAACCGTTAGCGGCGCTGGTGTCGTCAGGACAGGCTGAGGAAGCACATACCAGATCGTCTAGTGCACGCAGCAGCACATAATCACCAGGCCGTGACCAGGGTTCGTCGAGATAAAGTGCGTTGTGGTCGTCGATTCTGGTGTTGTAGAAGAAGTTTATAGCCGGCCAGCCTCGTCTAGCCGCAACACCGTAGTCTTTTAGGACGTTGCTCAAGTTATCCGAGCAGTTGGGGTGTCCAAAGTAGCCCATGTCTTCGTAGTACTTTGAGGTACAAGCAAACCCAAAAGTGTCGTGTCGACCGCAGGTATCCTGTATAACTTCGACCAGAGGCTGCATGTCCTGGTCGAAAAACTTTGAAAAAAGACCAGGACCGGGATAGGCTGCACCCATCAGGGTACGGGTGGCAGTCGGGTCCAGTCCGCGTTCGATGCCTTGATTCAGTTTTGATTCGGTAAACGCAAGGAAGTCGGAGCACTCGCGCCCAGCCACATCGATGATCTGGATGAACTCCCCGGCACGAACCATGAAGTCGCGTGCTGTACATCGTTCGATCCGGAAATCCAATCTGGGTTCCGCCAAGGGGTCTGGCAGAACTGGGTCCGTTTCGCCATGCAAGTCTGACCGTCGCACCCACACTATAAGCGGTGTCGGCGGATGTTGTTCTTCGACACTCATTGAGTCACCCGGCGCACAAATGAGACAGGTCAGTTCTTCACTAGCCGTAAATTCAACTTCCTCACCGGGGGGGCTATCGAGATCGAATATTGGGATCGCCAGCGCATCGTCCAGCGTGAGTTCTAATGCTGATAATTGCTGAGCTAGGGACCGTGTGTTGTTGTCTCGATTGGCGAGCATAGAACCAAGGCCTGTTGGCTTTCGTACAGGATGGTTGCCCAGACTGCCTGGCGCTGGGCGCCGGTCTCTGTCGAAGGCAATGACTTCACCGACCTGTCGCCCCTGGGGATCCTGGATGGTAATGGTGTCGCCGGGGCGCAAGCGGACCGCAACAGTACCACCACCTTTGACCTGGTAACGTTCCAATGAGGGGTCACTGCGCCATAATCCTGGTTCGAGCAATCTGGGGGCGGTGTGTACGGAAGTCATAGTTTTGGTGTGGTCACTCTAAGAGCAATCTGTAAAGCTATTGTGACCGATAAAATGTCGTTGTAAAGGAAAAAGGCCCGGCGTTAACCGGGCCTTTTTTACTAACTTACAGCAGATAGTTGCAGATATAAACTATCCGTGCTCCCTCTCTGCCTTGTTCTCATGTTTGATGGCTGCGATCACGGGGATGATACAAAGTACGATCGTGATCAGAAACCAAATCGTTACGCCCGTGCTGCCTGCGCTATTGAAAATTGCAGCGGCACCTTCCCATGAATCAACTGGGCTTGAATTAAACATACTAGTTCTCCTTAGAAATTATGCCGTTACTGTGACCGCTGAAATTCAGGATACGACGGTGTATCTATTTCAGCTTCGTCTAGTCCAAAATTCTGAAGTGCATCGGAGACGCGTAGAATTCCACACTTTTTGAGTATCCAGGAGACAACATATCCTGGTATAAATCCCAGCAGTAACATAGAGATGGCACCCACTAGCTGACCCGTGAAGGTAATGGGGGGTACGCCTTCCATTGGCGCTGGATATCCACCCAATAGAATACCAACTGCCATGACACCGATAATGCCGCAGGTGCCATGTACGGAGACTGCGCCGACAGCGTCATCAATCCCCCAACTGGTGATCAGTTTGTGGCTATACGGGATCACGACACCACCTAAGAAACCGAGTGCAAATGCAGTACCCGGATACCATAGGTCAAGACCAGATGCGGCGCAGAAGATGCCGCCCAGTGCACCGGACATCATCCAGAATGGGTCTTTGGTAATAAAGTACGCGCCGATAATGCCGCCACCAAATGACATGAGCGTGTTAAACGCGAATGACGATAGAGTGGCCGGACTGCCATAGATCGTCAGCCAGCCAGCATCGGCCGCTGTACCTGCCATCGCGGCAGGATAGATCAAACAACCACCGAGGAAACCAAAGAAGCCGATGATGATGATCATCAGACCCGCAATGGTTAACGGTGCATTGTGGCCACGAAGTTCATTTGCAGATCCATCTGCATTGAATCGTCCTACACGCGGCCCCAGGTTGATCAATATTCCTAAGGCAAAAAAGCCCGAGATCATATGTACTACGCCTGCCGCGCCAACGTCGTGATATCCCCATTGGGTAACGAGCCAGCCACCACCTGACCAGCCCCAGCCTGCGCCAATGATCCACACCACGGATCCGACGAGCGTAGCCAAAATGATCCAGGAACTCATGCGGATGCGTTCGATGACGGAGCCAGACACGATTGAAGCCGTGGTAGCTGCAAAAAGCGTAAAGGCGGCCCAGAATACTCCTGATGCCCCATCCTGCAGATTCGGACCCATGCCGTCGCTCCAAGGCACGTAGTACTGCGCAAACTCTGCACTCGCATCCGGTATGAAGATATTGCCAGTGCCATAAGCCCAGTACAGCCACCAACCAAAGAGAAAGAACGTCGGAATCATGAACGCAAAGGCAAGGATATTCTTTACACCCGACGCCAGAACGTTCTTGGCTCTAGATACGCCCATTTCGTACATCATGAAACCCGCGTGGATGCATACCATGATGGCTGTACACCACCAGTAGTAGGCTTCCATACTTACATTAGCCGCGGCATTGACTACCGCTAATACTTCTTCAGGACTCATTTAGTAACCCCTCCGAGTTGAGTTAATCGGGCAGGGAATTGACAGCTGTGTGTACTCGGCGCCTAAACAAAAGCAGTCGGGTACGTATAATCCCCTGACACTAATGAAGCACCTTGCAGATGGGTGCACCCGAGCCAAAACTAGCAAATTGGCTACAGATGGACAACCAGTTTACAGCAAAATTCTAGAAAATACTAAGGAATTACTCTAGAACGGATTGGTGTTTATGATTCTAAAAGAATGCCCTAATACTTTGAAATAACGCGTATTTAGGCTGGAATAGAATCAACCAATTCTGTACGATCGAATTTAATAGTTCAAAACATTGCGTTAATAGTGGTCCCAGGAATGATCCACTGGATGTTTTGTCCAACTTTTATGACAGGAGAAAACAGAACGTGACCAACGAATCCTTACACCAGTTAAAGAATTCCCTTGTAGAGCAGGGTGTTCGCTATTGCCTTCCCAGCTATGTCGATATTCACGGTGTATCAAAGTCAAAATTTGTACCGATTACTCACTTTGATCGGATGATGAATGGTTCAGAGTTGTGCACTGGTGCTGCGCTCGATGGAATTCCGCAGGATGTCAGTGATGAGGAAATCTCATCGCATCCGGATCCAGAAAGCGTAATTATTTTGCCCTGGAAAAAAGATGTGGCCTGGTTCGCAAGCGATTTGTGGTGTGAAGGTGAACCGTTTGAACCCTGCAGCCGAAATATCTTTAAAGCGGTATTGGCGCAGGCGGCGGACATGGGTTACACCTTCAATTTCGGTATTGAGCCCGAGTTTTTTCTGCTCAAACATACGGACGATGGCGGATTCGGTCCCATTGGTCCACGCGATGATCTCGCGAAACCAGCCTACGATATCCGATCTACGCTTGACAGTTTCGAGCTTTTGGAGGAGATCGTTGACACGTTAAACAGTATTGGATATGACGTTTATTCTTACGATCACGAAGATGGAAACGGACAGTTTGAGATCGACTTTATGTATTGCGATGGCCTCACTATGGCAGACCGATTTGTGTTTTTCCGTCACCTGATCCAAGAGTTGGCACATCGCAAGGGCTACTTCGCATCATTTATGCCTAAACCGTTCTCAGATCGTGCCGGCAGCGGTGCTCATTACAATATGTCTCTTGCAGATGTTCAGTCAGGGAAAAATCTTTTTAAGTCTGATAATGATCCGCGGGGTTGCGGTATTACAGATCTTGGATATTGGTTCATTGGCGGGATACTGAAGCATTTGCCTGCATTGTCGGCTGTCATATCACCCACCGTAAATAGTTATAAACGGCTGATCAAGACGGGCAGCATGTCGGGGTTTACCTGGGCTCCGGTTTTTGCCTGTTTTGGTGACAATAACCGAACAAACTCAATTCGCGTCCCACTGGGTGGAGAGCGGGTTGAACTGCGTGCTGCAGATATTGCCAACAACCCTTATCTGGGCGGCGCTATGGTGCTCGCTGCGGGTCTACAGGGAGTGCGCGAAAAGATCGATCCTGGTTCGCCGCATACCGAGAATATGTACCTCAAGTCGGACGCAGAACTGGCCGAGCTGGGAGTCGGTTATCTGCCGCGCAGCCTCGGAGAGGCCATTGATGCTTTTGAGGCTGACGATCTAGGTCGAGAGGTGATGGGCGATCTCATGTTTAAGACCTTCGCTGAATTCAAGCGAGCCGAGTGGGATAACTATGTGACCCATGTCAGTGACTGGGAAGTAGACCGTTACCTTAAGCTGTGGTAATTACAGTTACCCCAGACTCGATTCAAGTCAAACGCAGACAATGATGGCAGAGATCATCAAATACGAACTGGGTGACGTTGATCTGGTGTCAGGAGAAACGCTCAAATCTGCAGTTCTGGTTGCAAAATCCTGGGGACAGTTGTCGGCGGCGCGAGACAATGTGATTGTCTTGCCGACCTATTACACCGGGACTCACGACGGTTATGAGCCGCTTGTCGGGCCCGGTAATCTTTTTGATACAAACCGCTATTTTGTGATATCACCGAATTGTTTTGGAAATGGCTTGTCGACCTCACCCAGCAATGCGGTTGACTCGATCTCTGGTCCCCATTTTCCGATGGTCGATGTTTATGACAATGTCTTATGCCAGCATCGCCTGTTGACTGAGAAGTTTGGTGTTACCGATATTCAATTGGTGGCTGGCTGGTCCATGGGTGCCATCCAGGCTTTTCACTGGGCAGTGGCGTTTCCGGATCTGGTGCGGCGGATCTTGCCCTGGTGTGGGTCGGCCCGCTGTTCCCCGCACAATCAGGTGTTTCTCGCTGGTGTTGAAGCCGCGCTGACTGCAGATCGTATCTACGCTGAGGGTCATTACGATGTGCCCCCCGAGACGGGCCTGAAAGCCTTTGGGCGGGTGTACTGTGGTTGGGCTTATTCGCAGGCTTTCTTTCGCGACTCGCTCTGGCGAGAACTGGGGTTTGAGACGGCCGACGACCTGCTTTCTTTCTGGGAGGCAGACCATCTTGAATGGGACGCCAACGATCTTTTAGCGAAACTCAAGACCTGGCACTCAGCCGATGTGGGTAAATGGCGGTTTGTAGACGGGGGATACGAACAAGCGCTATCGTCGATCAAAGCACAAGCCATCATCATGCCATCGAGAACGGACCTGTATTTTCCGCCGGAGGACAGTGCGGTGGAAGTGCAGCACATGCCACATGCGGAATTGCGAGTGATTGAATCAGACTGGGGACACTGTGCTGGAGGACCAGGCAGAGAGGATGCCGCAATGCGTCAGCTCGGTGAAGCCGTAGACGATTTGCTCGGATAAACAAATTCTGGCTGTCTTATAACTAGTCTATAGTCGAAGTTGTTATTGACTTGATTCCGGGTGTGCGGTACCCGTCCTCCCGCCACAAGATAGGGAAGTAGTTTTCGTCCAGTTCACAGTCATCGAGATGTTTGTAACGGCTGTAGACGGGACCATTTCCGTGGTTAAGATGTTCCGGCGCGAACTGAGCATCGGAACGCATGCCATGCAAGACCAGGGCTCGGCGCCAGTTGTGTGACCGGTTCACACCAGACCCATGCCAGGTCCAGCCGTGGTGAAAAGAGCCACCGCCCCGTGGAATCTCAACGTGAATCACCTCGGGAATCAGGTTTTCCTGTTGCGCGGCAGTTGTCATGGCCCGCTTGTAATCGGGAGGGTCGTGAAACGAACCCTCGGGTGTTTGCTGGCCGTGCCAACGATGTGATCCTCGTGCAAACTCAAGTGTGCCGCTATGTTCTAAAGTGTCGTCCAATGCAATCCAACAGGTGAGCATCTCACGCGGTGTGTACCAGGCGAGGTATGCGTTATCCTGGTGATATCCAAGCGGACGTGCTCCGGGGGGTTTACTCAGTATATTGTCTTGTACGATCCGTGTACCAGGCCAGCCACCCAGTTCGGCAAGGGCGCGCCCGAGATCTTCACGAAGTACCGTCGCGGCAACGCAGTGGTCGGATTTCCAGGCGTTGCAGATCTGACGGGTCAGTTCCGGATCACTATCGTGTTCTTGCCAGTTCACCTCGTCGGGTCTGATTCCGGTTTCGAAGTCTCCCTGAAAAAGACGATCGAATCGTGTGTGCAGTTGTGCGATAGTTTTCTCATCGACAAGATTGTCCACAACTAGAAATCCATCAACCTTAAACTGTTCAATTTGGTCATTTGTCAGAAGAAAGCTCATCCTTCTGTCCGATTAAGTCCAATGAGTAGGCAACCGTTTTCCGTTCTGGAATTGTGATGTGTTCCAGGGGCATAGCTGACGAAGTCACCGGCTTTTAATACGGTGCCGTCATTTTCGATCAGATCACCATCCAGGATAAGATACTCCTCACGAGATTCGTGCGTATGTGGAATAGACGCTGCACCGGGCGCCATCCGAATCACATACCAACCCCGCCCAGTTTCTTGACTGTAGCTGATATTAAGAAGTTGCATATCCTCCTGAAGGGGCCCTTCTAAATCATAGGCTGTATAGGGGGTGTCATAGATGTTAATCACGAGGCGATCTGACGTCATTAGATTTCTCCAGTTGGAAAGACCCAAGAATTTAATGTTGAGCAACGAGTAGTCAATTTAAGAGATCCGCTATGATAATAATACCAGCCATGCGTCGTGTTTCGGCGAATGTGGCGATCGGTTTCCGAATTATCAGAAATTTGCTAACGTCGGTTGTAATGCTCGATTGAGTAGTACCAGTCAGGTTGTAATGAGCGTTAGAATCGTTCTGGCAATATGGAGAGAAGGAGTTCTTAAATGACACGGGTTGCGATTATTGGCGCTGGTCCCAGTGGTTTAGCGCAGTTAAGGGCTTTTCAATCGGCTGCTGCTGGTAGGGAAGTGCCCGAGGTGGTTTGTTTTGAACGACAAGATGATTGGGGCGGAATATGGAACTACACCTGGCGTACGGGTACGGATGAATATGGAGAGCCTGTGCACTGCAGCATGTATCGTTATCTGTGGTCGAATGGCCCCAAGGAGTGTCTTGAATTTGCGGATTACACTTTCGAAGAACACTTCGGTCGACCCATCGCGTCGTATCCACCGCGAGCCGTACTGCGTGACTACATCATGGGCAGAGTCGAGAAGGCCGGTGTTAGAGAACAGATTCGATTCCGTACAGCTGTAAGATCCGTGGACTACAACGAAGCGAAAGGCAATTTCTCAGTTAGCGTGCAGAATTTGCTGGAGGACTCTACATATACCGAAGAGTTCGACTATGTCGTCGTAGCTAGCGGCCATTTTTCTACACCAAATGTGCCTTCTTTTGAAGGTTTGGAGGCATTTAACGGCCGAGTCCTGCATGCGCATGATTTTCGAGACGCTCTGGAGTTTAAAGATAAGGATATTCTTGTGATCGGTACCAGTTATTCCGCGGAAGATATAGCATCTCAATGTTACAAATATGGTGCAAAGTCCATTACCTGTAGCCACCGCACGGCGCCAATGGGATTTCATTGGCCCGATAACATTGAAGAAGTACCGTTGTTAAGTCGAGTTGACAAAGATACTTGCCACTTCAAGGATGGGTCAAGCCGTGATGTCGATGCCATCATTATGTGTACGGGATATCTGCATCATTTTCCGTTTCTACCGGATGATTTACGCTTGCAGACTGGTAATCGATTGTGGCCGTTGGGTCTGTACAAAGGTGTGTTCTGGGAGGCGAACCCAAAGTTGATGTATCTGGGTATGCAAGATCAGTTCTATACCTTCAATATGTTTGATGCCCAGGCATGGTATGCGCGAGATTTTATTCTTGGTCGTATTGTTCTGCCATCCAGAGAAGAGATGAGCCGACACAGCCAGATCTGGCGGGATAGGGAAGAGAAGCTAGAGAATGATGAGCAGATGATCTGGTTTCAGGGTGACTATGTTCAGGAACTGATCGATGAGACCGACTACCCCAGTTTCGATGTCGAGGGCGTCAACCGGACATTTATGGAGTGGGAACACCATAAACATGACAATATCATGACGTTCCGCGACAATACCCACCCCTCTTTGATGACAGGGAACGCACAGCCAAGTCATCACACAGTTTGGCTGGATGCTCTGGATGATTCAGCAGAGTCGTTTTTGGGCTAAATGAATCATGTTCGCAGCAGGTAGCCTGCGGTTATCGACAAAACTAGAAACGTTTGTGGTGGCTAGTGTTATGCTTAACGCAATCTACGGTTCGTAGTTACCTCATCTAACATAAGGAAGAATTCGTATGTGCGGTATAGCAGGCATCATGTACAAAGGGACCGAAGGTGTCTTTGATACAGGCGAGGCGTTAATTCGAATGCTCGATGGCTGCCAGCACCGTGGGCCGGATTCCACTGGGTTTGCCCTTTACGACAAAGCCAATCCTGGCGAACTCAAACTACGTTTTTTCCTCGGCACTGCCTCCGACTCCGAAACCGCAATCGACACCATCCGTCAGCGTTTGTTGGTACTCAAGGCGACGATTCTCGATGAGAGTGAGATCGGTGATAATTATCGGGCTACGGTGAGGTATGCTGGCGACGTACAGAAGCTGGCTTACGAAATGGAACATACAGCCAAGGTCATCTCAATTGGTACCAGCCTTGAGATTGTGAAAGATGTCGGCAGTGCCCATGAGGTCGATGACCGATATGCTGTGCACAGTTACCGAGGGACCCATGGCCTGGGCCATGTTCGTTTGGCAACCGAAAGCGATGTTAAGCCCGAGGCGTCACATCCGTTCTGGGCCACAGGGTTTGCCGACGTGGCTATCGTTCACAATGGGCAGATCACAAATTATTGGAAAATGCGTCGTCGACTCGAACAGCGAGGGTTCGAGTTTACAACCGACAACGATAGTGAGCTCATTGCTGTTTATCTTGCCGACAAGCTTGCGAAGGGTAGCAACTTAAATGCTGCACTTGAAACTTCGATCGATGATCTCGACGGTACATTTTCTTTTCTAGTATCAACCGAAGACCAGATTGGTTATGCCAAAGACCGGTTAGCTGCTAAGCCTATGATTCTGTATCAAGATGATGATCTGGTTGCGGTTGCCTCAGAAGAGGTCTCTTTGAATCGGCTATTTCCAGGTCGTTCCCTCAATACGCACGAACCTGCCCCCGGAACCTACGCGACATGGTCACGCTTGACCTAGCGAGCCTCACGGTTCGCGAGGTCAATGAGCAGCTCCGCCAATTCGGAGCTGAGGGTGAAGATGTTCACATAAGTAATCCTGATGCTCGACACCATATTGGTGTAGGCCTCACGGACGCAATCACTGTCCACGTTGACGGGTCAGCAGGATATTTCTGTGCCGGTCTGTCGGATCAGGCGCATTTCAAAATAGCACACAACGTCGGTTGGGGCGTAGGCGACAACATGTACAGTGGCTCGGTCGTCGTCGGTGGCAATTCCGGTGCGATTCCAGGAGTCGCTATTCGTGGTGCCGAGATTGTGATTCGCGGCAATATGGGGTCTCGGGCAGGGCAGGTCATGAAGGCGGGCACGTTGTGCTGTGCAGGCAATGCCAATTTTATGGCCGGCTACATGATGTACGGTGGGCGCATTATTATCGTTGGTGATTCCGGTGAGCGGGTTGGTGAGGATATGTCGGCTGGGGAAATATTTGTTGGGGGGCAGGTTCAAGATCTTGGATCCGACGCGATGATTGTTGATACGGAGTCAGGTGAAGATCAGGAGATCCGGGCCTTCCTTGATCGATATGAAATCCCCTTCAGTGGATCGTTTACCAAAGTCATCAACGCCGGTAAAAAATTGCGCTATGGGAGTAGTGAGGAGCAGATGCGTAGCCTGCCATTCACCGTGTTTTCCGGCCAATCTGAATACTGGAATACCAAGGTGCAGGAGGACATCCATATCAAGTCCAACAGCGGTCGTTACCGGATCCGAGGTTATGGCGGTGCACGACCGTTACCGCATCTGTCTGATCTGGCATTTCGCAGGGACCTTTCGAGTGCCGGAAAAGTAGCTGACGTTGTGAACCGTGTCAGCATGGAAACTCAGATCGGTGGGATCAATGGTGCTGAACCGCTGAAGCTCTCGATGCCGGTCATGATCGCACCTATGAGCTACGGTGCGTTAAGCCGTTCGACCAAACAAGCGGTCGCCATGGCTTCAGCCATGTCCGGTATTGCTGAAAATACTGGCGAGGGCGGAATGAGTGATGCACAGCGGGACGCAGCTGGCCAGCTTATTTTTCAGTGTTTAGGTGGTCGACTGGGTTGGAATATTCATGATATGCGTAGAGCAGATGGCCTAGAGATTTACATCTCTCAAGGTGCTAAGCCGGGCCTGGGTGGACAGTTGATGGCTAAAAAAGTTACTGCCGAACTGGCCGAGATTCGAGGTATACCTCCTGGAATCGACCTTCGTTCACCTTCGCGGCACCCGGATATTCTGGGTGCTGATGATTTGGTGATAAAAGTCGAAGAGCTTCGAGAGGCGACTGGTTATCGGTTGCCAGTGAGTATAAAACTGGGTGCTGGACGTATCCGGGACGACATTAAGATTGCTGCCAAGGATGGTTTTGATTTTGTTGAGCTGGATGGAATGCAGGGGTCTACGGGTGCAGGTAGTTCAGAAGTCATCGATCACGTTGGCATACCAACGTTACCTGCGATCATCGAGGCCTTGGAAGCACTAGAAGAGATCGGAGCGCGACAAAGCCTTGAGCTTGTTTTAATGGGTGGTTTGCGCGACGGCGTAGATGCTGTGAAAGCGCTTTGTCTGGGTGCTGATGCCGCGGCATTTGGGACGTCAGTGATTATTGCCGGTGGATGTATTGCCTGTATGCAGTGTCATGTGGGTCAGTGCGTGACGGGTATTGCAACGCAGGATCCTGAACATGAACACCGATACAAGCCGGCGTCTGAGGCCAGTAATATTCACCGGTTTTTAGAAAGTGTGCGATGGCAAATAGCAGCTATTACACATGGATTAGGTTATACCAATGTTCAAGAGTTGAACCGAGATGATTTAGTCGCATTAACACCAGAGGCCGCCGCGATTACTGGTTTGCCTTACGAACCGTGGCAAGGAGATCGATTGCCTTTGGCTCAGAGCATATGAGCGTTTACGATCTCGAACGAATAGCGGTTCCGGCTGTTCCTCCTGGATTTAAAGATGACACCGGCGATCATCATTTTGTGCCTGCGCCTTGTCAGGTCGCCTGCCCAGTTGGCACAGATGCACCGTCTTATATCGCGTACATTTGGGAAAAGAAACCACAAGATGCTTTTGAGGCAATTACAGCGACGAATCCGTTTAGTTCTATTTGTGGGAGGGTGTGCGATGCGCCTTGTGAGCCGGCATGTCGAAGAGAGAGTAGCGACGGTGCAGTTCAGATCCGTAACCTTAAACGTTATGTGATGGATCAGTTGGGTCCGAGTTACCGGCCGGAACCTGCCGTCGTAACTCGTGACCAGAGCATCGGTATCGTCGGTTCGGGTCCTGCGGGTCTGACGGCCGCACACGATTTATGTGTCGCAGGATTTAAGGTCGACGTCTATGAGATGACAGATCGGGCCGGTGGAACAATGATCTGGGGTATTCCCGAATTCCGTTTGCCGCCCGGAATCATCCAGGAAGACATTGAGCGACTGGAACACAAATGTCCAGGTCTTCAGGTCCACCTCAACACGCCACTGGGTGAGGGCGTCTCGTTGGAAACTCTTAAAAGCCGCCACGATGCGGTTCTGCTCGCGATTGGCTCTTGGTGGGGTAAGCCAATGGGTATTGGTGAAAGTGGTGACAAACGCGTCGTTGACGGCGTGAGTTTTTTGCGCCGCGTAAACTCGGGCGAAAGACCTCATTTACCTGAGACGGTCGTTGTTATCGGGGGTGGTGACGTAGCCATGGATGCCTGCAGGGTAGCTAAAAGATTGCCTGGTTGTAAAACAGTAAAGGTAATCTACCGACGCGGCCCGGAAGATATTCCGGCTAGAAAAATTGAATTACATCACGCGATTAAAGAAGACGTCGAGTTTATCTACAACACACTGCAGACGGGTCTAAAAACTACTGCTGACGAGCTGCGCCTCTGCTGTGTCCGGACCGAAGCAGGTGAGCCTGATGAGGATGGGCGGAGGACTCCTCGTGTTGTGGAGGAAAGCGAGCATGAGATTGAGTGTGGTCTAGTGATTGCTGCAGTGGGTCAGAAAGGCGAATGCGACGAATTGGCCGCACACAATCTGATGGACAGTGATCGTATAAGAGCCGATTTTTCGACGATGGGCACCACCGACCCTCAGGTATTTGCCGCTGGCGATGGAGCGTTTGGTGGATCGACGATTGTTATGGCAATGCATCATGGCCAAAGGGCAGCTTACTATATTAAAGCTTACCTTGATGGGATCACTGATCCTATACCCTATCGAACTCCTTACCGAACCCGTCGCGTGCCAGTGGCTCAGGATTTGTTGTGGGAAAAGTTACCCCTTGAGGAGCCTATCTTCCATGGGGTTGGTGAAAACCCCATCAAATTTCCTGAAATCGAAGATACCTACGATGAAGCCGCCGCATTGCGTGAAGCGGCACGCTGTTATCGTTGTGACGCAGAGACAGGTTCGGCGGATTACTCGGTTCTGCATCGAGAAGACCTTTTTTCAATGGCTCGGACAAACCCGCTAGATGTCGAAAAAAATTACGCCATGTTGCAGCGCAGGTTGCAGCCTCGCGAAAACCCATTTCCAGAAGGTCGCTGGCCTTCATTGGACGATATTGTATTTCTACCCGCTAACTTGTCGCGTTTGGTGATCGATCCGTATCGAGAGGCTTGTCGTATCGATATATCTTTGGGTGGAGAGACGCCTGCGCTACAGCTGCCATTTTTGGTCAGCGGATTTGATAGCGTGCCAGCGGAAGTCCAACAGTCACTGGGTAGGGCGTTACAGGATACAGGTGCCGGATATGTCGGAAAAAGTTGTGTTGCTACCGACATTGTCTGGATTCAGTGGATCGATGATGAATCGTCCATAGAGTCCACTGCAACTGGTTATGTTGTGCCCTGGAGCCAGGCGATCCAACGCTTTGCAGACCGTAAGCCTGATACATTCACAGGGATTGCGGTCAGCGGTTTGGAAGACATCGACGATGCTGTGGAGTTTGCACTCGCATCGAACATCGACGCTTTGTTTTTGGACGGGGTGGGCGGCCTGTATGATTTGGGTAAAGAACTCAGTCAACAACCGCGGTTCGATCTCTTGCCGCAGACGGTTTTCAACCTGCGACGACGGCGCCAGGAAGAGCAGGTCACACTAATTTATTCCGGTGGTGTTCGCTCAGGCACCGATGCGGCGAAACTAATCGCGATGGGCGCTACCGCAGTCGTTTACGGCGTTGCCGCAGCGATTTCAGCTGGTGGTATTATTGATAACAACTCAATTAAATATACGTCCGACCGGACGATGGACGAACGCACGGCTGGAGTGACAGCGTTGCTGCAGGCTAACGCTGGGGAAGCGTCGATGATGGCCCGTTGTACCGGAAAAACTCGATTGCATAATTTGGAACCAGAGGATTTGCGGGTTGTCACGTTGTCGAGCGCGGATATGATGGGAGTCCCGCTTGCGGGCACACGTGAGATCGAAAGCTCTCCTGAAAGCTGATACGATGGCACCGTAGATTAGCTACCGCGTAAACTGCAGGTCTATATGAATTTAGATACAGTTATTGTAATTTCAGTTCTGTATCGTAGTTAACGACCCGAGCGAGCACTTGGCCGCATACACCAGACTTGGTGACATCACTAAAGATTTATCCGGAGAAAACTAATGCCTACAAATCTTTCAAAGGTCGCGACCGAGCGCGGCATTAAATATTTTCTGATCAGTTTTGTTGATTTATTTGGCAGCCTGCGATCAAAGCTGGTGCCCGCTCGGGCCATTGCTGACATGCAGAAAAATGGCGCTGGATTTGCGGGTTTTGCTGCGTGGTTGGATATGACGCCGGCCGACTCCGATATGTTTTCTATTCCAGACCCAGACAGTCTCATTCAGCTGCCATGGAAACCTGAAGTGGGGTGGTTGGCTGGGGATTTGGCAATGGATGGTAAACCGGTTGAAGCCTCCCCTAGGGTTGCACTCAAACAGCAGATTGCGCGGGCGGAAAATCTGGGATTCCGCATGAAGACCGGTGTGGAATGTGAATATTTTCTTGTGAGCGCGGACGGGTCGTCAATTTCTGACCTAAATGATACTCAGGAGAAGCCCTGTTACGATCAATCGGCACTGATGCGGCAGTACGACGTGATCAGTGAAATCTGCGACAGTATGATTGAGTTGGGCTGGGGACCTTATCAAAACGATCATGAGGATGCCAACGGCCAGTTTGAAATGAACTGGGACTATGACGATGCCCTCGTGACAGCGGATCGACACGTGTTCTTTAAATATATGGTAAAGGCAATTACCGAGAAGCACGGGCTGCGTGCGACGTTTATGCCTAAGCCTTTCCCGAATCTTACGGGCAATGGGTGCCATGCCCATGTGTCTGTGTGGGACAAAACGGGTCAGAATAATTTGTTTGAAGACAGCAGCGACGAGATGGGTTTGTCGACGATGGCCTACCATTTTTTGGGCGGGGTATTGCACAATGCCCAAGCGCTTACGGCTATTTTCAATCCGACCGTAAACAGTTACAAACGCATTGATGCTCAGGTCACGACATCTGGCTCGACTTGGTCACCCAACGCCGTTGCATACGGCGGTAACAACAGGACGCACATGGTGCGCATACCGGACAGGGGTAGATTCGAACTTCGCTTGATGGATGGTGCTGCCAATCCTTATCTGATGCAGGCAGGGGTGTTGGCGGCTGGTTTGGATGGAGTTGAAAATGAACGAGATCCGGGTAAGCGTCTTGATATAAATATGTATACAGAGGGTCATAAGATTCGTGGCTTACGAAGGTTGCCCGCTAATTTGCTGGATGCAATTCGCTTGTTTGAAAAAAGTAAGGTACTGCGGTCAGGCCTCGGTGATGCATTAGTGGATAGTTATTCCAAACTCAAATATCAGGACTGGCGCAGTTATTCATCTGCGATTAGTCAGTGGGAACGTGACCACACGCTGGATTGTTGAAGGTAGTAACTGATGAATACTCAGGTTGGAGGAAGTCGGTGAAGCTGCTTGTTTTTCAACATATCGAATGTGAGCATCCTGGAATTTTTCGAGCGTTACTGGACGAGGCCGAAATTCAGTGGGATGCAGTCGAACTCGATGCAGGAGAGAGGATCCCAGATTTTGGAGCGTATGACGCGCTTTGGGTTATGGGTGGTCCGATGGATGTCTGGGAAGAAGACGAATGTCCATGGCTGGTGCCTGAAAAAGCAGCTATCCGCCATTGGGTCTGTGATCTGAAAAAACCCTATCTTGGATTTTGTCTTGGTCACCAGTTGCTGGCCGATGCACTGGGTGGTGTCTGTTCCCTACAAGCTGAGCCGGAGATCGGGATTCTTGAGGTTGAGCTTACGACCGATGGACGTGCAGATCCTCTGTTTGCAGGTATGGAATCGCATATTCAATGTCTTCAGTGGCATTCGGTCGAGGTTAAGACACCGCCGGAAGGTGCCCGCGTACTGGCCAGTTCTGAAGCCTGCAGTTGCCAGGCGATGCGAGTCGGTGACAATGCCTGGGGTATTCAATTTCATGTAGAGCTTCAGGAGTCGACGATCCCTGACTGGGGCCAGATCCCGGCATATTCCGAGGCACTGGACCGAACGACAGGTCCCGGTTCACTAGAGCGCATGCAGGCGAAAGCTGAACCGCTGTTTGCGGAGTTCCGAAATGTGTCACAGATTATATTCAACAACTTTTTGGATCACGTGCCTGGGTCAACAAATTAAGCTGACTTCAGGTGCGATAGAACCACATTCCGCAATAACCAGGTATGGATGATGGGTCTGACCAAAATAGGGCTCAAACCATCCCGATTCCGGGCCTGTGGCATACTCTGGACCATGTTTGTCGACGCCTATGAAAGTGGGTAACGCGACCTCTAATAAAGGGCAGATTCCCCGCTTCTTCCGAGCCCTGCGGGATATTCTGCCAGCTGACGGCTTGCTGGTCAGTGATGAAGAACGAAGGCCCTATGAATGTGATGGGCTGACCGGCTATCGTGAACTGCCCTTGGCTGTGGCGATGCCAGATCAACTTGATCAGGTTGAACAAATTCTCTCCCTGTGTGATACCCAAGGTGTACCTGTGATCGCGCGCGGCGCCGGTACCGGGTTGTCGGGCGGTGCAACCCCCAGGCGCGATGCACTGCTGTTGAGTATGGCTCGATTCAGTCGCATTATCGACGTCGATCCGGTTGGCCGGACAGCGCGGGTTGAACCCGGTGTCCGCAATCTTGCAATCTCGGAAGCGGCTGCGCCGTACGGGCTTTACTATGCGCCGGACCCTTCATCACAGATTGCCTGCACGATCGGTGGCAATGTTGCCGAAAATTCTGGAGGGGTGCATTGCCTTAAGTATGGCCTGACGGTTCACAATATCCTCCGTTTAGATGTCGTGTTGATCGATGGTGAAAAGATAACAGTTGGTAGTGAAGCGCTGGATTCACCCGGATACGATCTGTTAGCGTTGATGACGGGTTCTGAAGGGATGCTCGGTGTGGTCACAGCGATTACCGTGCGTCTGCTGCCGATTCCAGTTTCCGCCAAAACGGTTTTGGCTGGATTTGACGATGTCGAAAAGGCGGCAGATAGCGTTGCAAAACTGATCGCCGCGGGCGTTATACCAGCCGGACTGGAGATGATGGATAACCCGGCAATTCAGGCAGCCGAAGATTTTTCTGAAGCGGGCTACCCACGCGATGCTGCTGCAATCTTAATTTGCGAGGTTGATGGCACTGAAGCCGAGGTGGACAGACAGATTGAACTGACGAGATCTGTTTTCGAGATTGAGGGCGCGACTGAAATTCAGGTTTCAGCCTCAGAGCAAGAACGGCAACGTTTCTGGTCGGGCCGCAAGAATGCATTTCCTGCGGTTGGTCGCATATCTCCTGACTATTATTGTATCGATGGCACTATTCCTCGCCAACAACTGGGTCGTGTGCTTGCCGGAATAACCGAACTTTCAAGTACCTATGGATTGAGGGTCGCGAATGTGTTTCACGCGGGAGACGGTAACTTGCACCCACTGATTCTTTACGATGGGGCGCAACCGGGCGAATTTGAGCGAACAGAAGCGCTTGGTGGAAAGATCCTAGAGTTGTGTATAGAAGTAGGGGGAACAATAACCGGAGAACATGGAGTCGGTTTAGAGAAGATCGATCAAATGTGCGTACAGTTCAAACCCAGAGAGCTCGAGCACTTTCATGGTGTGAAGGCGGCGTTTGATCCCCGTGGATTACTCAATCCAGGCAAGGCCGTACCAACATTGGCACGCTGTGCTGAGTTCAATGCGATGCATGTTCACGACGGTCGCATCCCTTTTCCAGAAATAGACCGTTTCTGAAAAATGATCCAGATGAACGATGGAACAGCTGGGCTGTCCGATATCATCAGCGCGGCTGCGTCGGTTAAACGTTCACTCCAAATTGTCGGTGGAGCGAGCAAGCTGTTCTACGGTCGGGAGCCTACGGGCGAGCTTCTGGCGGTTGGTAATCACACAGGCATCACCGCTTATGATCCAACGGAACTTGTCGTCACCGTCCGAGCCGGGACGCGGCTTTCTGACCTGGCTGAGGTACTGAGGCATGAGCGGCAGATGCTGCCGTTTGAGCCGCCACAATTTGGTTCGCTGACAACCATTGGTGGGACTGTGGCGTGTGGATTGTCCGGTCCCAGTCGGCCATACCGTGGTGCAGTCCGGGATTTCGTATTGGGTGTTGGATTGCTTAATGGGTGGGGTGAGCAGCTTCGGTTCGGTGGTCAGGTCATCAAAAATGTCGCTGGCTATGATGTGTCGCGCTTGATAACGGGCGCTATGGGGACTCTCGGTGTGATACTTGATGTGTCAATTAGAGTTCATCCATTACCGGAAACCGAAAAGACTTTGTATTACGAACTTACGGAACAGCAGGCATTAAAGAAAATGAATGAAGTGTCTGGCAGGCCGCTACCGTTGACGGGTGCTTGTTATTACCAGGGTGTTCTTAGCCTTCGATTGTCAGGATCGGTCGAAGGTGTCTCTGCGGCAGTAGATGTTCTCGGCGGTTCGCAGGCATCAGATGGTGACGCTATTTGGGCAACACTGCGTGACCATAGTCACCCATACTTTGTTTCGGATAAGCCGCTTTGGCGGTTATCCGTGCCGAGTGTCGCCGGATCTTTGGATCTTGCGGGAGAAACATTTATTGAATGGGGCGGTGCATTACGATGGCTCCAAAGCGAACTGTCGCCGGATTTGATTCGAGCTTCTGTTGAGGCCCTCGGCGGCCATGCAACTTTGTTTCGTGGTGGTGACCGCTCGGGCAGTGTGTTCCATCCAAATGCGAGGGCACTACACGAATTAAATGTACGATTGAAACGGACATTCGATCCGGAGGGTATTCTGAATCCCGGACGACTGTATCCAGATATTTAGCACCATGCAGACCAAGCTTGCTCCATTTATCTCCGACACATCGGCTGGCCGTGAAGCGCAGGAAATTCTCGGGCGCTGTGTTCATTGTGGGTTCTGTACAGCCACCTGTCCGACTTACCAACTACTCGGCAATGAACTAGACGGCCCTAGGGGACGGATTTACCTGATCAAGTCTATGCTGGAAGGGACGGCCTGTTCAAAATCTACTTTGCTGCATCTTGACCGGTGCCTGACTTGCCGATCATGTGAGACAACCTGTCCGTCAGGCGTAGAATATGGCCGCCTGCTTGAAATAGGGCGCCAGGTAGCGGAAAAGGCAGTACCAAGGCCAATCAGCCGTCGGCTGGGTCGTCGGTTGTTGGCTTGGTTTTTGACCAGCGGGCTTTTTCCCGTGTTGCTTGGATTGGGCCGATCGGTTCGTAGGTTGTGTCCGGAGAATGTTGCTCGCTATATCCCCGTTCGTTATGCAGTCGGTGAAAAACCATCCGCAATCAGGTCTAGGCAGATGATCGTGTTAGAGGGCTGTGTACAACCTGCACTCAGCCCGAATATAAATGCTGCCGCGGCCCGTGTTCTGGATCGGCTTGGGATTAGTTTGATTAGAGCATCAGAAGCGGGTTGTTGCGGCGCTCTGGCGCTGCACTTGTCAATCGAAGACAGAGCGCGTCAGGCCATGCGACGTAATATAGATGCCTGGTGGCCTTTACTGGAAGCCGGTGCCGAATGCATTGTTATGACCGCCAGCGGGTGCGGTGTGACGGTAAAAGAATATGGCCAAGTACTGGCGGATGATTCTCAGTACGCCGAAAAAGCCGAGCGAGTTTCTTCCCTAACATGGGACCTGTCAGAGATTTTGCTCAGAGAACCGATGACTGCGTCGCTGGCCGGCCGCGGTGTGAGTGTCGCGGTTCAGACACCTTGCTCACTGCAGCACGGCCAGGGGATCAATGGCTCCATAGAAGAGATCTTGTCTCGTGTGGGTTTTCAGCAGTCCACAGTTGAAAATCCTCATCTGTGCTGTGGGTCAGCCGGTAGCTATTCGATTCTTCAATCGTCGATTGCAAAGCGACTGCGTCAAGAAAAACTCACCGCACTTCAAGCAGGCGGGCCGAATGTCATCGCAACAGCCAATGTGGGGTGTCAGGTACACCTGGCCGCCAAATCGACGGTACCGGTGCGGCATTGGATCGAACTGGTCGATTCAGCAATGCAGTTAAATGATTGAAATAACAGATTAAAAGTAGGAATAAGAACAGATAACCGCAGGGGTTGCATAATTTAGTGTATTAGTTAATAATAATACAACTAAGTAAGTAACTTAACGTTTAACGATCAGGCCAACCAGACGAAAGAAAACCGGCAGGTAGGGCAAGGAACAACTCAAGAAAGATCGCGAACGGAACAATCTCCTCCATCCTCCTTTGGTGGTTTCAGCACAGCGCTTGCAGCTGTGCTTTTTTTTGACTTTGATCCAGCTCTTTCGGTGCAGGTAGTTGTTTCCCCGGACGCCATCTTGTAACATCCGCGCCTTGAAATTATCTTTAATTATGATTAACGATGGGTACATTCACAGCAAAACCTGAAACCGTTGTCCAAGACTGGTATCTGGTCGATGCGACCGATAAAGTGCTCGGTAGACTCGCGACCCAGATCGCTATACGGCTACGTGGCAAACACAAGCCTGAATATACCCCTCACGTAGATACTGGCGACCACATCGTCATTGTGAATGCCGCAAAGATTCGGGTCACTGGTGATAAGATGAACCAGAAAAAGTACTATCGTCACACCGGTTATCCTGGCGGAATCAAGGAAACGGTACTGTCAGACGAGCTTGAAAACAACCCCGAGCGGGTGATCGAAAGAGCTGTGAAAGGTATGCTTCCCAAAAACTCACTGGGAAGGACAATGTTTCGGAAGCTGCGTGTCTATGCCGGTCCCGACCACTCCCATCAGGCACAGCAGCCAAAGGCACTGGAATTTTAGGAATTAATAAAGAGTAATATCAGAGATACAAAAATGGCAACAGGCGAACAATTTTACTACGGTACCGGCAGACGAAAATCATCTACCGCGCGAGTATTTCTTAGCCGAGGTAGTGGAGACATCGTAGTTAACCGACGGCCTTTGGATCAGTACTTCGGACGTGAAACGGCCCGGATGGTTATCCGCCAGCCGCTTGAAGTCGCCGACATGCTCGGTAAGGTGGATATCAAAGTTAATGTGTCCGGCGGTGGTAATACCGGGCAAGCGGGTGCGATCCGCCATGGTATTACACGGGCTTTGCTTCAGTATGATGAAATGCTTCGACCCGCACTGCGCAAAGCTGGGTTCGTGACTCGCGACTCACGTAAAGTCGAGCGTAAGAAAGTCGGATTGCACAAAGCAAGAAAACGCCCTCAGTACTCCAAACGCTGACTAATCGATAAGGCCCACTAGTCAGGGCGAGTTTCATTATTTAGCTCGGCTATATGGCTTAGTGCGCGGAATTTATCAAGTAAGTAGTTGTTCCACTCCAGATTTATAGAGGCATATCAGTCACCGGCATGTATTGCAGTGAACAAGACGATAGCCTTTATGTTTGGATGCAGCGGTTTGACAGTGAAGCGCAGCGGGAAGTGTTCTACGAAGCAGTATATGAAAGCGATGACTGGTAGAACGAGATTAGCCCGCGAGTCGACCAACGCCTAGACCAAGAATCGATCACGGTCCTGCATACTGCACCAACACCCAAATCGACCACACAGTAAACCTGCTTTCCCCGAATCATTTATTCCTTCAGTTGTTAGGGCTCCTGTTGGGGTAGCCCTGGTTTTGGGTCTCTGGCCGTGTATCGCCAGGCTAGCTACGCCGGAATTGAGTTTAGTTACCCGAGTGCAGGCCCAGCCTGGGCACCTCAAAAACGGGTTATGATCGCTAGATGATCTTTCGTATGCCCTCGCGAAACCGGCCCTACCACTGGGGGCCTTATCCGCTTGAGACGCTTGCGCGGAATCCACGCATTACTATGCGGGAAAACGAACAGGCGGCGGTACCAGCGCCAGAGTTTCTAATGTCCCCGGGCAGTGTGCTGGCTGAAGTAGTTCGAGAGTACCTGGATATATTTGTACAAAATGCACTGACCAAGCCGGCAGCTGCAAAGGCGCCTGTTCCAGAAAATCCGCAGAGACGGACCACTGACGTCAAAGGGTACAGCTATTTTATGAATGTCTCCCAGGTCGGTGTCTGTCGAATGCCGGTCAACGCCTGGGCTGACGAAACCGAACCTCTGGCGCATGATTATGCTGTCGTTCTATTGCTTGAGCACGGGCGGCTTCCAGAGTTGGGTAATCCAGCGCGAGACTGGATCGAGCCGGCCATTGCCGATACGGCCGCTTGTCGGGTCGGAAGTATCGCAGTCTGTTTGGCTGGGCATATCTGTCAGCTCGGCTGGTCAGCCTTTCCCCATGTAGTGGGCTCGGGCTGTGTTGATCCGCTGAAGCTATCAGTGCTTGCCGGTTTGACCGTCCGGTCTGGCGATACATTAGTCAATCCATTTATCGAGCAGGGATTTTCACTGGCCGTCGTGACGACTGATTACGCGTTGGAGCCCGATCTACCACTTGCTGGCAGTGCGGCCAATGGAAGAAATTTCAGGTACTGGTTGGGGCGCAATGGCGCAGTGTCAGGCCGTGAACGTAATCGACGCAGACGACGGGCGACACATCTGGGTGATTATCCGATGGAGACAGTCAAGCGGGTCGACCGACCCACTACCCTGATTCTCGATGATGAAGTGCCGCGGGTTTCCAAGCGAGCCGCATTTTTTGATCGGGCTCTTCGGGGCGACTTGGGTGATAAAGCACAACAGGAGAGGCATCGTTTTGCATTCAAGCAGCCCCATACGGCGGGCATGATGCCGTCGATGCGGTCCATGGTTCCTCTTCAGGGAGGAGAACCGACAGAGCTAGCTATTTCACCGGGAGATTACTCCAATCCTTCAGCCAATTCGCAAGCACTTAAGTCGCTGTCGTATCTTTTGGGTGCAGATATCACTGGAATCTGTGAAATACCTGACTACGCATGGTACTCGCACGATGCCGACGGCGCTCCCATAGATAAGTCGCACCGGTATGCAGTGGTTATGGTGATTGATCAGGAGTTCGACACAATGGAAGGTGCATCGGGTGATGACTGGATATCAGGAACGCAGTCTATGCGCGCTTATCTACGGGGAGCAGAGATCGCCGGTGTAATGGCTGAAATGCTTCGTAGACTGGGGTTTAGTGCGCGTGCTCAAACTAATGTCGATAGTGAGGTATTGCATATACCGTTGATGCTGCTCGCTGGTTTGGGAGAGTTGTCTCGAATTGGCGAGTTAGTGTTGAATCCATTTGTGGGACCGCGATTGAAGACTGTGGTTGTGACCACAAACATGCCACTCGAGGTCGATCAACCAATTGATTTCGGTCTCCAATATTTTTGCAGTCGGTGCACGAAATGCGCACGCGAATGCCCTTGTGATGCGATTTCCTGGGGTCAGAAGGTCATGTTCAATGGCTATGAAATGTGGAAACCCGATGTCGAGCGTTGTACGCGCTACCGACTGACGAACGCCCGGGGATCAGCGTGCGGAAGGTGCATGAAAACCTGTCCGCTGAATAAGGTAGTTACCTGTGAAGGCTCATTACTGGAGCGGGTTGCTAGTTGGTGTGGTATTAACGCCCGATTCCTGAAACCAGCGTTGGTGCCACTGGCAGTCAAGATTGATGACTGGCTCGGAAACGGCGCTCGTAACCCGGCAAAGAAATGGTGGTTTGACCTCGAGGTAATCGATAATGTTTGTGTCGATCCGGTTAAGGGAGTGAACCAGCGTGAGTTGAGTCTGGGGCACGAAGTAGATCCGACAAAGCAGAAGATCGCCTACTATCTTGCCAGTATGATGCCTGTACCCAATAACCTGGAGAGTCAGGTAGTAGACCGTAAGGCAGCGCTTGCGAAGGCTTACGAGATCGAATCACCTCAAAGCGCTTTAGAGCGCAAAGCCTATTCCGGTAAAATTCCCCTGAACTACTGGCCGACTCCAGCGGACCCGGGTGGGCCTCGCGGTTTGCCTGATCAACCCAAAGTGTATGGTCCAGCAGAGCGGAGATAACTTTCGCTCAGTGCGATGTTATGATTCGTTAAGTGCCCAGTAGACTGTAACTATCTGAAACACATTTCTGTCAAATTTCAGAACTGACCCAAGGAGATGAACCGCGATGATGACAGTATCACTGTCCTCGGGGCGTGACTTATTTATGACGCCGGGACCGTCGGTTATGCCCGACCGTGTTCTAAATGCGATGCATCAGGCAGCGCCGAATATCTATGAAGGAGAACTGATCGATACGACGGACAGCATCCTTTCCGATCTGGCTGCTTTTGCGGGTACCCAAGGCCGTACAGCGCTGTATATCTGCAATGGACATGGTGTCTGGGAGGCGGCGATCAGTAACCTGTTCGAACCCGGAGACCAGGTGTTGGTTTTGAACAGCGGTACTTTCGGTGGCGGTTGGGCCAACCTCGCGCGGGTCATGGGAATAGATGTTATAGAGCTTGATTTTGGCCGCCATGACCCGATTGATCCTGACCAATTGCGGGACCAGTTATCGGCGGACAAGGCCCACAATATCAAAGGTGTATTGGGTGTGCACACCGACACGGCCAGTTCAGTTCTCAACGATCTACCGGCGATTCGTCGGGCGATTGATGACGCAGGGCATCCGGCACTATTTGTAGTGGATGCGATCGCCTCATTCGGTTGTGATCGATATGAGATGGATGCCTGGGGAATCGATGTCACCGTGACTGCCTGTCAGAAAGGCCTGATGACTCCGCCGGGTCTAGGTTACCTGATCTTTAACCACCACGCGGAACTGGCTTCGCAGAAAATAGCCAAGCGCTCGCCTTACTGGGACTGGGAGCCACGAATCAAGCCAGAGGTTTTTTATCAACGATTCTGCGGCACTGCGCCAACCCACCTTCTATTCGCACAACGGGCAGCACTGGATATGATTAGTGAAGAAGGGTACGAAACGATCTGGTTGCGCCATGCCGCATTGGCGAGGGCAGTGTGGGCTGCGGTGTCCGCCTGGGGTGTTGCAGGTCCGTTGCAGTGTAATATCAAGGAAGAAGCCTATCGATCGAACGCAGTGACAACCATTCGGGCTGATGGCCATGATATGGCCCTTATGCGCCAGTGGTGTGAAAGGGAAGCAGGCCTGGTGCTTGGATTAGGGCTAGGGTTCGACTTGCCGGAATATATGGATGGCCGATCCGTGTTCCGGATTGGTCATATGGGCCACTTAAACCCCCCGATGTTGCTCGGCGCTCTAGCAACGATTGATGCTTCGTTCAAAGCGCTTGATTTTCCTCACGGAAACGGCGCTGTTGAAGCGGCTGCAAGTACCCTGGCGAGCTCAGGGTAGCATCTGGAGCATTTAACGCTTCAAAGCTGTCTGTTTGGTAGCCTGGGATGTCGGGTTTTCAGGTATTGAAACCGTAGAGGCGTGCGGCATTGTCGTAAACGATCTGGTGTTTCTCTTGGGCGGTGATGTTAGCGAATGTGCGTTCAATGACGGCTTGAGAGTTTGGAAAAGTTCCTTCGTCGTGCGGGTAATCACTGCCCCACAACAGACTACCCGCACCGGTAAAGGAAAGACAGCGTAAGGCAACAGGATCATCGCTGAAAGTAACGTAGCCCTGTCGCTGGAAATATTCGCTCGGTTGAAGATCGAGACGGGGTTGGATCCACATATGTTTTTTCTCATACTGCTCGTCAAGCATATACAGTAACCAGGCCAACCAGCCTGCGCCGCACTCGACAACCACAAACTTAAGATCGGGATACCGCATCAGCGTGCCGCTACTGATTAGCAGAGAAACTGGATTCATCCCATCGATCATTGACATGGCCATCAGATTGAGTGCGCCACCAGTACCGTTTTCTTCCCCCCAGTCTTCTGGGTACCGGTCGTCACTGTTAGTGAATGCGTGAAAGCTTACAACGAGACCGGCTTCTTCACAGGTTGCCCAGAATGGGTTGTAAGCAGGATCATTGTAAGGTCGATCGGTCATGGTGATCGGTATCTTTAAGGATCGGTAGCCTAGCTTGGCGACGCGGTGAGCTTCGGCGACCGCGCCGTTGAGGTCGGCCACGGGGACGATTGCGACAGGGGCAAACCGGTCTTTGTCTGAAGCCACAAGTTCCCACAACCAGGTGTTGTAAGCTTTGGCCAGTGCCAGTTGATAGCCCATATCAGGGGAGTTGTAGAGGAAAAGGGACTGGTTGGGATAGATTACTTCTGCGCAGATGCCGTCACGCTCCTGGTCTGAAAGCCGTTTGCTGATATCGCGACCGCCGCTGGGATCATCACGAAATTCCCGGTTTTGGTCATCTTCGGTGACGCGACTTTCTGCAATATCGATTCGGCGAGGGCGTTTGCCATCTATAACGCGATAAACCCGACCCTCTGAATCTGTCGTCGTGTGGGGTGTGCGATGCCGATATTTCTTGGATAGCCATTCTTCATACAACTCCGGCGGCTCCTGGATATGTGAGTCGGCGGAGATTACCGGTGAATCAGTCGTCATCATTGGGGCATCCAGGCCGTATCGGGTTTATGAAAGTGTAATGCCAGTGACTGCTACTATGTTTGGTTAATAATAGGGTATTGTCGTCAACTAATGCGAGTCACCGGAGGAAACTGAATTAGATGCCATTGAATTATGACAACTATGATGCGTTGAGTTTCGATTGCTACGGAACCCTGATCGATTGGGAGAGCGGGATATGGCTAGCATTCCAGCCGGTGTTGGTAGAAAACCCACACCCACAGATAGACCAAAATCAGGTTCTGGCAGACTTTGCAGAATTGGAAAATAAGATTCAGTCGGATCATCCAGGTATGCCATACCCAGAAGTACTAAAAAGCATTCATAACCGATTCGCATTGAGGCACGATCTTGTAACGAACGAAGGGATGGATAAGTTATTTGGCACATCGGTCGGTGAGTGGCCTGCATTTCCAGACAGCATCGAAGCGCTGGTCGACCTGAAGAAACGATATAAGCTGGCTATTCTTTCAAACGTTGATAATGTTGGTTTCGCAGCGTCTAATGAGCGTTTGGTTGTTGAATTCGATGCAATTTATACGGCCGAGAAGATCGGCACCTACAAGCCGGATGCTGCGAACTTCGAGTTTCTGTTTACACAACTTTTGGCTGAGCAGGGTATTCCACGAGAACGAATATTGCACGTGGCCCAGAGTCTTTATCACGACATTCAGCCAGCAAAAATGCTGGGTATGGATTGTGTTTGGATCGATCGGCAGGGTCTTTCTACTGGAGGCGACTGGGGAGCTACGTCGGTAATTTCGGAATGGCCAAAGGTTGATGCGGTGTTTAGCGATCTGGCATCGTTTGCACAGGCAGTCGTTAACAGCTGATGCTGTCACGCAACTGTTATTCGTCTGGAGGCATTGGTTGGAGTCAGGGGTCAGCCAATTCTGCAAGTGCTTTGCGTACGTATTCTGCGTGATCCTTGGCCTTGACACGTTTCCAGTGCTTGGCCACCTTACCTTCAGGATCAATCAGCACTGTTGAACGGATGACGCCTTCAGAAATCTTTCCATACATATTCTTCTCACCCCAAGCACTATATTTTTCCATCATCTTATGGGTCGGGTCTGAGAGCAAGCCAATCTTGAGTTTGAATTTCTTGATGAACTCCTGATGGCTCTCAATTGAGTCCGGACTGCAACCGTAGACTGTTGCGCCTAGCTTTTCAAAATCCTTGAGCGAAGAAGTGAAGTCGCAGGCTTCAATTGTGCAGCCAGGTGTGTCATCGCGCGGATAAAAATACAACACGGTCCATTGGCCAGCAAGATCAGATAATTTGACCTCTTTCCCGTCCTGGTCGTTCAATGTAAAAGCGGGAGCTTTTTTACCTTCTTCTATTGCCATTAAGTGAATTCTCCTTTGAGAATTTGAACAAAGGTTGCTTATAACATAACAGAGGTGAAAAACATCAAATGTCCATATTTCTTATCGTTACGGTACAGCCTTCAGTGATTCTTCAGGGCCGGTATTGACCGGTAATTCGCAACAAGCGTTACTTAGATTTTGATTGGCCAAAAATTTGAGCGAGTATCAGGGCTACTGAAGTAATAAGTACCATTACTGTTGAAATCGATGCGATTGTGGGGTCGATTTGATCACGCAGTGCAAGAAACATGCTGCGTGTGATTGTGGACATCTTTCCGCCGCTAATGAATAAGGCGACTATAACTTCATCGAATGAAACAATAAAAGCCAACAGGGCGCCTGTGATGACCGAAAACCGGATTTGAGGCAACGTAACGACAAAAAATGCCTTAAGCCGAGAAGCGCCAAGACTCCGGGCGACACGTTCCTGATTCATGTCATAGCTTCTAAGGCCTGCACTGATGACGATGAGAACCATGGGAAGAGCAAGTACCGAATGGGCCAGGACCAGCCCGAGGATCGTATTGTTGAGTTTTAGTTGGGTATAAGCGAAGAATACACCAATAGCAATCAGGACGACTGGTACCATCATCGGTGTAATCAGTAGGATGAAAATGAATCTTGACAGGCGAATCTGTGATACGAAAAGGCCATATGCGGCCATGGTCGCTATGGGTGTAGTGAAGATTACGGTCAGGATCGCTACCTTGATTGAAACCCAAGTTGCAGTCATCCACTCGGTTGACCCGAAGTAGTTCCCATACCATCTAAGTCCCCATGTTTTTGGTGGGAACTCCAGGTATTGTGATGCAGAAAAGGACATCGGTATGACAATGAAAGTCGGGACTACCAGGAACACGATCACAAGCGTCGCGACGATATACAGCCATATACGGCGTCGGTGCGTAATCTGTGTTTCTGAAGCCGGACTGTCGAGCCACGCCATCATGTGCCCGTCCCTCCCAGAACCTTATCCAAGCGCAGTAGTTTGTGAGAGATAAATAGAACGATCAGAGTCAGTGCGAGCAGAACCACACCAAGCGCGCTGGCGGTACCAAAGTTGTAAAAGAGATCTATGATCGTTTCTATCTTCATAGAAACCATGATAATTCTGCCGCCACCCAGAACAGCCGGTGTGACGAAGAATCCCAGGCATAGAACAAAGACCACCACAATGCCGGCAAACAGTCCTGGCAGAGACAGGGGAAAATAGATACTCCAGAACGCGCGAAAAGGGCTAGCACCAAGGTTGCTAGCAGCCTTGATGTAGTCCTGGTCTATGGTTCGCATCGATCCGTATAGTGGAAGAAGAAGGAATGGCAGCATGATATGTGCCATACCAATCAGGGTGCCGTTAAGGTTATGGACCAGTCTGAGCGGGGTATCCCAGAGGCCTAGTTCAATTCCCCACTGATTAATCAATCCTTTGCGTTGAAGAATAACCAGCCAGGCGTAGGTCCGAACCAGAAGCGATGTCCAGAATGGCAGTAACACCGCGATCAGGCCGATGTTGGCCCATCTTTGAGGGAGTTGGGCAAGGAAGTACGCAAATGGGTACCCGATTGCGACGCAGATAATGGTAGTTAGGAAGCTTACGTTGAACGTGGTACGGAATATTCTGTAGTAGGCTTTATGCTCAATCATGCGGGTGTAATTCGACGTCGAGAGAACACCTTCGTCGTTGAAGAGTGACAGCCAGAAAAGCCATCCGACCGGAATTCCAATGATTGCGACAACCAGCAGGATGGCGGGTACGGAGAGACCGAAAAGGAGTATCCGTTCACGGACGGCATCCTGGTGGAGGCCAGCGGCATTGGCGCCGGTTGTGGCGTGGGTCCCTGGAAGAGAATTTGTAGTCACGGACTAGCTTTCGTCTTCCGGAATTAGAACGGTTTCGTCTGGGTGTAGGCCCAGCGTAACTTGGGCGCCGACCTCTGGCACAGCTGCCAGTAAACCACGCTGGCTAACACTGCGGACCGCAACGTTGGCCCCGTCCATAAGCGTGACATACAGAAGAAAGCTTTCTCCTTGGTAGACGACATCTTTTACGATGCCATGAAAGATATTGTAGTCAGCCTCTTCACCGGGTTTTAAGAGTACCAGCCGTTCTGGTCGAAGCATCAGCAGTCGACCATCCTTGGACTCAGAACCAGAGATATTAATCGGAGTTCCAGCGTAGGACACATGACCGTCACTATGTTCAACTGGTAGGAGTGTCGACTCACCAATAAAATTTGCCACGAAAGGATTCGCCGGCTGGTCATAAATACGCCGTGGCGAGTCGAGCTGCATTAGCTTGCCTTCGTTGATGACGGCAATGCGATCAGACATGGTCAGCGCTTCTCGCTGGTCATGCGTCACGTAGACCGTGGTCATGCCAAGTTTTTCATGCAGATGCCGCAATTCGATCTGCATGTGTTCTCGGAGTTTTTTATCCAGGGCTGACAAGGGCTCATCCATTAGCAGGATACGGGGTTCGAAAACGATTGCCCTGGCCAGCGCAACACGCTGCATCTGACCACCGGATAACTGGTCGATTTGCCGGCCACCGAAACCTTCAAGCTGAACCGTCTCAAGGGCACTGTCTACGCGCTGGCGAAGAGCCTCTTTATTGACGTTTCTGAGCTTGAGGGGGAATCCGATATTCCCAGCGACCGTCATATGCGGAAAAAGCGCATAGTTCTGAAATACCATCCCCACTTCCCGTTTGTGGGGTTGCATCCGGATCATCTCGTCGTCGCCAAACAGAGCGCTCCCATGATCGGGGCGTGTAAATCCTGCCAGGACCATCAGCAGGGTTGTTTTGCCTGAGCCCGACGGGCCTAGCAGGGTAAGAAACTCGCCGCTGCGTACATCTAGATCGACATGATCCAGTGCAAATACCGGCCCATAGGTTTTAGTTAGGCCTCGAATGGTGATGGGTAAGGCATTGATCTGATGAGCATCAGCCATTTACAGATCCTTAAGCGAGAAGTGTGGAAATAAAGATAAAGGCGGCGCGTGTAACGCACCGCCTTTATCACTTGGTGATCTCACTAACTGAACGAGATTACTCGGTCATCATGTCCTGGTACATCTCGGACGCGAGTTTTTCCCATTTTGCGTACCATTCGAACCCGCCTGATGCTCCAATCAGAAGTTGAACTGCAGCGTTTGCCGGCGACGACGGTAGTCCAGCCACGACTTCATCGCTCATCTTGCCCATTGTATAGGCCAAAGAGTTGGTGGGCCCATAGTTGATGTACTTCGGCATATCAGCCTGAAATTCAGGTTTACTAAATTCCGCAAGTGCTTTCATTGCAAGGTCTGGATTGGGTGCACCTTTGGGGATCCCGAAACAATCGTAATCAAGGAGTGCTTGATCATAATGGTAGGCGACCTTTGCGCCATCTGCTTTCGCGACGTCGAAACGGCCGTTCCAGCCAGTCGACATGTCCACTTCACCGTCCTTCATCAACTGGGCATGTTGGGCGCCCGATCCCCACCAGACAGCAACATGGGGCTTGAGTTCACGGATTTTATCCAGTGCCCGTGTTATACCGGCTTCGCTGGATAATACTTTGTATATCTGGTCCATCGGCACACCGTCGGCCATCAGAGCAGGTTCGAGCATGCCATGCATTTTGCCCCTAATGGACCGGGTTCCCGGAAACTTTTTAACATCCCAGAAATCAGCCCAGCCTCGTGGACCATTCATGCCATAGGTTTCGGTGTTCCACGCCGGCACTGTGGAATACGTAATTGTGCCCACACAGCAGGACAAATAAGTGCCGGGTATGAAGTTCGAGACATCGATAATGTCGTAATCTAGGTCGATCAGGATTCCTTCTTGGCAGCCGCGTGCACCACCACCGGCGCCAGTGTCAATAATATCCCATGGCACTGCACCAGCAGCGACCTTCGTTCTTACCTGGCCGATACCCTTGTAGGACTCTTCATTGATAGTGATACCCATGGCCTTCGCGACGGGCTGAAAAATAGCCTTGCTCTGTGCTGCTTGGAAAGATCCTCCCCATGATGCAACGGTTATTTCTCCGGCGTTGGCTGACGCCCCGGCCAAACTTACGACCAGTGCGACACCGACTGAGGACACAAGTTGTTTTATTTTCATCAGTTGATTCTCCTAAGGTGAGTTGTTGTGTCGAGTAACACATCACTCGACCGATGCTTGTCGAAGTACCGGTCTGATAACAGAGTACCAGACAACTCGTAAGCCGTCATTAATTCTGCTCCAGAGAGGTAGACATGGCCAATACAAATAGCCGATTAAATTTGTATTTATATATCAGATACCAGATATATCTCTGCGAAGGCGGCTGAAACATTCCAGTGTTATTTTATGTAAGAAGTTTGCATTGGTTGAGTGTTGCTGTCATTTATTTACCAGATCCAGTGGCGATCGACTGAGGCGCTCGCAACCAGATTCTGTAATAAGAACAGTGTGTCCCAGAGTCATTGCCCGAGCGGTATTTGAATTAGCAAGAATCATGTGCAGAAAAAAAGTATTTCCCGCTTCCATCAACTGGGAATTGCCTTCATAAAACATCGGTGGATCGACCCAGAGTGGGTTGTATATGGCACTCATACCGTAGCCACAGGCGCGCATTCGGTGTTCGCCAAGGCCAGCGGCATCCAGAACCTCTGCATGCGCCTGATAGACATCACCCATGGGACGACCGGGTTGGATCGCCGCTTCACAGGCGAGGAGAGCATCCTTGCAGGCCTGATACATACTGAAATGCTCGGGATGAACAGTGCCTACAATCAGTGTCCGCATCATGGCCGCATGGTAGCGACGGTATGCGGCTGACCATTCCAGTGTCAGTTGATCCTGATCGTCGAGATTTCGCTTGCCGGAATGGTAGCGAACCAGCAGCGCGCTGGGACCGGATCCAATGATGAATTCGTTGCCGGCGTAATCGCCATCGCCGCGAAATACAATGCCTTGCATGGCGGCAAGAATATCCCCTTCAAAGGCCCCAGGCTCGGCGAGCTGTACGGCTTCATCCCAGGCATTGTCCGACAGCTCGGCGGCTCTGCGTATGTAGTCGATTTCTGTGGGACTTTTGACTCTTCTAAACCGGTCGACCAGGGTGGATGCGTCTACTAGGGTACAGAACCCCTCGAGTTGAGGTTCCAGCAGTCGCCAGTTATGGGCTTTAAGGCCGTAGCTATCGAACTCAATGCCGAGTGTTTTATTTCGATAACCCAGGTCCTCCAGGAGACCGCGCAGTTCCAAAGCCGGATTAACATCTTCTGTGTCGTGCCACAATCTTATATCCTGGATATCCGAGGTGAACTGAGCCTGGCGTAAATCTGGAAGTCGGGTCAGCAGTACTGTGTTGCCGCTCCCATCAATGATCAGGCACTGAAACATGCTGAAACCAAACGTATCGTATCCAGTCAGGTAGTACATCGATTCCTGTTTGAATATCAACAATCCATCTAGGCCAAGTTCGGATAGACGCTCTGACACGCGTTGCCGGCGGGCTTTCATTTCAGTGGGTTCAAAATGTACGGGCATGGTTATCTCTAAATAGTGCGGTGAAAGAAGTCAGATGCGGGTTGGATACTTTATCCAAATTTACTGCTATCTGCATTGCAAGAAGTGTGTGCTCCAAATATCCTGCCAGCAGCAATTGTTTCCCGACTTGATTAAGCTGATTGAAGACTCCATGATTACAGGTGGAGGTTCATTATGCTCGTTGGAATACTGATGTTTGCCGCTGGAATTCTGATTGCAATATACCCGCCGCTATTTGCGATGGTGGTGTCTGTGCTTCTTATTCTCACTGGTGCTCTGGTGTTTGCCAGTGCCTGGCACAGTCGTCGGCTGGCCCGCCACAGTGGTGACTCGCTGATCGAACTAATACTGCGCTACTGAGGGGAAGACCGGTAAGCCGTCGTGTTTCAGCGCATTTGTTTTACCTGGTACATTCCGAGTCTCGGTCGTTGTGACACGACTGGTACTGCAGAGCTGATAATTTATCTATGAGCGTCCCCAAGTTCGGACTTAACCGACATGACACCTCATCCGTAGCTGCCTATGCAGCAGATGTGGCCCGTGCTGAAACTTGCGGCTGGGATGCTGCGTTCATACCAGATTCCCAGCTCAGGCGGCGCGATACCTATGTCCTTTTGGCAGCTGCTGCGCAATCGACATGCAAAATCGACATCGGTACCTTACTGGTTAATCCTGTTAACCGGCACCCCACAGTCACTGCATCCAGTATTGCGACCATTGCCGAGTTAGCGCCCGGGCGCACGGTGTTGGGGTGCGGCATCGGGGATACTGCGGTACGCCTGGCCGGGTTGAAACCTGCCCGTATCAGGGAACTCGAAGCCAGCGTAATGCTGATGAAATCGTTACTGGCCGGTGACGAGGTCGACGTGGGTGCAGCTAAACCGGCTGTTTTGCCTTTCCCGGCACATGTGCCGGTCTGGGTTGCTGCCGGTGGACCAAAGACGTTGGAAATGGCAGGTGCCTGTGCAGATGGGGTATTTATCCGTGTGGGCACCCATCTACGCAATATTCAGATCTCGGTGGAACGGATTAGAGCGGGTGCCAAGCGGGTAGGCAGAGATCCTCGCAATATCCGGTTAGGAGCAGTGTTTCATACGGTCTTTGTGGAGGATGAAGAAGTTGCGCGCCTCATGGGTAAGTCGATGGCGGCGGGGTACTATGAATACTCGCCAATGCTCCTAGATCATCTGGGACTGGATTGGAAGGGCGCGCACCCGAATGAATTTAAATCGGATGGCCGAGTGTGGCCTGATTTCCACCATGCTTCAGACCTGGAAGCGAGTGGACGCTGTGTTAATTTCCTGTCCGATGCGCACGCGCGCGCGTTCTGTCTGCTTGGCGGAGCGTCAGCTATCGCTGAACAACTGGCTGACCTTATCCAGGCAGCGTCTGAGCAGGGTATAGAGTTTGAGTACGTTGTGCTCCAACCGATACCTGATCCGCCTCGTCCAGATCCAGGCGTCGGCGCCTATATTGAGCGTGTACCGGCCGAAATCATCTCGAAGGTTCAGTCTCGGTTGATGTGAGCCGACTCAATACTGACAAAATCTCCTTTTTTCCAGCTTTCTCCCCCATTTGGACTGATTACTTCTAGAGAGTCGTCATCATCGTCATCCCCACCCGATGAATTAGTAATGGTGAAGGTACTGTTGCTGGTATCAGTAACTGTTTTCTTGGTTCTAGAGGTGATCTTGAAGGAGAGTGTAATAGCCTGAAAGAGTGTTATATTCAAAGATGGTTTAATATAACCAGATCCTACAAAAGCCCCATCAGAGGAGCGTCAGCCTACAACCCAACCATAAGGAGCTATCATGTTACGTTTTCGGACTTTGACAACCGCCGTCATCGGGGCGGTAATCTTTATAGCATCTGCCGGCGTCACGAGCGCGGTAGAGCCGATTAAACTTCGCTGGGCATCTGATCATAGCGGTCCACCGCACCCGGCCGCTATTGCGGAAGTCTATTTCGCCGAACAGTTGGAAAAGAAAATCCCCGGTAGCAAGGTTCTAATTTTTTGGGCCAAGTCGCTTTACACCATTCCGCAAGGCGTGAAGGCTCTGACCCAGGGCAACCTAGAAATGATCACAGGTCAATTCGGCAAGACCTCTAGCATCGAGCCCCTGGCAAACGTGCTTTTGGGTGCCGGCAAACTGACCACGGTTGGTGCCATTGATGGCGTCGATTCGACCGAGACCTTCCAGTATCTAGTGGACCACTTCAACAAGTCGCACGACATCACCATATTTGGTGCCGGTCACCTGAGCATGTACATGGGCGCCGGTGCAGTGAAGGCACGTCTAATCGGGCCCGCCGATTTCGCCGGCAAGAAGATACGTTCCATGGGCCCGGCTGAAAACGCATTGCTGAGCGCCTTAGGCGCCAATCCGCAGGCGATGGCCTTCGGCGACGTTCCGCCGGCCCTGCAAACCGGTGTTATCGACGCTCTTCTCACCTCGCTCGGTGGCTTTAACGCCACGAAGGAGCAAGCGCCGTACTTCACGGTGGCCGGCCTCAACGGGATTGTTGGCGACTACTACTGGTTCGGTGGTTCGAACCGCTGGTGGAACAAGCTTTCGCAGGCTCAGCGCGATGTCTTTACTGATATCATGAAGAACGACTTCATGCCGTTCCAGCGCGCTATCAACTACTGCAACGACAAGCGGACGCTCGATAAGTTCGTCACCAAAGACAAAAATGCCCCCGGTATCTATGTCTTGAGTCAAGCGGAAGCGGCCGTCATCAAGAAGGCCGAAAAAGGCGCTACCAATGCTTGGATCAAGACCAAGGTTAACGATACGGGCGACAATTTGGTCGACCAGTTCACGGCGGAAGCCGAAGCGTTGGTCCAGGCCAATCCTGCGGGTTCCCACGCCCTCGAAAAGACTGACTGCTCGAAATACGAAAAATATTTCGCACGCTACGGCAAGGGCACCGAACTTTTTAAGGCCAAGCAACGGAAATAAAACGGTTACGGCATATAGGACTTTTAGGGGCTGCCGTTTTGACGGCAGCCCCTTATCTTTATGCTGACCGAGACTTTTTCTGATCGGGTGTGGACATGGATGGGTTTCTCGCTTTTTCGCTCCGTATGAAAGAAGCGGTTCATTCGATACTTGGGTGGATTGCATCGGCCATGCTCTTGGGTCTGACATTGTTCGCGCTGCTCGAGATTATTCGCCGCTACATTTTTGGCGTCGTGTTCGAATGGGGGCAGGATGCCATCATCGTTGGTATCGTTGCGGCGGTTGCTTTATATTTCGGCGTGACCCAGATCCGACGCGGCCATCTGGTGATGAACGCGATCATGCAATTGGTTCATTCGCGTGGCCACTACAAGACGGTGGGCATCGCCAAAATCGTTGTATCGACGATCATCATGCTCTTTTGTGGTTCCGTCGGTGTCACGGGCTGGTCCACTTTCAGCTATGCGTGGGACAGGGATTTGACCACCTATAGCCTGCTCATTCCGCTCTGGCCGTTTTACCTGATCTTGATCTTCGGGTTCCTTTTGATGGCCTTTATCGCATTTTTGCAGATGGTCGAGGACATCATCAGTTTTTCCCGCAGAGAGTATCTCGATGCCGAGATCGAGTTGACGACGGACATTTGACTAGCCGTCGGTCGTAATCTTTCGGACAATTTCATGCTCGGTTTAGCGTTTTCTCTTTTCGGATTGCTTTTAGTGGCGGTGCCTATTGGCATTTCCCTGGCCGGCTCCGCTGCCGTTTTAGTGCTGTTTGACGATTTCCTGTCCTTCAGCACGCTGTTTGAAGCCTTTTTCATTTTCATCAGCAAATACACGCTGATCGCCATCCCGTTCTTCATCTATGCCGGCTTCCTGATGGAGAAGACCGGCCTCGTGCACGGGCTCTTCAATTTCGCCGATGCCTTGGTCGGTTGGGTGCCGGGCGGTTTTGCCTATGCCACCCTGATCTCGGCAGTGTTGTTCGGAGCCATTTCGGGCTCCTCCACCGCGATGGCCGCCGCCATGAGCGTCATCGCTTACCCAGAAATGATCAAGCGCGGTTATCCGAAATGGATGGCAGCCGGCGTGATCGCCTCGGCCGGCGGGATTGCGCTGCTGATTCCTCCCAGTATCACACTGATCCTGTTCGGGGTGATCACAGAGATATCCATCGTCGATCTGTTCTTCGCCGGCGTGGTTCCGGGCATCATGCTGGCTATCAGTGACGCGGTGATCATCGTTTCGGTGTCGATTTTCGTTGTCAAGTTGCCGGCCGGCACCTTCGATCTGCACAAGTGTTGGCCGGCGTTTCTGGAAGCCGTGCCGGCGTTGTTGATGCCGGTACTCGTCTTGGGTGGCCTTTACGGCGGTTTCTTTACCCCGACCGAGGCCGGCGCCGCGGCGGCCTGCTATGCGCTGGGCTATGGCGTGTTATTCAAGGGCAAACCGTTCTTAAAGGATTTGATGGGCGTGACCCGCCGCACCATGAATTTGACTGCGTTGGTGTTCTTCCTGCTCGGCTGCGTCGGTATTTTCCAGTTCTACCTCGCCAACATGGGCTGGCCACAAGAGATCACCGCGTGGGCGGGTACGCTCGGGCTTTCAAAATACGCTTTTCTTTTCGCCCTCGTTGGCACCTTGCTGGTGCTTTCCATGTGGCTAACCGGCGTTGCCATTCTGGTGCTCACTGTGCCGATTTACTTCCCGATCGCGCTGTCGCTGGGCATCGATCCGGTACATCTGGGCATTTTGACGGCGCTTTGCATCGAAATCGGTAGCGTCATCCCGCCCGTCGGCCTCAACCTGTTTGCGGTCAGCGGTGTGACGGGACTGCCCGTAACCCAGGTTATAAAGGGTTCCTTCCCGTTTTGCATATCTGACACCGTGGTGCTGATCATCGTGCTGTTGTTCCCGATGCTGGCGCTATGGCTGCCCGGCAAGTTGATCACCTCGTACTTTTGATCGCGCGCGGTCTGGCCCGGGTGTCACCCACGTTCCTGAACTTTCACTCAGGCTACCTTATCTGGTTTACGGTTCATAATTAGCGAAGTTGCCGAAGGACAGTTCAAGCCTTTTGCCCTTCGCCCTTCAGCGCTGCGGTACAATATCTACGCTGTTCGGCATAACTTTTAATGATTGATGTTGCCACTCCAGCTTACTGGGGGATCGTCTAGCGGTAGGACTGCGGACTCTGACTCCGCCAACCAAGGTTCGAATCCTTGTCCCCCAGCCAAATAATGCTTGGTATAGGTCGAGCAATTACTCCTAAAACAGTATACACAAGCTATGGTATTTGCCGATCGAAGAGGTCTATTACTGACTGTTGCGGACTCGCGTGCCGTTGAAATATTCGACCGAGCTGTCGAAGAGGTTGTGGGATTCCAGGGAGATCCGGTTGTAACCCTGAGTCGCGCACTTGAAATTGATCATCAGTTTGTTCTCGCCCACTGCCTCAGTGCCATGATGAACATAATTGGCAATGCGTCTTCCCGCCTAGATGAGGCCAAGCTTAGTCTTGATAAGGCTAGGCAGTCCATCGATGTGCTAACCGAACGTGAACTACTGCACGTGGTTGCAGTTGAGGCTTGGTTTGATTTTAAGCTTGATCGTGCGTCCAATCTGTATCAGAGAATTCTATTTGATTATCCATATGATCTGATGGCTGTGTTCGCGGGCCACTGGCTAGATTTCTATTGTGGTGATGCACAGAGTTTGCGGGGACGGATAGCTCGTGTATTGGGTACTTGGGACGAATCTGTTCCGGGCTATCACTGGCTACTCGGCATGTATGCATTTGGACTCGAGGAGATGGGCCAGTATCGTCAGGCTGAGTCGTATGGTCGTCAGGCTGTCGAACTGAATTCTGGTGACGCGTGGGGTGTGCATGCCGTCGCTCATGTGATGGAAATGGAAGGTCGTTTGAAAGAGGGCGTTGACTGGCTCAAAGGTACCCACGCTGGCTGGGGAAGCAGTAATATAAAAATTCATAACTGGTGGCATCAGTTTCTGTTTTTGATTGACCTGGGTGATTTCGAAAAAGCGATTCAAGTCTACGATGATCATCTTGTCGACCCGGAACGCAATGATGTGGAAGCATTAATCGACCGTGTATCAGCCCTTGCTCGTTTGTCATTGCTCGGTATCGATGTCGATGAGCGATGGTCTACTATTGTTCCTTTATGGGAGACTATGACGGAGGATGCTCGCTACCCATTTAATGATTTACATGCTCTGTTGTGTTTTCATTACGCAGGTCGGCAGCAGTCCGCCGCAGAATTAATGAGTGCTGTTGAGGGCCAATACGACAAGGGAATCCCGATGATGATGACCGGCCGGTCAGTGCTTATTGGTGTTGATGCATTCTGTAAGGGACACAATGCCGATTCGCTTCAGTCTCTACTGCCCGTTCTTTATAAGGTCAATAGAATTGGTGGCAGTCATGCACAACGTGATTTGATTCAGCAAATCACGCTTGAAGTTGCCATACGCGACGGACAGTGGTCCGTTGCGCGGTGCCTGTTGGCAGAAAGGACACACCTCAGAGAGGCTGCCGCAACTGCATTTACTGTTCATTCTGCAGGTCGTATTAAGCAGATCTAGATGTTAGATCCGCTGCTCCAGGAGCGGAAAATAGTTTTGGTTTATCAAATTCTGGAGATGAATAGGATAAAGGTGTTTTGGCAGAGCACTTGCGAGTTTAGATAGAGATGCTTGTGTTCTTCATCTTCTCGGGACTGATTGAATGCTCACGCTAGAAAATGTGTATGTAGCGTAGTTGTTAGTCTGCGACCAGATATTGTTTCTTTTTTAGTCTCTGCGCGGCTTGTTTTTTTCTTAGCGCTTGAGTCGCCTCAGTGGTTCCGTTGTGAAATGTAGAGAACCACTTGTCCCATGGCATGTCACCAGTACCATAATTACAGTCGAAAAACCGGTGATGTAGCTGATGGAAGAAATAACCCAGTTCTATGACGCGCTTCCCTTTGATAAGGAGTGCTTCGTATCCGGTATGGCTAATAATTCCCGCAAGAATCGTAAACTGAAAATGGTAGATCACATGCAGCGGGCTAGAGGGCACTATCAAGTGAATAGCTGGTGACGCAATGTAGAAAATGTGTTCTATTGGATGCATTGAACTGCCGGACCACGGGCCAATGTTTATATTTCTATGATGAAGAGCATGAACCAACTTATAAATTGGCTTCCAATGCTCCGCGCGATGAGTGAAGTAGAAATGGAGTGAATACCAAATAGGAATAAGCACAAACAATGCGACGTACCACACCTGATTGCTATCCCAGTTCAAAGTTGGGATTAGGTTATTCGCAAATGCCCACATAAACAGTACTTCATAAACGGTCCATATTGTTAGGCCGCTGGCAAGAGACCAGAAAATGTTGTCACGCACTTGGTTTTGAAATGTGAAGACAGAATTGGCACGAACCTGATCTTTTGAGTCAAATCGTAGGATATTCCCCTGCATCTTGAATGTGTAGAAGTACAAGTGCAGTCCACCTGCGAATAACGTGATAATAATCAAGTTCCGGGCATATATCTCAAATATCCATCCTGATTTAAAGTCAACGCATTGCTCTAGAGTGGGGTGAAAAAAGAGCCAGGAAACTATCGAGGCTATGAGAATAACGACACGTCCGCTTAACACAAGCCAAGTGGAGGCTAGTGATTTTGCGATTGAATAGAGATTCGGTGGAAAAACAAAAATTGATGAAATGGAGATCGGTAAATCAGGATGCCAATTCCAAAGCTTATCAGCCTGGCTCTTGTTAGTTGGTTCATCAGTGGTTTGCGAATCCATCTTAACCATCCATCCTTTCGTGGCTGGAATTTCTAGTTGTGGTCATTCAGTGATTAACTATTATAAAGGTCCTTGTTGGCGGGGATGTTTCGCGTGTATCGCAAATACTGCAGTAGGTAATTAATTGGCGCCCGGCACTATGATCATATTTCATTAAGGGTTCCAACAGAATCCGTCGGTGACAGCAGTATGTTTCGTCACCTAATTATTCCGAGATTTCTTCAAAAGAACCACCGGTTAGGTCCACCAGTTGTTCTGGAGTTAAGCAGAAAACCGAATTGGGTGTCCCCGCAGCGGCCCAGATTGTGTCCAAATTCCTCAAGTGATGATCAAGAATGACGATAGGGGGCACGCGATGTCCAACAGGAGCAACACCACCAATCGAAAATCCTGAGTTCAACTTGACGAAATCGGCATCGGCGCGATAGAGCGCGTTTCCAATTACTGCAGCTGCTTTTTGTTCATCCACGCGATTGTCACCACAGGCTATGATTAGGACAGGGCGCTCATCTGCTTGTCGAAATACAAGTGATTTTGCGATTTGACGGACCTCACAACCTATCGCTTTAGCGGCCTCAGCAGCCCTTCGCGTAGAGTGTTCGAACTCCACGACTTGGTATTCAGAGCCCAACAGTGTCTGAACGCGGCGCGCAGTCTTGTTCTCTGCCGGTTTCAATTAATTTGACTTGAGTAACAAATTTTAATTTCTGTCACAATACACTACGATCGATCCTGATAGTTATCTTAAGTTAGGACACAGCTACCGGCAAATACTCATCGTGCAGAATAATTACCAGCTAGTCGAAACCCGTTTACAGGAAAAGTCCGATGATGGTCGTACTGTGTGCAATCTGTGCCTGTGGCGCTGTCGGTTGCGACACGGCCAACGCGGCTTTTGTCAGGCACATGTGAATCGAAACGGGACGTTGTATAACCTTTCTTACGGTATTGTCTCTTCGGCAGATGTTGGTCCGATAGAAGACAAGCCAGTACGTCACTTTCGACCGGGTACCAAGGTGCTTTCTGTCGGTAGCTATGGGTGTAATTTTCGCTGTACCGGTTGCCATAACCTTGAGATATCTTGGGGTGTCGACGCACTTGACGAATTAGCTCGAGGAGAATCTAAAGCAGCGTTTGTGACTCCCGAGGAATTGGTGCGTGCTGCGATTGAGGCGGGTGTTCAGGGTATCGCATTTACGTATTCCGAACCGGCGGTGTGGCTGGAATACGTGATTGATGTCTGTAATTTAGCAAGAACCAACGGGCTTTATACGGTTTACGTCAGTAATAGCTTTGTGACTGATGAAGCCTTGGGAGAGTTGGCCGGCCGGATAGATGTCCTGTGTTCCGATATTAAGAGCATGGAAGATCAGTTTTACCGAAACATTTGCGGGAAAGCAGATGTCCAATCTGTTCTTCACGGGATCGAACTGGCTCAGAAATTAGGTATTCATGTAGAAACACGAACCAATGTCATACCAGGATTGAATGATGATGCTGCCAATCTGCTTCGGATTGCGCACTGGATCAGGGACCATCTAGGGTCGGATAGTCCTTGGCATATCACCCGTTTCTACCCGGCCTACCAGTTAAGTCATATAGAGCCAACACCTCTAAAGACACTTAATGAGGCCCGGCAGCAGGCGCTGATGGCCGGACTGACGAGCGTTTATACCTACGGTGATAAGGGCTGTGACTGTGCGACTGAGAATGCGCCAGTCGAACAGATTTTGCCCGGCTGGCAACAACTTCACGCTGTTAACAAATGTAGCGAGGATTGCTGCGGTGATGAAGGAATTCTGTTAAAAAAGTACGAACGAACACTGAGTGTTGCTTTTGACGCCAATACCGAACACAGTCAGCGGCTAGATGTGGGCGATTGATAAAAAGTCTGAATATAGGGTGTAATCGGTTGTAAAATAGCCACTCACCTGGATCATAGCCCACTTAAATACTGTGACGACAAATATTCAAATATCCGATAGTGCCGTAAACCAACTCGCGAATTTGATCGCGTCCAAGGATAACCCAAATTTGCTGTTTCGGGTTTATATCCAGGGCGGGGGTTGTTCGGGCTTTCAATACGGATTTCAATTTGAAGAAGAAGCAGCTGGGGATGACCTTGAGTTTGATCACAGCGGTGTTCGAGTCGTTGTCGACCCAATGAGTCTTCAGTATCTGAGTGGTGCCGAAGTCGACTTCATCGATGATCTTCAGGGGAGTCGCTTCGTGGTCAACAATCCAAACGCGGCAACAACCTGCGGTTGCGGTTCATCGTTTGGTATCTAGCATTTAATTGTCTTAAGGTGCTGACTTACCCCAGGTAGACGGCACCCAGGGCCAGTTCTCGAGAAGAGCCTGTGACTTCAGGACAATTTGTGGCTCGATTCTTGAGACGTTCTTTTGCAAGCCACGCAAAAGCGACCGCCTCGACCCAGTCTACCGGCAAGCCAAGACGATCGCTGGCATAGAGTGGCAAAGGTGTGAGTCGATTGTCGAGCTGGTTTATCAAGTACTCGTTGTTCGCACCACCACCGCACAGGTAGACTGCGTCAGTAGCCGGTACGTTATTTTTGATCGATTGGGAAATCGATTCAACGGTCAGTTCAACCAGTGTCGCCTGAACGTCCTCCGGACGCTCGTTCCCGATAAGGCAGGTACTCAGCCAGTCTAGGTTAAATTCTTCCAGTCCAGTTGATTTCGGCAGAGGCCTGGAGAAGTAATCGTGCTCAAGAAGAGCGCTTAAAAGCTTTGGTAGATATTTCCCGGACCGTGCCCAGGTCCCGTTTTCATCATAGGCGCCCGGTTGATGCTGCCGGAACCAATGGTCCATCAATGTGTTCCCGGGGCCCGTGTCGAATCCAGATAGTCGATCTTTTCGATGGAGGACTGTTGCATTCGCGATGCCGCCGATATTAACGATCACCCGGTTCTCATCGGGATTTGAAAAAACGGCACGATGGAAGGCAGGTACCAGAGGTGCACCCTGACCACCAAGAGCCAGGTCAGCTGTTCTGAAATCGGATACTGTGGTGATGCCGGTTAAGGCTGCTATACGTGAACCACTGCCAAGCTGTACGGTATAGGGCAAACAACCGCCCGGTCGATGTCTTACGGTTTGACCGTGTGAACCGATCGCCGTTATCTGATCAACCCTTGCCTGTGCTTTAAGCCGCAGAGCGGTATCGGCAAAGGCCTGAGCCAGGAGTGCGTCGAGCTCTGAAATGTCGTTTATGCGATCGGCTGTACCATCAACTGCGTGTTGTATGCGGTCTACTATAGAGGCATCTAACGTTGCAGCCAGGGTAGAGAGCAGTTCCCATCCCGAATCTGAGAATTGAACCAGTGCTGCGTCGATGGCATCGGAACTGGTACCACTCATGAGGCCAATATAGAGGTCTTGGCCGTTGTTCATTCGGGTAGTAAGTGTGAACCGGTTATGCCAGAAACTTTATGCGATGTCAGGCGCCGACAAGCCGCTTCAATTCTGCTGAAAACGCCGAGGCCTTGCGGAGAAACTCAGTTTTCTCATTCTGGTGAACCGAGGCAGCGCGGGGCAGCTTTAGTTTCAGAGGATTTGTCCGTTTGCCATTCCGCCACAGTTCGTAGTGCAGGTGGGGGCCGGTTGACAGTCCGGTGCTACCGACATAGCCGATGATCTGTCCCTGTTGGACCCAGCGACCTTTTCGAACTGCCTTCGCGTATTTTGAAAGATGTGCGTAGAGAGTTTGATATTTGCCACCGTGTTTGAGGATGACGGTTTTACCATAGTCACCTTTGCGACCTACAAAAACCACCTTGCCATCGGCGGTGGACAGCACCGGATCCCCTTTGCGACTCAAAAAATCTAGTCCGCGATGTGGGCGCCAAGTTTTGAGTATGGGATGGTATCGCCGTAAAGAGTAGCTTGAGGTGATTCGACTGTTGCGTACAGGTGAGCGCAAGAACTTGCCCTCTATGCTGATCCCGTCTGGAGAAAAGTAACGCACAATACCGGCTGAATCAGTGTGTCGGATGGCATGGTGAGGATTTCCTGACAGAATAAAGGTTGCTGCTAGAACAGGGCCTGTCCCGATCTTTTTCCCTTCAAGAAACTTCTCTTCATAGATAACCGCAAATCGATCGCCTGACTGGATATCGGTGTTGAAGTCAATCTGCCACTGAAAAATGGATAGAAGCTTGTGGAGCAATGACTCGCTGAGGCCTGCTTTTAGTCCGCTTTCAAAAAGTGACGATGCGATCACACCGGTGACCTTCTGTTCAATCACCTCAAACGAGCGAGTAACCGTGTTGAATTGCCAGCCGTTATCGGTAGTTTTAACGTGTAACAGCGAATTAAGACTCGTCTCATATTTCAATCCAACGAATTGTCTGTCAGTGAGTAGAATCTTTAGACGAGGGCCAGTTTTAAGGCTGGCAAGGACTTGACCTTTACGATGCGCGGCAATCGTAATCGCGACGGCAGGATCAAGTTTCAGGCGGCTGAATATCCGAGTCAGGGAATCACCGGGGCGTATATCGATATCAACCCAATTGGTTTCCGTCGAACTGGTTACGGACCGTGTTGGAATGTCCTCAGCAATTTTTGCGATTGATGGTAGTTGAGCCGCCCGGATAGCTTTCGCGTCAAGCGACACGGAGATTGTGATTTTCGGCAATTCCTTTATGGATGGCCACAGGCCAACGTCGGAGCCTGGCTCGCGATACGCAGATGACTCACTGGACGAACTCAATGGGCCGACTGAATTGGTTAGTAGTGGCGTTGCAGAACTCGCTGCTGCAGTTTTTTTGCGGGTATCGAGGACCTGCGCTATTTGGGATTGCAGGGGGTCGTGCTTCACGTGGGAGGTATCAGTCTGGTCAATGGACGCGTCTGGTCGGTTGGCAAGCCAGGTCGCGACCACCATAATCATGGCGAGTACTGTTGCCCCAAACAAGGTATAACGGCGGCTCATGGATCGGGCAGGCGGCCCGCTCGTGAGCATATAACGAAGATCAGAATCGAAAAGGGAACGCTGTTTCGGCATGGCGATAGGTTTACCGAGCCCCGTCGGGGCGTACGGGAAGTGCGTAATTTACCTTTGATTAATTGTTGCGTCAAAGTCATTTCCGATGGCTTGTTAAAGTGATTGGCGAATATTCAACCTAAAGCCAGCAGTTTTAATCAGTTCGCCGGCGATGATGGAATCCAATCGTGGTTTTGCTTCAAACGGCTACTCCGTGGCAGGGTAGTCAGGACTGCGATTTGGCCTCCATAGAATAAGCGCTGAGTCGGTGAGCTTTTACTCCGCACAGCACGTAGAGTCCGTTATCGCAGTGATACGCCCATGCGTTTGTTGCTTCGAGTAAAATTTGCGTTTCTGCTTATCCACAGTTTGATGTCATGTCGAGTAAATCCGTTACTGAAGCGCTTTTAGAAATTCGACGAGGTGCAGAGGAAATTCTCGTTGAAGCCGAGTTGATAGAACGACTCGAGACGGGTAAACCACTACGCGTAAAAGTCGGCTTTGATCCAACAGCACCTGATCTACACCTGGGTCATACGGTATTGATCAACAAAATGCGCCAGTTTCAGGACCTGGGCCACGAAATCATCTTTTTGATTGGTGACTTTACCGGGATGATCGGAGATCCAAGCGGTAAAAATGCTACACGCCCAGCCCTGAGTCCTGAAGAAATCGCCCAGAACGCCCTGACCTATAAAGAACAGGTATTCAAGATCCTGGACCCAGATAAAACCATCGTCGACTTCAACTCCAGGTGGGGCAATGAATTAGGTGCAGAAGGTATGATTCGGCTCGCATCGCGTTATACCGTCGCCCGAATGTTAGAAAGAGATGATTTTTCCACACGTTACCGGGATAGCCAGCCTATTGCGGTGCACGAATTTCTTTATCCCCTGATGCAGGGTTACGATTCTGTTGCGCTCAAAGCGGATGTTGAGCTGGGCGGTACGGATCAGAAATTCAATTTGCTGGTTGGGCGTGAACTTCAGAAACAATATGGTCTTGAGCCTCAAATCGTGCTGACTGTTCCGCTGCTTGAGGGTCTCGATGGCATTCAGAAGATGTCCAAGTCGCTGGGAAATTCCGTGGGGATCACCGAGTCGCCGGTTGAGATGTACGGGAAGCTAATGTCGATTTCTGATGAGTTGATGTGGAGATATTTTGAATTATTGAGTTTTCGACCACTGACAGATATCGGACGGTTTCAGAA
>CZRL01000041.1_pt1:0-2500 | contig 53946 bp, 43 predicted proteins | sample 734451 | NCBI WGS metagenome assembly CZRL01 (sample SAMEA3597868, study PRJEB11362) | hydrothermal vent metagenome | biome: marine hydrothermal vent biome; feature: marine hydrothermal vent; material: ocean water | place: Atlantic Ocean | collected 2010-09-19/2010-10-04 | reverse complement strand
ATTTAGACCACTATCGTTTATTTCCTGACGAAGTTGGGTCAGCGGACGCTCTTTAACAATTTAGTAGTAGTGATATACGACGGTGAAGTCGAGCCTGTTTCAGGCGAGGCTTTACTGGGTATACCAGCATTTATCAGTAGATGTATTCGATATATCCCAAAGGGATCAGTCTTTTTGGGGTTATATGATCAAGCGACCAAGCGCGCATGGTGGATGCCTAGGTGGTAAGAGGCGATGAAGGACGTTGTAGCCTGCGATAAGCCTCGGGGAGCCGGCAAACAGGCTTTGATCCGAGGATTTCCGAATGGGGAAACCCAGCCCTTCGGGGTTATCACACACTGAATACATAGGTGTGTGAGGCGAACCTGGTGAACTGAAATATCTAAGTAACCAGAGGAAAAGAAATCAACCGAGATTCCCTGAGTAGCGACGAGCGAACGGGGAACAGCCCTTAAGTCGTGGTGTGGTTAGTGGAACGGTCTGGAAAGTCCGGTCATAGAGGGTGACAACCCCGTACACGAAAACCTATCCACGATGAAATCGAGTAGGGCGGGACACGTGAAATCCTGTCTGAACATGGGGGGACCATCCTCCAAGGCTAAATACTCCTTACCGACCGATAGTGAACCAGTACCGTGAGGGAAAGGCGAAAAGAACCCCTGTTAGGGGAGTGAAATAGAACCTGAAACCGTGTGCGTACAAGCAGTGGGAGCCTGGCTTCGGCCGGGTGACTGCGTACCTTTTGTATAATGGGTCAGCGACTTACATCTCAGTGGCAAGCTTAACCGTATAGGGGAGGCGTAGCGAAAGCGAGTCTTAATAGGGCGTCTTAGTCGCTGGGAGTAGACCCGAAACCGGACGATCTAGCCATGGCCAGGTTGAAGGTCGGGTAATACCGACTGGAGGACCGAACCAACTGACGTTGAAAAGTCAGTGGATGAGCTGTGGCTAGGAGTGAAAGGCTAAACAAGTCCGGAGATAGCTGGTTCTCCTCGAAAGCTATTTAGGTAGTGCCTCGTGTCTCACTTCTGGGGGTAGAGCACTGTTATGGCTAGGGCTGCGTCTAGTAGTACCAAACCATTGCAAACTCCGAATACCAGAAAGTGCAATCACGGGAGTCAGACGGCGGGAGATAAGTTTCGTCGTCGAAAGGGAAACAGCCCAGACCGCCAGCTAAGGTCCCCAAATCACAGCTCAGTGGGAAACGATGTGGGAAGGCCCAGACAGCCAGGAGGTTGGCTTAGAAGCAGCCATCCTTTAAAGAAAGCGTAATAGCTCACTGGTCAAGTCGGCCTGCGCGGAAGATATACCGGGGCTAAGCTGTGTACCGAAGCTGCGGATGCAAGCTTGCTTGCATGGTAGAGGAGCGTTCTGTAGGCCTGCGAAGGTGTGCTGTGAGGCATGCTGGAGGTATCAGAAGTGCGAATGCTGACGTGAGTAACGATAAAGGGGGTGAAAGACCCCCTCGCCGGAAGTCCAAGGTTTCCTGCGCAACGTTAATCGGCGCAGGGTTAGTCGGCCCCTAAGGCGAGGCTGAAAAGCGTAGTCGATGGGCAACAGGTTAATATTCCTGTACCGCGTGTAATTGCGATGGGGGGACGGAGAAGGCTAGACCAGCCGGGCGACGGTTGTCCCGGTTTAAGCAGGTAGGGAGTGTTCTTAGGTAAATCCGGGAGCGCAATCCTGAGCTGTGATGACGAGGTTTCTTTTGAAACTGAAGTGGTTGATGCCATGCTTCCAGGAAAATCCTCTAAGCTTCAGATTACATGTGACCGTACCCCAAACCGACACAGGTGGACAGGGCGAGAAGCCCAAGGCGCTTGAGAGAACTCGGGTGAAGGAACTCGGCAAAATGACACCGTAACTTCGGGAGAAGGTGTACCCCCATTAAGTGATGGTCTTCGCGACCGGAGCGGAAGGGGGTTGCAACAAAGAGGTGGCTGCGACTGTTTATTAAAAACATAGCACTCTGCAAACTCGTAAGAGGACGTATAGGGTGTGACGCCTGCCCGGTGCCGGAAGGTTAATTGATGGGGTTAGTCTTCGGACGAAGCTCTTGATCGAAGCCCCGGTGAACGGCGGCCGTAACTATAACGGTCCTAAGGTAGCGAAATTCCTTGTCGGGTAAGTTCCGACCTGCACGAATGGCGTAACGATGGCCACACTGTCTCCACCCGGGACTCAGTGAAATCGAAATTGCTGTGAAGATGCAGTGTACCCACACCAAGACGGAAAGACCCCGTGCACCTTTACTACAACTTCACACTGGACTTTGAATATGGCTGTGTAGGATAGGTGGGAGGCTTTGAAGCTGGGACGCTAGTTCTGGTGGAGCCAACCTTGAAATACCACCCTGTTATGTCTGGGGCCCTAACCGAGATCCGTTATCCGGACCCGGAACAGTGTGTGGTGGGTAGTTTGACTGGGGCGGTCTCCTCCCAAAGAGTAACGGAGGAGCACGAAGGTGTCCTAAGCGCGGTCGGAAATCGCGCGGTTCGTG
>CZRL01000059.1_pt1 | contig 61601 bp, 55 predicted proteins | sample 734451 | NCBI WGS metagenome assembly CZRL01 (sample SAMEA3597868, study PRJEB11362) | hydrothermal vent metagenome | biome: marine hydrothermal vent biome; feature: marine hydrothermal vent; material: ocean water | place: Atlantic Ocean | collected 2010-09-19/2010-10-04 | reverse complement strand
ACGCCTTCGGACACTCGCAACCGAACATCAAATGGAGGCTTTCCAGATATCGTGACTACTTTACCTGGCCGGAAATAGCGCCGAAGCAGTTTGACACCCTGACCGTCGTAAACTATGACCTGACTTCCGCGTTTTAGTGCAATAGTGATTGTGCGTTTCGACTGAGTCACGACTCCGCTCGAACCCGGTTCCTGACTTGCAGGGACTTTGCTCAGCTTTACTTTGACTTCGTCTACTGGCGTCTCTAAGGTGCTGGATACACCACTACGGGTAGGCGTAGATTCTGCTCCTGGCAATTTTACTTCCGCCACAAAACCTGTCTGTACCAGTGCATCCGCAACGGGATTGATTGCCGGCCGCTCCGAAGTCACATTGGTTTGTAGCACCTGCTTTTGACTCGTTTTCTTCTTGACAACCATATCTTCCGTTGGATCAGTCGTTGTCGGCCGTACGGACATTTTTTTAGAAGTCGGCGCCTGGGAACGGGTTTGAACGTTGTTCATCGCCACTGAATCATCGGCTACTGTCTCGCGCGACTCGTCTACCCCTGAACCAGCAGTTGACTCAGGGTCGCTAAGCTTTTTCTCATCTGTCACAGTAGATCCTGAAACCAGTTTTATTCCAGAAGATTTCTCCTTCTGTGTCACCGACGATGTACTTGCCACAAGCGTCGTCGAATCATTATTCAAAACCGACTCAACTTTTTCAATTTTCTTAGATTGCAGGTCGACCGGAACAGGTTCCTTCTGAATTTTTGCCAGTTCATCGTTGAGTTCGTTGCTGGCTAGGTCAATTCTCTCTACGTCACCGGATCTCTTTAAATAGGCACCATAAAGTCCGCCGACAACAACGATCAACACGACGACAGTAACTACCCAACGATAATGAATCGCAATTGGCTGACGATGGGCGATATTTTCTGTGACGGTACCCGGTCCATCTTGAGTGGGTGGTAAAATCTTTTCATGCTGCTTTATGGCACTTTCGACATTGACACTGACGAGTTTCCCATAGCTGCGCAAATAACCAACCACATACGTCCATCCAGCCAACTGGTCGTAATCGTCGTTTTCGAGTGCCTGAATAATATAGGGTAGTAAATTAAGCTCAACCGCGACCTCCTCCACGCTCCAGCCATAGAGTTGGCGAGCACCACGTAAAAGTTCACCGGGTGTGGCGACGGTCTTGGCCTCCATTTCAGCCACCTTGAGCGCCTGAAACCAGTTGTTTTGCTTCAGCCGCTTGTGGACTATCAGGATACGACATACGCAACTGGTACGCATAGTGCTGCACTAGCGAGTCAGACCCAAGCTCTCTTTCGTTATTTACCGCCAGTAACAGACTGTCCGGGGTAGGATTACCTTGTTCAAAATATCGTTCCAGAAAACCACGCGCCGAAAGGTGTCGGCCCAACCGAAAACTCACGGCAGCAGCCTCGTACAACACAGGGCCACTTGCTGGCTGAGCTCGCAAAGCCTCGGCGAGATGCTCGTAAGCCTTCTCTAGTCGACCACTTAGATTCATGCACACGCCAATCCGATAATGGCTGATATGTCGACTGGAATTGAACGGATCATTCACCGCGATTGTAAGTTGGTCTATACCCTCCAAATGAAGTCCCAACGCGCATAGATGACTGCCGAAATCATTCCTGACCAGATAATTACCTGGATCTGCAACAATTGCACGCTCATAATGTTCACGGGCCAATGCTGCGTGTCCGAGTTGCAACTTCAGTAAGGCCATTGCGTGGTGGGCGCTGGAATCATCCGGACCGAGCGTCAACGCAAATTCCAACTCTTCCTGTGCCGCAGCCAAACGTCCCTGTTGGAGGTATGCAAAACCCAGCCGAGTATGGAGATCAACTCGTTGGGGCACGCTCCATCTATTCGATCCCTGGTTGTCAGTAACACAACCTGTGAGAGAGAGGATGACGATTAAGACTGCAGGGATTAACTTCAACACTGTGCGATCGCCTGTTCAAACTTCCAGCGTCTTCGGGTTCGATCAGCGAAACGACCGGCGAGCTGCCCACAGGCAGCCTCAATATCTTCACCCCGAGTGCGTCGTGTGATCGTCATCAGACCAGCGGACAATAGAACCTCCCGGAAAACGTCTATTGTACTTTGATCGCTGCATTCATACTCTATTCCAGGCGACTTATTGAATGGAATTAGATTGATTTTTGCTGGTAATCCAGACAATAACCTAGCCAGTATTTGCGCCTCTCCTTTTGAATCGTTGATGCCCTTAAGCATTACATATTCAAAAGTGATATGACGTTTGTTTTCACCGGCTACATATTGATGACAGGCCTGCAAAAGCTGTTCTATCGGGTATTTTCTATTCAGCGGAACTAATTCGTCTCGGAGGTCGTTATTTGTTGCATGCAAAGACACGGCCAGACTCACGGGGCAATCCAAAGCAAGCCGTTCCATCGCAGGGACAATACCCGCCGTACTTAACGTGACTCGCCTACGGGACATTCCAAAAGATAAGTCATCCAGCATTAAGTGTAACGCGGCAACAACCGCATCGTAGTTCAATAAAGGCTCGCCCATCCCCATCAACACAACATTAGTAATGGGTCTGTCCCCGTAGCCGAGTGCCTGCAAGTCCGTCTTAACGGTCAGTAGTTGACCAATGATTTCGGCGGTCGTGAGATTTCGACTAAATCCCTGCTTCGCAGTGGCACAGAACGTGCAGTTAAGCGAGCAGCCCACCTGGACAGACACACATAACGTTCCACGGTCTTGTTCGGGAATGAACACCGTCTCGATACAGTTACCATCCTCAAACCGCAACAACCATTTTCGAGTACTGTCAGACGATTGCTGGACTGTAACTGTTTCAGGAACAGTAATCTGCGCCAGTTGCTGGAGCTGATCTCGCAAAGCCTTGCTCAAATCGGTCATCTGAGAAAAGTCGGTTATCCCGCGCTGATAGATCCATTGCAACACCTGGCGAGCATGAAACTCACGAACGCCTAGACTTACGAAGAAACTCTGCATCTCGATGCGAGTCATACCGATCAGGTTTTGGCGCTCAGACACTGTCATTACATTTCAATTACGACTGCAAAAGTCAGTTGGATCAAAAAAGTAACTGATCTCCTGTTGTGCTGTAGTCGGCCCGTCAGACCCATGAACAGCATTTGCCTGTACTGACTCTGCGAAGTCAGCACGAATCGTTCCAGGCGCAGCCTCTGCTGGATTGGTGGCACCCATCACGTCGCGGTTTCTCAGGATGGCCTCTTCGCCCTCTAAAACCTGAACGATAACCGGACCTGAAATCATGTACTCAACCAGTTCACCGTAAAACGGTTTATCCTTATGCACAGAATAAAAGACTTCTGCCTGTTCACGACTTAAATGCATCATTCGACAGGCAACAATCTTGAGTCCTGCCGATTCAAAACGATCCATAATCTTGCCGATTACATTCTTACCAACAGCATCAGGTTTTATAATGGACAGGGTCTGTTCAATACTCATTGAATACTCCAGTTTGGTGAGGTGCATTGTGTTAACTGACTAAATTGGACTTCCATCCAAGTTTTACGACAAACAGTACAAACCCAGACGTTGTTAGCGGGGCTTACTACCAGCGCCGCGTAGCCCTGTAATTTTATTACCTACACATAACCTCGGCAATCAAAGTATCGGCTTGAACAGCAATGACTTTAACTTTAACAAGTTGACCGATGTCACCTACGCGGACATTTACTTTAACAGGCATATAGTTGGCTAAACGTGCGTTATAAGCAGGTGTCGACGAGTTCGACGAACGCTCAATCAGAACCTCGCTTGATCGACCAAGCCACGAGCGCAGTGCGCGATGGCGCCATTTAGCGCCCTCTGCCCGGATCGAGCTTGCGCGCTCACGCTGTACTTCGCGAGGCACCTGGGCAGGAATACGTGATGCGGGAGCACCGTCACGAACGGAAAAAGGAAACACATGCGGATAGACGATTTGCAAATCCTTTACTGCGTTGAAGGTATCCCGAAACTGCTCATCCGATTCGGTTGGAAATCCGACCATAAGGTCTGCACCTACTACCAATTCTGGCACCCTTTCATGTGCTTTTGTTACACGCTCGTACAATAGTTCCCGACTATAACGCCGCTTCATACGTTTGAGAATCAACGTATTGGCGCTTTGGATTGACACATGAAGATAAGGACAAAATCTACCGCCAGACGATAATTGTTCTAGCAGTTCATCCGTAATATGATGGGGATCTATCGAGCTAAGTCGAATCCTAAACTCCCCCCTCAAGTTATCTATTTTCTTGAGAAGACTCACCAGTCCAGAACCTTGAATTTCAGCCGGATTTTTTCCCTCTGAAATGCGAAACGATCCCAGGTCAATACCACAAATTACAATTTCACGGTGCCCCTGTGATATCAGTTGCTCGACCTGCTCAAGTACGGCGGAAACCTTAAATGAACGACTGGGTCCGCGTGCTTTATGAATGACGCAAAAAGTGCATGAGTGATCACACCCCTGCTGCACCTGAACGAAAGCCCTTGTCTGGCCATCATAACGGGTCACCAATTCGGGCGGCGCGAAAGAGCCGTCACCCAGAGCATAGCCAGAATACTTGTCCGCCTGATCCCGCAAATCACTTACTTGGCTTGTACGCAATATCTCGGCGATGTTAAATTTTGCATCGTTCCCCACGACCAGATCAACCCCGTCTATTTCAGTGAGCTCGTTTGGGGCGAGTTGTGCATAACATCCTGTTACAACAACTTTAGCGCTGGGATTGCGCCGTAGCACCCGTCGTATCTCTTGACGAGTCTGGCGGTCGGCTTCTCGAGTTACGGTGCAGGAATTAATGACATACAAGTCGGCTTCCTGACTTGGATCCACCATTGTCCAGTGATCACGAATCAACCGCTGAGAAATAATATTGGATTCGTAAACATTAATTTTACAACCTAGCGTCTTCACAGCCGCTCGGCGGCCAGTCGCACTTGACCTGCGAGGCACAGTAGATTCAACCAATGTCTTCATGGCAGCTATACCGTAAAGAGAAAGGGCGCCGCGGCGCCCTCAACTAAAAACATTCTGAGGGGATACTGGAGTCAGTCGACTGTAAAGCTCTCGCCACAACCACATTCGTCTTTTGTATTTGGGTTTTTGAACTTGAAAACCGCTGACAACCCGTCTACCTGATAATCTATCTCCGTACCATCGAGGTACTTCATGCTGTCACTGTCCACGATGACGTTAACTCCTTGGCTCGAGTGGATACTGTCCTTTTCGTCGATTTTATCGGCGTAGTCCACGACATAGGCTAGACCAGAACAACCTGTAGTTTTAACACCCAGCCTAAGTCCTTCGCCGTAGCCACGCGCGCTAAGATACTCCCGCACACGCCCCGCAGCCGCTTCGGTCAATGTTATCGCCATAGATTGATTCTGTTCACTTTTCGCTTGGGACTTGTAAACCTTCCTTGCACCATAGACACTAGTTTAACACGCACCGACTGTGCAATGGTCCTTAATCCTTACGGCGGTAACTCTGTATAGATGTCAATATACCGCGCAGAATATTAACCTCATCCTCGCGCAGCGGTGTACGACTGAATATACGCTTTACCTTACGCAGCAGTTTCTGGGAGGGTGTTTTTAGAAACCCTGTTTCAATCAGCACATCTTCCATATGTTTATAAAACCCTTGAACCTCTGAGGATGTAGCCAGCTGTTCGGGATCGGAAGCTAATTCAGTCTCGTGAGTATGTGGTTCAAAATTTTTCTTAAGTTCATACACTACAATCATCACTGCCGCCGCCAGATTAATTGACGAAAAGCTCTCTTCCACTGGAATTCGAACATGATACTGACAACGCTCAAGCTCACGGTTAGTTAGGCCGGATGCCTCACGACCAAATACGAAGGCTATTTGATCTGTCGAAATCCGCTCTCGTACTTTGCTCATAACAGCGTTGGGAGGCAGCTCAACCGAACCTACCGAACGTTGCCGTGCGGTCGTGCCTACCACAAGCCCACAGTCGGCCACTGCATCATCCAGACTTTCACAGACTATTGCTCGTTCGAGTAGATGATCGGCGCCAGCCGCGCGAACCGTAGCCTCGGTAGACGGAAACCTCTGCGGCCCAACCAGATAAAGATGATTCAACCCCATGTTCGCCATCGCTCGGGCGACGCCACCGATGTTGCCGGGATGAGTCGTGTTCACCAAAACGATTCTTATGCGCTCGAGTGTCATATACCACCTCTTTTGTTGTTCAAGGCGTATACCGCCAAGGTTACAATCCGTTATCCTGTATGCACCAGCAACAATCGGTTCTCATGGCCGGCATTGCTGTGTACTGGAATCAGTCAGCAACCGAAGGAAACCAATTCATGCACCCCATGCTCAACACAGCCATCCGAGCAGTCCGACAATCTGGACGTATTATTTTAATGCACTACGGGCGGCTTGATCGCCTCGAAGTAACCGCCAAGGGCCGAAACGACTATGTCAGTCAGGCTGATACCGAAGCGGAGGAAGCAGCACTAGAGATTCTGACCACCGCCTATCCGGAGCACGGCGTCCTTGCCGAAGAAAGTGGCAAACGGGAAGGAGGTGATTACACCTGGGTTATCGACCCTTTGGACGGTACCACTAACTTTCTCCATGGCTTTCCCCAGTTTTCTGTCTCCATTGCCGTACTCCACGGCCAAACTATTGAACATGGAGTTGTATATGATCCGCTGCGAAATGAGCTGTTTACATCGAGTCGGGGCCAGGGAGCACAACTTAACGATCGGCGAATACGCGTCAGTTCAATTAGCCGACTTGAACAATGCCTACTCGGCACTGGATTCCCTTTCCGCGAACTCGACAAGTTTGACCGCTGGATGAAGACTTTTCGGAAACTAACCATGAAAACTTCCGGTGTTCGACGAGCGGGTTCGGCAGCACTGGATCTTGCTTATGTTGCAGCTGGACGGCTCGATGGATTCTGGGAATTCGGATTACAGCCATGGGACTGTGCAGCAGGGGCACTGCTGATTCGTGAAGCTGGTGGCTTGGTGGCAGACACGGATGGCGGGCAGGATTTTCTTGAAAGTGGAAATGTGGCGGCAGGTAACCCTCGAATTTTTGAAGAGTTGCTGAAAACCTTAGTCCCATAGACACGCCAATGACAAAGGTTAGTGACCTGACTCGGAGCACGCATACGCCTATGATGCGTCAGTATCTGGAGATCAAGTCACTACATCCCGATACACTTGTTTTTTATCGTATGGGCGAGTTTTACGAACTGTTCTATGCAGACGCAGAGAAAGCATCTCGCCTGCTCGATATTACGCTAACAACCCGTGGCCAATCCGCAGGTAAACCCATTCCCATGGCCGGCGTGCCGGCCCACAGCGTTGATCAGTACCTGGCTCGCCTGCTTCGCCAACGAGAGCCTGTCGCCATCTGTGAGCAAGTTGGTGTTCCCGACAAAAGAAAAGGTCCTGTAGATCGAAAAGTTGTCCGCATTATCACTCCGGGCACACTGACCGACGAGAACCTACTTGATGAACGTCAGGAAAACAGCATTGCCGCAGTTTTTGTCAACGGGTCCAAATGTGGTTTGGCCCTATTGGAAGTCTCAAGCGGGCGTTTCTACGCCTGTGACCTGCCAGACACCACGGAATTGGACAACGAGCTTGAACGTATGGCACCAGCTGAATTGTTATACCCAGACGATGCAGATCCGGCTCTATACCCTCAGATAAAGTCAATATCTTCCTGCAAGGTCCCCGCTTGGTATTATGATCTCAACCGTGCCAGTCAACGCTTATGTGAAGTCTTTGGTACTCATGATCTGAAAGCTTTTGGTTGCAGTGATTACCCGACAGCAACGTCAGCTGCCGGCGCGTTGGTCCAATACGTACAAGATGTCCATGAAAATGCGCTGGTACATGTTGACGGCATGAAAATTGAAAGCTACTCCAATCATGTTCTGCTCGACGCCTCAACACGACGAAATTTAGAAGTTGAACAATCCCACGGAACCGGCAGCGATTCGCTGCTTCATCTTTTTGATCGATGTGCAACCAGCATGGGCAGCCGACAACTCCGTCGCTGGATAACCCGACCTATAAAAGATCGCAACGAGCTTAACATTAGGAACGACTCAGTCGGTGAACTCCTCGGCCATCGTACAGTTGAAATTTATGAGAGCCTCCGGCAAGTCGGTGATCTAGAGAGGATACTGTCTCGAGTAGCCATAGGCTCAGCACGGCCGTTTGACTTGGTTAGGCTGAGGCAAGGTTACCGCGCGTTGCCGAAACTGGTCGATCGACTTAAGAATTACAACAGTGATCGACTGAAACAGATTGCCAGCATAGCAGGTCCCGAACCGGAAATTCTCGGACTGCTAGACCGGGCCATTGACGACGAACCTCCGGCACAATTACGTGATGGCGGAGTGATCCGTACCGGCTTCGACTCGGAGCTTGATGAGTTTCGAGAATTGCAATCCTCGAGCACCGCGCGTTTGCTTGAGTTCGAACAAAAGGAGCAAGAAAATTCAGCGATTCGCGGACTGAAAGTAAAATTTAATCGGGTCCACGGTTACTACATAGAAATCCCAAGGTCACAATCTGATGATGCCCCGGCTCATTATCACCGAAAGCAAACGCTCAAAAACGTTGAACGCTATTCGACCGACGAGTTAAAGTCATTTGAAGATAGATTGCTGAGCGCCAAAGAAAAAGGGCTTGCCCGTGAACGTCTGCTTTACGAACGGGTATTAACGCAACTGCAGCCGGCTATATCGCGGCTACAACGTGGTGCACAGTCACTCGCAGAACTAGACGTTCTGGATACGTTTGCAAGACGAGCAGAAGAACTTAGATTGTGCCGTCCTCGACTAACCTCTGAACCTGTGTTGCAGATAAAAGCAGGTCGCCATCCTGTGGTCGAACACAGCCAGGGTGAACCATTTATCGCCAATGATCTCGATCTGGACTCACACAATCGGATGTTGATGATTACCGGACCAAACATGGGCGGGAAAAGTACCTATATGAGACAGACCGCCCTGATCGTTCTCCTTGCACACACCGGTAGTTTCGTCCCCGCAGATGAGGCGACAATCGGCCCTGTCGGCCAAATCTTTACACGCATAGGGGCGTCTGACGACCTCGCTGGTGGTCGCTCGACCTTCATGGTCGAAATGACTGAGATGGCCTATATTCTTCGCAACGCCAGTCGTGACAGTCTTGTACTTGTGGATGAGATCGGCCGAGGTACCAGCACATTCGATGGTCTTGCCCTGGCCTGGTCTTGTGCACTTGACCTTGCTGATCGAGTTCAAAGTTTCTCACTGTTCTCTACGCATTATTTTGAGTTGACCTCGCTTCCTGAATCTTCACCGAGTATGGGTAATGTCCATTTAGATGCTATTGAACACGACGGCGAAGTTATCTTTCTCTACGAGGTCAAACCAGGGCCGGCAAATCAGAGCTACGGCCTTCAGGTCGCGCGATTGGCCGGCATCCCAGAATCGATCCTGGCCGACGCGAAAGATCGGCTATCTGATTTGGAGCAAGGGCATTTGCAGGACATCGCAAAGTCAACTGACCAACTAACGATATTTCCAGACCCTGAGAAAGATTCTCTGAGACGTCTCCGCGAGTACCTCGCGGGGGTCGACCCAGAATCAATCAGTCCCCGAGACGCCCTGGACCGACTGTATGAGCTTCGTCAGCTTTTGGAACTAACCGATTCAGGTGCTTAGTGGTTTACCAGCAGTCCAAAGATGCCTAGAATTGACCAAAGTAGTTCAGGGCTCACATTTAACAGGTAACTGTCACAGGCAAAACTGGAGAATTTTTATGACTTACGTTGTTGTCGAATCGTGTATCCGCTGCAAGTTGACTGATTGTGTCGAGGTGTGTCCCGTCGACTGTTTTCACGAAGGGCCCAACTTCCTTGTCATCGATCCAGAAGAATGTATCGACTGCAGCCTGTGTGAGCCAGAATGCCCGGTAAATGCCATCTACGCAGAAGAAGATCTGCCTGAAGACCAAAAAGAGTTTTTGGCTCTGAACACCGAATTGTCTGCTTTATGGCCAGTCATTACAGAAATGAAGGACCCACCCACAGACTCCGACCAGTGGCGAGAAGTAACCGGGAAACTGCAATACCTAGAGCGCTGACAGCTGTCCTGCTACGGCCATAGCGTTAAATCATAATTGAGCAAGCCTCAGTCTCGGAAATTTGTGTACTGCAGAGGCACCGTTGTGTCTTGATCCTTCATCAACGAGATCACTGCCTGCAGATCATCGCGCTTCTTACCGGTAACTCGAATCTGCTGACCCTGAATCGCCGCCTGGACTTTTAGTTTCTTGGCTTTTATTTCTTTAACCAACGACCTGGCGAGCTCGGTATCGATTCCGTGTCGGATCTGAATCTTTTGTTGTGCTTTCCCCCCACCTCGCTCCTCAACCTGTCCTCTGTCAAGACAACCCACATCAACTCCTCGCTTGGCGAGTTTTATTTCGAGGATATCCAGGGCCTGGCCTACTTTAAACTCGTCATCCGCACGAATCGTTAACACAGATTCCGCCTGCTCAATCTGGGCATCACTGCCTTTGAAGTCATAACGATTTTTTATCTCTCGATTGGCTTGGTCGACTGAATTCCCGACCTCATGCCACTCAACTTCACTGACAATATCAAATGACGGCATTCCATTCTCCTCTAGTTATTCCGGCGTACGCTCAGCGCCCGATCCCGAATCCGATTCCCCATTATCCTTGACCATGCGTTGTAATTGAAACACTAGTGCCAAGAAAATATATTGCTCCTGATAGCCAACTGAAGTAGAACATTAGTCATAAGACCAGCAACCAGATCATCGCCTACGATACCCAACCCACCTGAAAACTTCCGCTCAACGGTATTCACCGGAGGCGGCTTGAAAATATCAAGTGCACGGAATAGTACAAACCCGGCCAGCATAGACCATACAGTCAAGGGAACATACGCCATTGCAATGAGAAATCCCGCCATTTCATCGACTACGATAGATGGATCGTCGGTCCCGTCCATCTGCTTTTCGGCAACACTAGCTACGTACACAGCACCCAGAACAAAGATCAGCACAAAGACCAGAAATACCTCGGTTGACAACACAAGCTGAAGGCACACCAATGGCACCGCCACGGCAGTCCCGACTGTGCCGGGTGCTACCGGCGAACAACCCACCCCAAATCCCCGTGCCAGCAGGACAGCCACTCGATCGTGAAGTTCTGACATGTCGCTTCTACCAGTTACAACCAGTCGTGCCGGTAGCCCGGCTTAATCCCTGTTAAGTCCAGATTATCTGCTCCCGTTAACGCAATACCCGCGAGCGTCCGAATTGATCCGATACAAGTAAGTTTTACGTTGCAATTGTGTCTCAATTGCTCTATCTGCGATCGCTGTGCTGGGTTCGCTGTGAAGCAAATCTCGTAGTCGTCACCGCCGGTCAGCGCTTTTTCTCTAGCGAGAGACTCGCCACAAGCTCCGATAGCCTGCGGAGACAATGGCAAACATGATACGTCCACGATCGCGCCCAGCGCTCCACTTTCCTTAAGAATATGACCCAGATCCGCGAGCAGTCCGTCAGAGATATCGATACCCGCGGTGGCGACTGCACCAAGCGAGAGCCCCAGTTCTATTCTTGGTTTCGGCCGATTCAATCTACCAACGAGGTAGTCCATATCCTCGCCGGTCGCCCCAAGTACACCGCCTAACAAATCTAAGCCGATAGCCGCATCCCCCAGTGTGCCTGAAATCCACAGTTGATCACCCACCTGCGCACCATTGCGCCTCAGCGCCGTCCCCGACCTCACATGACCACCGACTGTGGCACTCACACAAAGCGGGCCCCTTGCGGTATCACCTCCGATAAGCGCTACGCTATATTCCTCCGCCAGTGAAAACAGACCTGTGCTGAATCCTTGCAGCCAACTTTCGTCCGCATCGGGCATCACCAGGTTCAGTAAAAACCAGTTTGGAGTGGCTCCCATCGCGGCAAGGTCGCTCAGATTGACCGCCAGCAGCTTATAGCCCAGATCCTGCGGAGCTGTCCTTTCAGGGAAATGCACGCCTGCAACCAGGGTATCAGTCACAAGCACTGTCTGTTCGTTAATGCCAGCTTTGACAACGGCACCATCGTCACCGATACCCACGACGACTTCAGACGACTTACTGTCGCGCCGGAAGAATCGCTCTATGAGTCTGAATTCGTCCATTCCTGGCTGGTAACTTCTTTGCGTTTTCCACTTTTGAATTCCACTACCGGTTTCTGGTTTACCAGAGCATCCAGAACTCCATTAACAAACCGAAAACCTTCTTCTGAACCGAACACGCGTGCCAACTCGATCGCCTCATTAAGTACCACTTTCGGAGGAATTTCAGGACGAAACAGCAGTTCATACGTCGATAGCCTCAAAATAGCCCGCTCGACAGGATCGATCGAATCTAGTTCTCTGGAAATACACTGCTTAAGCTGATTGTCCAGCACCTGACACTGTCGCGGGACGTTTTCGATAAGATGCTGAAAATAAGAACGCTGAACGCCGGCAAATGCGTCATCATTGATAAAAGCATTTTCGATCTCACCAACGGATTGACCCGTGATATCCCACTGATACAACGCTTGAACGGCATTTCTTCTTGCCAGGTGGCGACTGTTATGTTTCATGGCCATAAGCCTTACGGCTGCGATACATAGTCGACAACCTCCAGACCAAATCCCGAAATTGCATGGGTACGAAGTGGTGTTCCGAGCACCTTCACCTTTCCAACATTCAAATCTGCGAGTATTTGACTGCCGGCGCCGAGCATTCTTAATTCCCGCCCTTCACCATCAACGTCAACCTCTCCACGCAAACGCTGGTCGAGTGTCGTGGTGTCATCGTCATAGGCCAGCAGGACAAGTACGCCAGCGCCCTCTTCGGCAATGCGTTCAAGAGCTGCATCTACTGACCACCTTCGAACCCCACGCGCTTCCGCAAGCATGTCATAGACGCCTCGATGAGTCTGTACGCGAACAGTAACCGGAACATCGGGTGTGATTTCGCCACTCACCAGAGCTAGGTGAACATGCCTCAACTCTGCATCTTCGTAGATTATTGCGCGGAACACACCATGACGAGTTTGCACTCTATTTTCTGATACCCGCCAAACTGTGGGTTCATTCTTGAGACGGTATCGGATCAGATCCGCAATAGCACCAATACGCAGCTCGTGTTTTTCACCGAACCCCACCAGGTCCGGCAATCGCGCCATAGTGCCGTCCGGATTCAGAATCTCGCAGATCACACTCGCAGGTTCAAAACCGCTCAGTCGAGCCAAGTCCACGCCTGCCTCAGTGTGCCCAGCCCTCGTCAACACACCGCCTGGCTGCGCCATTACGGGAAATATATGCCCTGGAGTAACAATATCATCGGCAGATGCAGCCTCACTGACCGCGGTGTGAATGGTCGTCATTCGATCCGCAGCCGAAATGCCTGTGGTGACACCCTCAGCTGCTTCGATTGAAACGGTGAAATTGGTCGAATAACGGGAATTGTTGTCCCGAACCATCAAAGGCAGGTTGAGACGCCGGCATCGTTCTTCTGTGAGGGTCAAACATATCAAGCCTCGGCCATAGGAGGCCATAAAGTTAATGTCATCGGCCGTGACACACCCTGCCGCTATTACAAGGTCGCCCTCATTTTCACGATCCTCATCGTCGACAAGGATGACCATTTTCCCGGCTCTGTAGTCCTCAAGGATTTCTTCGATAGGACTCACTGAGATCTCATTATTCCCTGTCATGGTTTCCTTCAATGGTCAGATCTATTAACACAGGCAACACTGGATCACCTAGAGCACTGCCGCAACCGATTCAAATAACGAGCAACAAGGTCTGCTTCAAGATGAACGCAATCACCCACTGAACGCTCACCAAGTGTCGTGACCTCCAAGCTATGAGGCACAATGTTCACATCAAATTTCACACCACTAGTCAAATCGTGCACGCTGTTCACGGTAAGGCTGACGCCATCGACGGTTATGGATCCCTTTTGTGCAATGTAAGGTGCAATTTCCCGATCACCACTGAATGTCATTTGGACAGATCGAGCTGAGTCTTCGCGGGACTCGAGATACCCAACAGCATCGATATGACCCGTCACGAGGTGACCCCCATAACGGTCATTGAACATCATTGCTCGTTCGAGATTAACCATAGTACCGATTTGCAATAGACCCAGCGCCGTTCGTTTCAGCGTTTCGGCTGAAACATCAAATGTAACGAGTGTCTCGTCAATATTTACGACTGTCAGACAGACGCCGCTAACAGAAATGCTTTCGCCCAATTTGGCATCGTTGGCGCGTAACTCCCCGACGTTGATCTGAATCGACAAGTCGCCATCATGATGCACCAGATCAGTGACCTGCCCCTGCGCAGCTACGATGCCGGTAAACATCGCCTAGTCCGTTGCATCACTACGACCATAAATCACCTTTAGATCTCGCCCCAGACGGGAGATGTTCTTGATTTCAAACCGTACCCGGTTGTCGATATTGCGTATGCCGCGAATAACAAACATACCCCGGCCGCTACTGCCCAGTATATCCGGAGAACTGTAGACGATTATCTCGTCAACCATATCCTTGGCAATAAAAGCACCGGCTACACCGGCACCAGCTTCAACCATCACCTCGTTGACTTTTTTTTCTGCCAGCAATGTGAGCAACTGATCCAAGTCCACCCGCCCATCGTTGCCGGTCATCTGAATACACTCGGTTCGTTCATCAAAACTGTAATCAGCTGCCGGCTGAGCTGAGGTCACAATCAATACTGGACCATCCACACTGAATAACTGCGCATTCGGTTCCAGGCGTGCATTTCCATCCAACACAACACGCAAGGGTTGTTTGACTGGCGCATCAACCCGAGCATTTAGTCTTGGATCGTCTTCAATCACCGTCCCAATACCAGTTATCAGTGCACAACTCTGCGCCCGATAATGATGGACATCCCGCCTCGCCTCTTCAGAAGTGATCCACTTGCTGCTGCCATCCATTGCGGCGGTTCTTCCATCCATGGTCGCGGCAACCTTTACACGCACCAATGGACGACCTTTGAGCATACGCAATTCGAAGCCTGGATTAAGAGTTCTCGCTTCGGACTCACAAACACCAGAAAGCACTTCTACGCCAGATTGCTGCAAACTTTGAATTCCTTTTCCAGCAACCTTTGGATTGGGATCGATTGCTCCAACAACGACTCGTTTTATTCCTGCGTCCAGCAGGGCCACTACGCATGGACCTGTTCGCCCAGTGTGATTACACGGTTCTAAGGAGACATACAGTTGCGCACCGCGTGATGCCGCTCCAGCCTGCTCAAGCGCTACGATTTCGGCGTGCGGTCCACCCGCCTGTAAATGCCAACCTTCACCGACAACTACATCGTCCTTAACGATGACACAACCCACTCTTGGGTTGGGTTTACTCGAATACAGACCCTTTTCGGCCAAAGCGAGCGCCTGCCGCATGTATCGTTTGTCCCGATCATTTTCGATAGGACTGTGTGTCATGTTTTTTCGACCGACCCACCGGAACTGAGCAATGAAAGTTGGTCCGTGGCTACCACTTGATCCTTTGCATGTTGCAAACGCTCCACCTCATCGGCAAATGCTGACACATCTTCAAAACTCCGATAAACAGACGCATACCGGACATAAGCCACTTCATCTATTTCCCGCAGGCTTTCCATAACGAACTGGCCAATCAACGAGGACTGCACTTCACGCTCGCCGGAAAATCTCACTAATTTTTCGATTGCCAGTAGCAAAGATTCGATTTGATCCTGACCGACAGGGCGTTTTTCCAGTGCCCGCATTATTCCACGCTTTAATTTCTCTTCCTCCCACGCTTCACGTCTACCGTCACTTTTAATCACTCGAGGCTGTTCTACTTCAAGACGTTCGAAAGTCGTGAAACGATGACCGCAGTGTTTGCAGGCCCGTCGCCTGCGAACGGTATCACCCCCATCACTCAGTCGGGAGTCGATGACGCGTGTAGCGTCTGATATGCAACTGGGGCAGCGCACGTTGGCCCCCTTCAGAGCAGATTCACCGCCGCATCACGGCAGCGAGTCTGCTTCCTCCCCTTCTTTTTTGATCAAAAGCATATCATCGCGGGTGATTCGCAAACTAAGCACCACTGGGCTTGCCACGAAAACGGACGAATAGGTTCCAACCAGTATGCCGATGAATAGAGCCACCGCAAAGCCTTTGATAATCTCTCCGCCGAGCAGAATAAGCGTGACCACGACCAGCAGGGTTGTCAACGAGGTCAACAGCGTCCGTCTGAGAGTCTGATTGATTGCACTGTTCATTATTTCGACAATTGTTCCTTTTCGCATCTTGCGAAAATTTTCCCGGATCCGGTCAAATACAACAATTGTGTCGTTCAATGAGTAACCAATTACCGCGAGAACTGCGGCCAGTACGGGTAACGAAAATTCCAGGCCCAGCAGCGAGAAAATTCCGACCGTGACCACAACGTCGTGGACCAGCGCAATCACCGCCCCCAATGCAAATCGCCACTCAAAGCGCCAGGCTACGTAGGCCAGTATGCCGATCAACGCGTATAGCATCGCCAGGCCTCCCTTTTCAGTCAATTCGCCGCCGACCTGGGGCCCCACGAACTCAACCCGCCTCATCTGTACCGTGCAATCCCCCGTCGTGCCATCTTGAAATACACAGCGCTGACTGTCGTTTTCTGAAGACTGGGCAAGTGTCTCACCGTACGGCTCCCTCAACGAAGATATGATGAGACTGCTGGATTCTGCAGCATCGACTTCAGGATCAGCCGGCAGTCTGATCAACACATCCCTTGACGTCCCAAAATACTGAACAACAACGCCATCAAGACCCGAACGCCGGAGGTTTGTACGTACTTCCTCAGTATTGACTGAACTACTGTACGATACCTCGACCAGAGTCCCCCCAGTAAAGTCGATACCCAGGTTAAGACCTCTGAAAAACAACGATAAAAGAACAATCACTATGACTGAAATAGAGATAAGCGCTGCGATTCGGCGCCGACCAATAAAGTCTATTCGGGTATCCCGCTTAAGAAATTCCAAACCTTTAACCCTCAGATCGCAAGGCTTTTGACTCGCTTTCGACCGTACATCAGATTAGCCAGGCCGCGAGTTACAAAAATTGAAGTGAACATGGAGGTCAATATCCCGATACTTAATGTGACAGCGAACCCTTTGATCGGACCAGTCCCGAAATTGAACAGCACGATTGCTGCAATTAAGGTCGTAATGTTTGCATCGACAATGGTAGAGAGCGCACGGTCGTAGCCAAGATGTATGCTGGCCTGCGGAGTATTACCATTACGAAGCTCTTCCCTGATACGCTCAAATATGAGCACATTCGCGTCCACGGCCATGCCGACGGTCAACAGAATCCCTGCTACCCCGGGAAGTGTAAGGGTAGCCTGAAACATGGACAGTACCGCAACAATCAAGACCAAATTCAGGCCCAGGGCGGTATTCGCAAACAAACCAAAGGCTCGGTAATACAACAACATAAAAACGAGCACCAAAACAAACCCAATAATCACCGAAAGAAACCCCTGATCAATATTCGCCCGACCCAGACTGGGACCCACGGTTCGCTCTTCTATAATCTCTACAGGTGCTGCCAGAGAGCCGGCCCGCAGCAGCAACGCAAGGTCCCTGGCTTCCGTGACACTATCCAGGCCCTCAATCTGGAATCGCTTGCCCAGTTGATCCCTGATTACTGGCGCAGTAATAACTTCTTCAATACGCTCCTTGACTCGAACAACTCGCCCTTGCTGGTCCGTCACAGCTTGACCATCGGCATCGATTTTGTTGCGCGACCGGATTTCAATGTAGACAACTGCCATCCGCTTACCGATGTTGTCTCCTGTGATCCGCTGGTTAATCCGGGATCCGACTGCATCAAGCGTGATACTGACGATGGGACTCCCGTTCTGGGTATCGATACTGGCCGCCGCATCGGTGATGTTCTCACCTGAGTAAATCACCCTCTTCTTCAACAAAATCGATCGGCCATCGCGCAACTTGTAGAGTCTTGATCCCGGTGGCGTCTTTCCGTTCTGAGCTGCCTCGAGGCTGTGCTCTTCATCAACCAACATCATCTCAAGTGTCGCTGTTCGGCCCAAAATACGTTTCGCCCTTGCTGTATCTTGAACGCCTGGCAACTGAATTACGATCCGTCTGTCACCTTGTCTCTGGACCACTGGCTCGGCAACACCTAACTCGTCGATCCTGTTCCTAAGCGCAGTAATATTTTGCGTCAGTGCGAATTCTGAGAGGTCTTCTACCTCTGACTCGCTAAGACGCACAGTCAAATGTTCCTCACCTTGAACTTGAGTGCTATCTATAGTGAGTCCGGAGAACTCCCGTTGGATAAGCTTCTGGGCGTCCGGCAACCTAGAAGCGTCGCGTAACCATATTTCAATGGCACCGTCCGTCCTATTGTGCACTTCCTTATAACGCAGTTTTTCTTTTCGAAGCGCTGCCCGAATATCTGCAACGTAACGCTCTTGTGCCCGCCGCGCCACACTATTCATATCGACTTCCATCAGGAAGTGAACCCCGCCTCTCAAATCAAGTCCCAGGTACATCGGCTTGGCCCCGACGCCGGTAAAGAGATTTGGGGCTGCCGGTAACAGCGTCAGCGCAATCGTGTAACGATTTCCAAGTTCTTGTTCGAGCAGATCCCGGACCTTGAGTTGATCATCGGGAGTAGTCAATCGAACGCTGATTCCTCTATCGTCTTTGCGAATAGATCTATACACCGATCCACTCGAGTCAACCAATGACTTAATCTGCGCAAGGTCGGACGACGTCAATGTCGCACCGCGAGTTCCTCGTATTTGTATGCCCAGATCATCACCAAATAAGTTCGGTAAGGCATAAAAGAGGCCAGGGATGACCACCACAGCGATGATCAGCCACTTCCACCATGGGTAGTGGTTCCGCATTTCGTACTAGGAACCGGCCGCAGAGCCCTTGGGAATCATCTGACCGATTGACGGTCGCTGAATTTTGACGTTTACATCCTTGGCAATCTCCAGGGTCGCAAAATTGTCGTCAAGATCGACTACTCTACCGACAAGCCCACCATTGGTCGCAACGTCATCACCTTTCTTGACCGACGCAACCATTTCTTTGTGTTGTTTGGCGCGTTTCTGCTGCGGTCTTATCAGCAAAAAGTAAAACAGCACGAAAATGATCACCAGGGGCAGCAGGCTTAGGAAACTACTCCCGCCGTCGCCCCCAACCTGGGCCCAGGCGTCAGAAATGAGAAATCTCATCAAATTTATCCATTAGGTCGTTGGAAAAGCGTGTGATTATGCCACAACCTGTCCCTATTCGAGATAACGCAAAAGAAAGTCTCTGTGAAAACTGTCAAACCGTTTATTCTCGATGGCCAGACGGATCTCCTGCATCAACTGTCCGAAAAACCACAAATTATGTACCGTACACAACCGTTGGCCCAACCCCTCTTTGTTGACAAACAAGTGCCGGAGGTAGCTGCGGGAGTAGGTGGAACAACATGGACAGCTGCAGGATTCGTCAATCGGACGCGTATCCTGCCGGTGACGAGTATTTTTCACTTTTAACACGCCATCCCAGGTATACAGCCAGCCATTGCGAGCATTTCGGGTGGGTAGCACACAATCAAACATGTCGATGCCGGCCGCAACACCCCTCAACAAGTCTTCGGGCTTTCCAACCCCCATCAGGTAGCGAGGCGCGTCGGTAGGCATTAGCGGCGCACAATCATCCAGGATCTCGTACATTTTTGTCTTAGGTTCACCCACCGAGAGACCACCAAGGGCGTATCCATCAAAACCCAGGGATACTAACGACTCTAGTGAACTTGATCTGAGTTCTGGAAATACACCCCCTTGGGCGATACCAAACAGTAATTGCTGACTGCCGGAGTGCGCATCCCGACACCGTGCTGCCCAACGCATTGACAGATCCATAGATCTCTTTGCTTCTTCATAAGTCGCTGGATAGTCAGTGCACTCATCAAATGTCATGGCGATGTCCGAACCCAACCCCTGCTGCACCTGCATCGACTCTTCGGGCCCGAGAAATACGGTTGAGCCGTCAAATGGGGATTGGAACGTGACACCTTCTTCACTGATTCGTCGTCGCTCGGCCAGGCTCCAGACCTGAAATCCGCCCGAATCGGTCAGGATCGGACCATCCCAACCCATAAAATTGTGAAGCGAGCCGTGTTGCGCGATGACTTGAACACCCGGCCTTAGCATGAGGTGAAATGTATTACCTAATATGATCTGAGCGCCGCTGGCAGCTACTTCATCCGGTGTAACGGTTTTCACCGCCCCACGAGTACCTACCGGCATAAATATCGGTGTATCGACTCGTCTCCTATCGAAAACCAGCACCGATCGTCGGGCCCTACCGTCGGATGTCAAAACTTCAAACTTCATTCAGATGTTCCGCCCTATTCAAAATCATACAATCTCCGTAACTGAAAAATCGATATCTCTGCTTCAGCGCATGTTCATAGACCTCTCGAATCCTTTCGACACCCGAAAACGCACTGACCATAATTAGCAGAGATGACCGAGGCAAGTGAAAGTTAGTCAGAAGAGCGTCCACTGTCTGAAACCGGTACCCGGGATAAATATATAAGTCAGTCTCACCTTCAAATGGTACTAGCTGGCCATTTTGGGAGGCCGTCTCCAACGCTCGCACAACGGTCGTTCCCACACCGACCACTCGGTTTCCATTACGCCTTGTCCGATTGACAGCGCTAACCAGCACCTCGTCCACCTTAAGCCACTCTTTATGCATTCTATGATCCTCAATGACCTTTGAACGGACTGGCTGGAAGGTGCCACTGCCCACATGAAGTGTAAGAAAATCTATTTTCACCCCTGCCGCCTCTAGTCGGTCCATTAACCCCACATCGAAATGAAGCCCGGCGGTGGGTGCCGCCACAGCGCCGGATTCTGCAGCAAACACGGTTTGATAACGATCATAATCCTGCAAATTCGGTTGTCGCCGTATATAGGGTGGCAAAGGCAAAGAACCGTCGGCGGATAAAATTTTGTCGAAAACCGCACCCGCCAACGCTATCAATTGATAAAAATCGGAAGTACGCGACTGAACCTGCAACCGGTACCCGCTTGAGGTTAAGAGTTCCGAACCGTCCCGAACCGGATTACTGGATCGAATTATTGCGAGGCAACAACTTGGGCCCAGTAGTCGTTCAACAACTATTTCCACCCGACCTCCGCTGTCTGCCTTCACGGCGCTCAGCCTGGCCTTGAATACCCGAGTATCGTTAAACACCAGAAGATCCCCCGGTTCGAGCAAGCCTGGAAGATCTCGAACATGCTTGTCCGTCAGTCGACCCTCGCGTGTAACGGTCAGCAGGCGACTGTCTGAACGCCCGTGGAGAGGTTCCTGCGCGATGAGTTCCTTCGGCAAGTCATACTCAAAGTTCTCTAACAACATGTTTCGGCCTATGTGGTCTATCAGTTAAGATTTAGGCTTGATCAATTCCCGTACTTGGCACAGAACAGTTGCAACGATTGCGCCGTCGACGTTGAACTGGTTAGGCCCCGTTGTCTATGACGAAATATAGTGGGGTACACTTTATGTCACGCTCAAGTTCTTGCATTTACTAATCGGAGCTCTTGTCATCTTGAATCCTTCGCTACCCATTGTCGACATCCATTCTGGAACATCACCTATCGACGACCCTAGTGTCGCTCAACAACTGGATATGGCACTTCAAAAACACGGCTTTTGCTACATCTCAGGTCACAACATAGCCACCGACACTATTAAAACGGCATTCGAAGCAACCCATCGCTTTCACGCGCTTCCGGAATCAGCCAAACAAGACATCAAAATCAATCCATGTCACCGTGGCTACATTGGCTTCAACACCAGTACAGCTGTCACTTCTTCTGTTGAGAAACCATTCCGGCCCAACTATTCCGAATCCTTTATGGCCATGCAGCCAGTCTTTTCTGATCACGCCCGATGGGGGACTGCGATCTTTGGGCCGAACCAATGGCCCGAATCTTTGATGCCAACATTCAAAACCGAAGTCGAAGACTATTATGAGGCAATGGAATACCTAGCCCTTGAGTTAGTCCAAAGACTTGCAGTGGCGCTTGGACAAGATCCACATATTTTCGATCAAGCATTCGATGATCCAACGGTTTTTCTAAGATTACTTCACTATCCTGCTGTAGCCGATTCAACTGCTGCAGACGGATACGGTTCGGCGCCACACACGGACCATGGATTTCTAACCCTCGTTTCTCAGGACCTTACCGGAGGACTGGAAGTACTCACCCGGGATAGTCAATGGATACCAGCTGTACCGATTCCTGACACCTTTGTACTCAATGTTGCAGATATGCTGTCGTACTGGTCTGGTGGTCGTTGGCCTTCAACTCCTCATCGGGTTTCATTAAGCACCAAGGAACGCTACTCGGTAGCATTCTTTTTCGATCCTACCTTTGAAACTCAAGTGCGACCATTTCCATCGCTCACCCGACCGGGCGACAATGATTCGCCAGTTCATTACGGTAACTACCTTATGCACCGATTCAATAACAACTACGACTACCGTTCCACACTCTAGCTAATTCGAACACCAAACGATTGGCCGCAGATTACGGACGTACGATCGAATCCATCACCAACGCTGTAAAGTCGTTCATCGAACCAGCATCGATCCAACGCACCACAACCACGAGATCGTAATCGGGATCGATCCAGACATAATTTGCGCCAGCGCCATACGCAAATACACTGGACTCGCCCGCACCTGGGAACAAACTCCGGTTGGAGTTCAACCACCAGAGAAAACCATAGTTTAGATTCAGTGGGCACGGCGTAAATAGAGGGCCTAAGCAATGCTCGGGCAGAATCTCCACATTACCCCAACGACCCTGTCGACTGATCAACAGGCCCATACGCGCATGATCTAAAGAGCTGATCCATAGACCCCCACCCCAATGGGCACCACCTGACACACTCTGCACCAATTGACCCTTAATCTCGATGTAGGAATTCCTGTATCCATGCCACTCCCAACTGTGACTTGCGTCAATAGGATCCATGATGTTTTTGCGCAAAACATCTGAGAGCGACATTTCAAACAATCGGGTTAGGCACAACGCAGCTAAATTTACTCGAACATCGTTGTATTCCCAGTAACCGCCTGGTTCCATTAATTGTCGAGCCTGCCCTTTTTGACTGTCGTTCGCATTCGATCCGACTTGTCGATTCCGATCTACCTGATCCGGTTTTGACCACAAGGTGCCTTCCCATTCACTTGTCTGCTGCAGGAGGTGACGCCAGGTGATTGAATTATTGTGATCTGAAGAAAACTCGTTAAGCGAATCGTATTCGCTTAGCGGATCGTCAAAATTTCTGATAAGACCATCTCGATAGGCAATCGCAGCACAAAGGCCAATATAACTTTTGGTCGCACTGAAAGTCGGATCTACCCGCTCGACATCTCCCCACGACACTACTATTTGTCCATGTCTAATAATCAAGCCCGCGGGTCCTCCGCGTGGCTTGAGTGGGCCCAAGATCTCATTCCAGGGTGGCGGCTCCGAACCAGCAATCGCTTTTTGTTCAGATAGATCGTATAGCCAATCGGATTCATGCTGGCAGGCAAATTCAACCGCATGATGAAGACGCCCCGCATTTAGACCGATTGATGCCGGCTGGCAGCGCAACCAACTGTCAGCGGCGGGTGGCAGATAGTTCTTCGCAGTCAATTTTTGCACCAAGCGTCTGCAAAAGGCCGTATTGACTCCATCCGCTGCACCTCTTTTTGCTCCTTTTTCCTGAATCGCCTCGTTAAAGGCTCAGCAGGGTCTGGACTGTCTCTTCAGTCACATTGCCCCCGGTTACGGCAGCGACTGTAATGCGATCCTGATCAACCTTGCCGGAAAGAAAAGCGGCAGGCGCAACAGCACCTGCCGGTTCTACCAAAAGCTTTCCCCGATAAAGTAACGACCTAAACGATGCGGCTATTTCTTTTTCTGAAACCAGAACCACATCATCTAAATATTCCTGAAGGTGATGGAACGGATACGCACCTGGAAACCGGGCGGATAACCCATCTGCAATGGTGTCCCAGTGGCTGAGTGTTATAGGTTTTCCAGCTTTCCTAGATAAAAAGTACGCATTTGCACCCTCAGGCTGAACACCAATGATCCTGACATGTGGTGAGCTCAGTTTCACCGCTGTCGCAATTCCGGCAGCAACACCACCGCTCGAGACCGGCAAGAGTATTTGCTCTACCCCAGGGGCATCCTCAATAATTTCGAGACCTATGCTGCCGTGACCTGCGACGACTGGCGGGTACTCCCATGTATCGATTGCGGTAATATCCCGATCGCCAGCAATGGCATCGACTGTTGGCTGCCGATTCAGTGCGTCCCGGCCACAGAAAACAACTTCAGCACCGAGTTCCTGCGTGGCTGATACCTTGTAGGTGCTGGTCTGATCGAGCATTACCACGACAACGGACACACCCAGCTGGGCACCCGCAAATGCGAAGGCTTGCGCGAAATTGCCCGAAGAAGCCAGAACGATACCCCGCTTCCGTTCCAATTCACTGAGACTCCTAATTACATTGAAAGCAGCGCGAACTTTATATGCACCAGTGATTTGAAGGCATTCTGCCTTGAGAAACAGTTTCTCATGGCCAATATCACACGGCTCCGGTGCCAGCGGCACAATTGGAGTTCTTCGCACTACCGAAGGCAACGCATCCCGCGCCTTCTCAATATCATTCAAAGTTGTCAAAGTTGCTTTCATCTCAGAGAGAATACCCTTCTACCGTTGTTCTGCCAATATCCCGATCCCACCCGATGATTCTATATCGTTAAGCAACCGGATTGATTTTTATGACGTCAGTCCGAAGAAAGCGCTAGAATTTGCGTAAGAGAAATAAGCCGGAGTGGTGAAATTGGTATACACGAGGGATTCAAAATCCCTTGCACGAAAGTGCGTGCCGGTTCGAGTCCGGCCTCCGGTACCAAATCAGCAATCAATTTATAGCCATACCCAATTGGGCAAATAGATAGTTGCCTTGTCTGCCGGGATTTGGTTATCACTGTGATTGTCGTTACTAAGTTTTAGATTACTGAAACCACATCCACCTAAAACACGAACCATGGATGGCACTTATGAAAGGATATGTAACAGTCGGCACTAATAATCTGATACGCTCGGCAACATTTTATGAAGCTTTGTTTGAGGAACTCGGTTTTTCCCGACAACGTGAAGTTCCCGGAAGGGCTGTCTACTTTGGCACCAAGGATGATGTTCAGCTGGTAGTAATTACGCCGGCTGACGGCCAACCTGCCACAGCGGGTAATGGCACGATGATCGCATTGAAAGTCGACAGTCAAGAGCAAGTCCAGCGACTGCATGCTCGTGCTATTGATCTGGGCGCAATGGATGACGGCGCGCCAGGTCCGAGAGGCAGCGACACATTTTATGGCGCTTATTTTCGCGACCCGGATGGCAACAAGATTACCTTCTATCTGCGTTGAAATTATCCCCGGGATAAAACTAGACTGAGCAAAACCGAACAATGAACCCCATACAAGCTGGATCTAACGCAAGAAATCGGTTTGCGGGCGTGTTCCCGGCCAACCCGACACCTGTCACGGATAACGGCAACATTCATGAGAAGGGCTTGAGGGCTGTTTTAGAAGACAACATGGCCTACGGTGTCCATGGTTTCTGGGTCGCTGGAACATCGGGTGAAGGCCCTTTATTGTCCGATGCGCAAAGGGACACTGTGGCCAGAATTGCCGGAGAGACTACCCAGGGCCGTGCCTTATCGATAATGCACGTCGGTGCGATCACTACCCATAGCGCTAAAAAAGGAGCGGAAAGTGCCGCGCGGGGCGGTTGTGCAGCCATAGCTTGTCTTCCGCCCTTTCTGATACGCGCAAGTCATTCCTCTATCATCGATCACTATAAGGCCGTGGCAGACAGTGCGCAGGGGCTACCACTTTTCGCCTACAATCTTCCACAATTAACTCAGGTGGAATTCGATCGAAACCTGATGGAATCTCTATGCCGTGAAGTACCCAGTCTGATCGGCCTCAAACATTCGGCCCACGATCTATCGATGATTCGACACTGGCTCGATATGGGATTGGCGTGCTTTTCAGGGTTCGGCCATTTGCCACTGCCTGCACTAGCTATGGGTGCTGTCGGGACTGTTGACGCGCCTTTATCACTCTCGCCCTGGTTGTACGTCGAACTGTACGACGCATGGAAAGCAGGGGATCTGGACACGGCCAGAGCAAAACAGCAGGAGATCCAAGCAATTGCAAATCTGACATCACGCTATGACGCTGTCTCCGATGTCGGCAAAACAATTCTTGGACAACGCCTGGGTATCGACTGTGGTCGAGCCATCCTCCCCAATAACCGCCTGACCAGTGATCAACGCCGTGATGTGATCGATACTGCGAAGTCGATGGAACTTTTTACCCATTAGTAGTATCCATTAAGACCGATATAGTGCTTTACTTCCAGCGGTTGCCGCCACCACATAACAAAACCAGCGACGTATGAAATTCTTGTTCGATATCTTCCCGTTGGTACTTTTTTTCGGTGCCTACAAGGTATACGGCATTTACGCCGCGACAGCGACCGCTATCATTGCCAGCATTGCGCAGGTTTCTATTTTCTGGCTACGGAACCGGCGATTTGAAACAATGCACTTGATCACTTTGGGCGTAATTGTTTTGTTTGGCGGCCTCACCCTGTTATTTAGAGACGATACTTTCATTAAGTGGAAGCCAAGCATCGTCAACTGGTTATTTTCAGTGCTTATTTTGGGCAGCCAACTGGTTGGCCGACGGACCGCATTACAGGCTCTACTGGGTGCAAAATTGACTCTGCCCGATAGAATTTGGCGCAATGTCAATTTAAGCTGGGGTATTTTCTTCCTGATTGTTGGGCTGCTGAATGTATATGTTGCATTTTATTATCGCCCGGAACTCAGCGAACAGGTTCGGACCGATTTCTGGGTTAACTTTAAGGTCTTTGGTCTGATGGGACTGACCCTGGTATTTGCCATGGGCCAGATGCTACTTATTGCAAAATATCTAAAACCAGAACACGATGAGAATTAGTAATTACACATGACACACTCGATCGATGACCGCCAGCCAACCTCCGATTCAGGCCTAACGGAAATCGTCTCAAAAAAAAGAGCTGAGATGGTTCGCGAAAAGCTGTACCAGGAGCTGGAGGCAGAATTTGTTGAGGTAGACGATCAGAGTCATCTCCATGCAGGTCACTCTGGCGCTGCAGCTGGAGGTAGCCACTTTGAGGTGGTCGTGGTTTCAAAAGCGTTCGAAGGACTGGCAACCCTGGCACGACACCGACTCGTTTATGAAGCAATGGGGGATGCCATGAAACAGGCCATTCATGCCCTGAGCATAAAAGCCTATGCGCCCGGCGAAGTCTAGCAAAGATATAATGGATCGCTCCTAATCATCCTTTTTCATCATCATGACTGACATCTCGAGTGAATAAAGCAGGTACAGTGGCGAACAAGACGCCCCTTTATACGTTACATCGTGAACTCGATGCCAAGATCGTCGAGTTCGCGAACTACCAGATGCCCCTCAATTACCCATCCGGTATCATCACAGAACACCGGCAGGTTCGAGAATCTGCAGGCCTGTTCGATGTCTCTCACATGGGACAGATCAAAGTCACCGGCGATAGTGCTGCCGAATCACTTGAATCGCTACTGCCCACCGATCTCAGCACACTCGATGTAGGACGTCAGCGCTACAGCTTCTTAACGCTGGACACAGGTGGAATTCTTGATGACCTGATGATTTCAAGATTTGAAGATCACTATCTTCTGGTCGTGAACGCATCAAACAAACACCAGGATTTCGACCATATCGCTGGTAGTCTTCCAGCAGACTGTACAGCTGAGCTCCTCGATAATCGTTCTCTCCTGGCGCTACAGGGCCCTCTATCCAGAGAGGTCATGTCACGGTTGTGCCCAGATCTTAGGACCATGCGATTTATGGACACCATGGACGCTGAGGTCGAAGGCATTAAATGTCAGGCATTCTGTAGCGGCTATACAGGCGAAGATGGTTTCGAGCTTGCGACAAATTGTGACGATGCATTGAAGCTTGCCCAGTTACTGCTCGATCAAACCGAAGTGCAACCCGTAGGACTCGGTGCTCGGGATTCGTTGCGCCTGGAAGCGGGTTTATGTCTGCATGGCAATGACATTCACCCCAATACCACACCAGTGGCGGCGGGGCTGACCTGGGCAATCCCCGCAAGCCGCCGGAAAGGCGGCTCCAAATCTGGTGGCTTCCCGGGTTCGGAGCCCATATTGCTGGAACTCGAAAATGGCTCCTCACTGACCCGGGTGGGGATTCAACCTGAAGGCCGCGCGCCTGTTCGTGCCCACTGTGAAATCGTCATCCCAACGGGCGAATCCATCGGCGAGGTTTCCAGCGGGGGCTATGGACCGACAGTTGGCAGACCAATAGCAATGGGGTATGTCAAATCGACTTACAGTCACCTTGGTACCGAACTTCGGGCCATTGTGCGAGATAAACCTCTTAGCGTTAAGATCTGCCACTTACCTTTTGTACAACATAATTACAAACGACACTAAATTACATCAGGAGTTGATTCAGCATGAGCGATTTACGATATACGAACGACCACGAATGGGCTCGCGTGGAAGGTCTTCTTGTGACCGTCGGAATTACAGACTATGCACAAGATCAACTGGGGGAACTGGTTTACGTTGAACTTCCTGCGGTCGGCACAACTGTTAATCAAGGTGACGAGGCCGCCGTCATCGAGTCTGTGAAGGCCGCCGGAGACGTCAAGTCACCAGTCACGGGAACAATCGTTGAAGTCAACGAGTCACTCAACGATTCACCTGAATCAGTTAATAACGACGCCACAGGTCAAGGTTGGTTCTACAAAATAGAAATAGCAGACACTTCCGAGTTAGAAAACTTGCTGTCAGAGACGACCTACAACGCGTTAATTGCTGAGCCATCCTGAACCGCCGTGCTTGAATTATCCTAAGGGGGGATTATGAGAAAGCTGCGTAAAAGTCTTGACGATCTTGAAATTCCACGAGATTTCATTCGTCGCCACATAGGTCCCAGTCAGTCGGATATTGACCAAATGCTGGCAGTGACGGGACATGAATCATTGGAACAACTGATCGATCACGCCGTACCTGCCTCTATCGTGAGTGAACGACCTTTAAATCTCCCGCCCAGCCGAAGTGAACGTGCTACCAGCACCTACCTGCGACACATGCGACACAGAAACCGAGTGTTCGTTTCGATGATCGGTTGCGGCTACCATGGCACAATCATGCCACCAGTCATCAAACGGAATGTACTTGAGAATCCAGACTGGTATACCGCCTACACCCCGTACCAAGCAGAGGTCAGCCAAGGCCGTTTGGAAGTGCTGCTTAGTTTTCAACAGATGGTAATGGACCTTACCGGCATGGAGATTGCCAACGCTTCTTTGCTCGATGAAGCCACAGCAGCTGCCGAGGCGATGACCATGGCGCGACGGATTTCAAAGAGCCGGTCTAACGTCTTTTTTGTGGACAACAATACTCACCCACAGTCGATAGCTGTCATTCGAACAAGGGCTAATTTTCTCGGTTATGAGGTCGTCGTTGGTGACCCGTACACAGAGCTTCAGATTCGCGATTTTTTCGGCGTACTGATTCAATATCCAGCATCAACCGGGTGCCTGAAAAACCCCAGTGAAGCTATCTCTCAAGCCCATGCAAAGGGTGCATTGGCTGTTGTCGCAAGTGATTTGCTCGCATTGACTCTAATCAAACCGCCAGGTGAAATGGGCGCAGACATTGTTGTCGGAAACTCACAACGGTTTGGCGTTCCCATGGGATACGGCGGCCCACATGCCGCGTTTTTTGCCACCCGTGAAGAATACAAACGATCCACACCGGGACGCATCATTGGAGTCTCAATCGATGCTCAAGGGCACCCAGCGCTACGTATGGCACTACAGACACGAGAACAACACATCAGACGTGAAAAGGCGACGAGTAATATCTGCACGGCTCAGGTACTGCTTGCCAATATTGCCACCTTATATGCGATGTATCACGGCCCCGAAGGACTCAAGGATATCGCTAGGAGGGTCCATCGTATGACGCGGATCCTTGCGGCCGGTTTGTCCGAACTGGGTTACCCACTTGTAGATGACGCGTACTTTGACACCGTCAAAGTACGCGTCCCAGGCCTTGCTGGCCGAATAGCTGCTAAGGCTCGCGAATCACAAATTAATCTGCGCTACATCGATGCAGATCATCTCGGCATCACACTGGACGAAACAACCAAACGGAAAAATATTTTAAGCCTTTGGCGGGTATTCCATACCGGCGCTGACAAATTATTGAGCATTGAACGCTTTGATGGCGTGGTCACTGAGGCCGTACCCCAGGAACTCATACGCAGAAGTAGTTTTATGGAGCATGAGATATTTCATCGTTACCACTCTGAAACCGAGATGATGCGCTATATGCGCCGGACTGCGAGCAAGGACATCAGTCTTGGAAGGTCTATGATTCCGTTAGGGTCATGTACCATGAAACTAAACGCCACATCCCAAATGCTGCCACTGTCCTACCGTGACTTTTCAAATCTGCATCCGTTTGCACCTCTCGACCAAACTCAGGGCTATCAGCAGTTGTTTGAGGAACTCGAGGAAATGCTTTGCGAGATCACCGGCTTCCACGCCATTTCCCTGCAACCCAACGCAGGTTCACAAGGCGAATACGCCGGACTCCTTTGTATTAGGGCCTACCTCCAGAGCCAAGGACAGGGACATCGAAATATATGCCTGATTCCCTCGTCTGCTCACGGAACCAATCCTGCCAGCGCTATCTTGGCCGGCATGAAGGTTGTCATCATACGTTGTGACGATAATGGGAATGTAGATCTTAAAGATCTCTCTGATAAAGCTGCTTTTCATAGGGATAGTCTTGCCGCCCTAATGATCACCTATCCGTCTACTCACGGCGTCTTTGAAGAATCAATTCAGGAGATTTGCCAAATTATTCACCGCTCGGGTGGTCAAGTTTATATGGATGGCGCTAATTTGAATGCACTGGTCGGCATCTGCAGACCCGGTGAGATTGGGGCAGATGTTGCACACATAAACCTACACAAGACTTTTGCTATACCGCATGGCGGTGGCGGACCCGGAATGGGTCCAATTGGCGTGCTCAATCACCTGGCCCCATTTCTGCCAGATCATCCTCTCGTGGAGGGTGTTAATCCTGCAGCTGGCGGCAGAACCACGATTGGCACGGTATCAGCAGCACCCTGGGGGTCGGCTTCCATTCTCCCGATTTCCTGGGCGTACATCGCCATGCTGGGTGCTTCAGGGGTCCGTAGATCTACCGAACTGGCCATATTGAATGCCAACTACATTGCCAAACGGTTGAACGAGTACTACCCCGTTGTGTATACAGGTCCTGGGGGACTAGTCGCTCATGAGTGCATCGTAGACTTATCTGAAATAAAGACCCAATCTGGAATCACTGTTGAAGACGTGGCCAAGCGATTGGTTGACTACGGATTTCATGCGCCCACCATGTCCTGGCCGGTTGCAGACTCCTTTATGATCGAACCCACCGAAAGCGAATCCTTGGCCGAACTCGATAGATTCTGTGAGGCTCTGATTTCGATTCGACAAGAAATATCAGACATCGAAGGTGGCAAAGCTGACCCCGAAAATAATCTTCTAAAAAATGCCCCGCATGCTCAGCATTTACTGACAGAGGAAGATTGGAATCGACCTTACTCCTTGAAACAAGCGTTCTTTCCATCGCCGCATACCCGTCAGGATAAATATTGGCCTCCTGTGGGCCGGGTAGATAATGTCCATGGTGACAAAAATCTTATCTGTAGCTGTCCCCCAATCGAACACTACGATCAGGAAGCGGCATGACCATAAGCCAGGGCCAAAAACAACTTGGCGCAGAAAAAATGTCTCGAGTGCCTGTCAAATTTGCAGCTAGCAAGCGGGGCGAACTTCTACCTAAACCGCCTTGGATCAGAGCGAAATTCCCCGGCACGCCTGAAGTTGCACGTCTTAAAAAAATACTGCGCGACAACAACCTCTACACCGTATGCGAAGAAGCCAGCTGCCCAAATCTTGGGGAATGCTTTAGCAATGGCACTGCCACGTTTATGATCATGGGAGACATTTGCACCCGGCGCTGCCCTTTTTGTGATGTCGCTCACGGCCGACCCAATTCTCTTGATAAGGATGAACCATCCAACCTTGCACGTACTGTTAAGTTGATGGGACTTAACCATGTAGTCATCACATCGGTGGATCGGGATGACCTGCGAGATGGTGGTGCCAGCCATTTCAGGCGGTGCATTGATACGATTCGCACAGTGAGTCCTAAGACAACAGTCGAAATACTGACACCCGATTTCCGGGGTCGCGCGACTAAAGCCATCGAACAGCTAGTTGCTTCACCGCCCGACATTTTTAATCACAACTTGGAAACGGTACCTCGACTATACAAACGGGTTAGACCTGGTGCCGACTATGTTCACTCATTGGAATTATTGCAAAAGTTCGGGGAATGCTGCCCCGATTCACCAACAAAGTCAGGGCTTATGCTCGGCGTTGGAGAGTCGATACCTGAAGTAGAGGCTGTAATGCAAGATTTGAGAAATCACGGTGTGCAGCTACTGACACTCGGCCAGTACCTACAGCCCAGCCTAGATCATCTACCGGTAGAACGCTATGTCACTCCGGAAGAGTTTCTAGATTTGGCCACACTTGGAAGCCGCATGGGATTCGGCCACGTTGCCTCGGGACCCATGGTACGATCTTCCTACCATGCTGACCGGCAAGCTCAACAGTTTATTAACCTAGAGTCAACAAAACCCAATTTACCGGTTCAACCCAGAATTTGAGCGAGATCGTCACATAAATCCCCAGGATCTTCCAGCCCAACGGAAATTCTGAAGACACCGTCACCGGCAAACACTCGGTAAGCGTCCAGCGCTCTTCCTTCAAGCCCATAACTTGATTGCATCAGATCGTCTGTGCCTAGCCAGTAGATCAGACTGCGATGATGACCTAATGACACTGCATAGTGAAATATCTTCAGATCTGACATCATGCGTTGAACTAGCCCAGGGCCGTTATCAATTTGCACTGACACAATTCCAGAAAAATTATCCATCTGACGTACGGCCAAATCAAATTGTGGATGGCTAGGAAGTCCAGGATACAGTACCTTTTTTACCTTCTTATGTCCTTCCAGAAATTCCGCAACGCAGGTGGCATTTGTCTGATGTACCTGCATTCTCATGGGTAGCGTCGCCAGCCCTCTATTAATTAGCCACGCATTAAATGGACTGATTACACCACCCATATAAATTTGACCATCCGATTCGATACTCTTCAACTTATCTCGTCGTCCAAGAACTGCACCTCCCATCGCATCACCATGCCCGCAACAGTATTTCGTTAGAGAGTGAACAACATAATCTGCCCCTAGCATCAACGGACGAGTCGCTACCGGAGACGCAAAAGTCGAGTCGATCGCTAACTCTGCACCCACTGAATGAGCAAGCTCAGCAACACTTCGAATATCCGTAAGACGCAATGTTGGATTCGCTGGCGTTTCTGCCCAGACCAGCTTGACACCCGCCGTTATCGAACGATCTGCTGCCTCCAAATCAGACAGGTCGGCCACGATAACGTCTACACCAAGACGGGTTAATATCTTTCGGGCAAACTCTGCCGTTCCTGGGTAATTACTATCGCTCATTACCAATCGGTCACCTTGGCTGAGGGTACTCAATAACAACGCCGAAGTCGCTGCCATACCTGATGCAAAACATCGGCAGACCTCAGCTTCTTCCAGTGCCGCAAGTTTGTCCTGAAGGACCGTGACCGTAGGATTATCCCAACGACTATAAACATAAGGTGCATCATCAGGTTTGTCTTGGGCCGAGAAGCTGATCGGCTCATCAATAACAAACGTACTCGACATAACGATATTCGGTGCAGACGCTCCGGTAACAGGATCTGGAGACTCGCCCGAATGTACGGCGCGGGTCATAAATCCCCTGTTCAGACTATTGTCGTTACCCATTGTTACATCGAGTCAAATTCGATTCTCAGGCTACCTGCCCGATTCGTTCGTGAAGAGGACTGTTTCGTGGGAAATGTGAAACGAGAAATTCCATCTGGTCTGCCAAGATCTGCCTACCAGACAGATAGATATATTCGGCATGGGTTGGAATAAATGGCACTGCCAGCAGTTCCTGTCCGGATTCTTCAGGCGTCTGATTGCCTTTTCTATGATTGCATCGTCTACAGGCTGTCACAACATTCTGCCAAACATCCCAACCTCCCCGACTGAGAGGTTGCACGTGATCTCTTGATAGCTGCGCGGGGGGAAACTGCACTCCGCAATAAAGACATAGATGAGCATCACGCCGGAACAATGCCTTGTTGTTTAACGGAGGTGTGTATAACGAATGATTCTTTAGGTGGGCTCGCGATTGCCCAAGGGTACAAATGATTGAATAAACTTCAAGCGTACTCCGGCGCCCCGTTCTCGCGTTTATCCCACCACGTACAACATACAAAGAAGAACCCATCGGATAGAGTATTTGTTCCAGACAATGGAGCTTCACTGTTTCCTCAAATCCGATCCATTCTATCGGCATCCCTGAAACATCTGTACGCAGTATCCGTAGACTCGCTTCAATCATTCTTTACTCCCGAGGTTGCGTACACTACTGTGCGTCAAGACGGCAGCATAATCAACTATCCCAACATCGATATTTAGGTGGCCAGAGTCTTTATTTAAAAGGGCAGTTGCGAGGCGTTGTTCTCAACCAGGTCAACACCCCCATCTGGGCAACTCCATCGATCTATCCGAGCGTTGTTCAGTGCTGTTATCCAATTATCCCGCCACACTGACTGCCCTTCTGAGAGGCTTTTCGTTGATCGGCACATGGAGAACCGCGGCAACAATTCCAAGAACAATACCCGTCTGCCAAACAGCGTCATAAGTACCGGTTAGATCATGAATATAACCACCTAACCACACTCCAATGAAACTCCCCATTTGATGACTAAAAAATACCACCGAAAACAACGTCGCCATATACCGCACTCCAAATATACGGGTAACGACACCAGTGGTCAGCGGTATCGTCGATAGCCAAAGCAATCCCATCGAACAGGCGAATAGATAGAGCACAAATTCTGTTTTAGGCAATAACAGTAAGGCTGTGATAACAATTGCACGTCCAGCATAAATAAAACTCAACCCATTTGAATTACTGTGTCGCTGACCGTAAAGGCCTACTGCAATAGACCCAATAATGTTGAATACACCGATCAAAGCCAAACACCAAGCTGCAACACTCCCCGACAAACCCAAATCGACAACATAAGCAGGCAAGTGAACCATAATAAATGTAACGTGGAATCCACAAACAAAGAAACCGATAGTCAACAGAACATAGCCGCGGTGGCGAAAGGCCTCCCTCAGTGCTGCTCTGAGCGTTAGATCAACGGTATCGGGCTCATCGAATTTTGCATGATTAGGCAGCAAAAAAGCCAACGGGATAATACACAAAGTACATGCACCCATTATCAACAACGCGTTGTTCCAACCGAACTGACCGATCATGCTCTGGGCAAAGGGTGAGAGCGCAATCTGACCCACTGAGCCTGCAGCAGTCCCCAAGCCCATCACCAGCGAACGTCTTTCCGGACCTACTGCCCGGACCATTGCCGCAATCGCTAAAGTAAACGACGTAAATGCGATTCCGGCACCTGTGAGAACCCCACCTGTTAGATACAACATACCGCTAGTATCTGATAGGGTCATTCCGCAGATCCCGAGCGCATAGATCAAAGCCCCGATTGCGATCACCCACACTGGACCATGTCGATCGACAATAGCACCGGCAATGGGCAAACCGATTCCCCACATAATATTCTGCAGAGCCATTGCCAATGCATAGGTTTCACGAGTCCAACCAAACTCGACCGTCATTGGGTCAAGATACAAGCCCATTCCGGAACGGACTCCAAACCCAACTACCGACACTAAACATCCTGCAATCAATACGATCACCGGTGTTTTCCAGGCCTGGCTGTTTGCAACATTCATCACGAATTGGCTGATCCCTTTGTACTCGACAGGCGGCATGGTACACCGTCACATGACATCAGAACGAATAGGCTAACAATTGGCTTGACCATATTAGCCAAATAACACGTGGATCCTACCCAAATAATTCTAGGCTATTTAGTGTGGGCTTGATAAATCTTGCTAGCGGCGCCCGCATGAACATCACAATGATGACACATCATCAATGGATTGAACGATATTAAACTTCAGCTCACCGTATCGGCTGTCGGCGCTAAACCCCGTGCTCGACGATCCATCAACCGGTCCAGCCAGTCTGGATCCATTTCAGGCACAGAAGATAGCAGCAGTTCCGTGTAGGGCGCGTGCGGTGGTGTCAGTATCTGTTGTTTTGCGCCCTGCTCGATTATGCGGCCCTGATACATGACCACAATATCATCAGCAATAGCCTTCACGGTTGCCAGGTCGTGAGTGATAAATAGATACGACAACTGAAGATGATTCTGCAGACCCTGGAGAAGTTCGAGAATTCCCTCCGCAACAAGCTGGTCGAGAGCAGAAGTAACCTCATCACAGATGATTAGGTCTGGTTCAGCAGCCAGCGCACGGGCAATGCAGATCCTTTGTTTTTCTCCTCCTGACAACTGATTTGGAAAACGATCTATGAAACTTTTTGGCAATTCAATCTGCTCTAGCAACTCAACGGTGCGATCTGTTTTCTGTTCACCGCTCATTCCGAGATAAAATTCCAACGGCCGACCAATGATTTCCCTAACCCGCTGACGCGGATTGAGTGAAATATCGGGCATCTGGTAGATCATCTGGATCGACCGCAGTTCGTCCTTACTTCTGTCGGCAAGCGCCGCCGACAGTGATTTACCCTTAAAAGTGACTAAACCAGACTGTGGAGGCAATAGTCCGGTGATGACACGCGCCAACGTACTTTTCCCACTTCCCGACTCACCGACAACAGCGACGGTCTTCCCCTGCTCGACACCGATACTGATATCCTCTAGGACATACTCAGTCGCGCTGGGATAGCGTGCGGTCACATTGTCTACTGCAAGAATTCGACTCTCCAGTTGTTGCAGTGTTTTATCCTCCCTTAAGCTGCGGACAGACAACAGCCGTTTTGTATAGTCCTCTACGGGGTGGGCAAGGAGGACCCGTGCTTCCCCTTCTTCCACTAGGTTTCCATAACGAAGCACCATTATTCTGTCTGCCAGTTGTGCCACCACAGCCAGGTCGTGCGTTATGTAAATTGCAGCAACCCCCTTTGCGCGAACTGCTTCCTTAATAGCCGCCAGCACCTCGATCTGGGTTGTCACATCCAACGCTGTCGTTGGTTCATCAAACACAACAATCTCAGGCTCACAACCCATCGCCATGGCTGTCATCGCACGCTGCAGTTGACCGCCCGATACTTGATGAGGGAATCGTTCACCAATTGATTCAGGGTCTGGAAGATCCAGTTGCCGATACAGACTACGCCCCTTCAATGCGGCCTCCGTTCGATTCATCTTGCCATGTTGTACAGGAGATTCGGAGAACTGCTCTAGCAGGCGATGTGCTGGGTTAAAAGCCGCCGCTGCGCTTTGTGCAACGTAACTGACACGATTGCCACGCAACTGTCGCAGTTGCTTCTCGGGCAGTGTTGTCAGTTCCAGCCCATCCAGTTTGATTGACCCAGATACGATCCGGCATCCCGGTTTTGTATATCCCAATGCTGCCAGGCCCAAGGTTGATTTTCCGGCGCCGGATTCACCGATCAACCCAACGATCTCACCCTTCTCCAAGGCCAGGCTCAGTCCATTGACGATAGGCCGCCATTCGCCGTCGATCTCAGCTTCGATGACAACATCTTGCATTTCCAATAATTTATTCGACATTCACGACTCCATTCTCACCTGCGCCCCGTGCGATTCTGTATCGAATTGCAGACACTGTTGAAACACCTTACCCGGCCTATGGGAAAAAGCAACCCCGCGTCCAGTCCCGATTTCAGGACACTTTCTATACAATTGTTCCTTTGCACATTCGCCGATGGCATAGACCGCAAGGCCCACGAACGGGTGTTCAGCATTGAACTGGAAAAGCCTATCTACTGAAGAACTAGAACGGGAATACTCGCCGAGCAGTATGGTGGGCGACATTGCACCATTCATATCATCGTACACCACGGAGTCCCAACGGGTGCGAGACAGCTATGGGGCACATCTGATTACCGACCTACCCTACGGTACTAATGTTGAAGAAAAACTAGACCTCTTCCTGCCAGCCATACCAGCCAATTCCGAAAACATCCCTTTGCTGATATTTGCTCACGGCGGCTACTGGCAACAACTCTCAAAAGATGATCACAGTTTTTTAGCCACCGCCTGGACAACAGCCGGATACGCGTTTGCGAGTATCAACTATGGCCTTGCGCCTGCCTCAAACATTCCACAGATGATTTCACGTTGTCGCCAGGCCATCAACTGGTTTGGTGAAAACTGCTTTGATTACGGCCTCGACAAGGAAGGGATTCATGTCATGGGGCATTCTGCAGGCGCTCATCTGCTGGCCTGTGCAATTAGTCCGGGTATCCAGGATCACGACAGATCAACACTCCTTACCCGACCTCAACGCGCCATCCTTATTGGTGGCATCTACGACCTCGAACCGATTTCTCAAACTTATGTCAACGAACCACTGGGATTGTCGATTGAAAGTGCGAGAGCACTCAGCCCACAGTTTTATGATACCGATCCGTTTATTGCTCTGGACATCGTCTATGCAGAACACGAAACTAAAGAGTTCATACGCCAATCCAAGGCATATGCAGATAAATGCTCAAAAATTACCAACCATATAAAACTCACGGAAGTGCGGAGTCGGCATCATTTTGACATTATGTACGATATTGCCCATACCGATACTGCGCTCTTTCAACAACTGTCGTTATATACGGATAAATGAGGTGGTCAGATGAAAACCACGTCTCTTGAAACATTATCCATCAGCCAAAGTCCGGGCCTGTTAGACGCTCGCAAGCAAGATGGCCTTGACCCGCTCTCCAGTATTGGAGACCTTTTTGATTTACCACCTGATCTGGTTTATCTCGATGGCAACTCTCTTGGCGCTATGCCCGCGGTGGTGCCAGAAAAGATTCAAGAAGCCGTTACCGAGGGCTGGCGTACCGGGTTGATACGAAGTTGGAATGATCGGGATTGGCACGTACTGCCTTTGACCCTCGGCAATCGACTGGCGCCCCTAATGGGCGCTAATGCTGGTGAAGTGTTGGTCGTTGATTCGACATCAATTAATCTGTTTAAGACCCTGTCAGCTGCTCTGGAAATGCGTCCCGATCGAACTGAAATTGTATCGGAACGCGATAACTTTCCATCGGATCTTCATATCATCCAAGGCGCTATCACGCATTTTTATCCGCAACATAAGCTCGTTGAGGGAAAGGAAAGCGATGAATCGATACTCGAATTGATCGGTCCATCCACTGCTGTGGTGACTCTTACCCAGGTCAGTTACCGCACCGGATTTATTCGCGACATGGAAAGAATAACTAAAGAGGCTCATCGGGCGGGTGCGCTGGTTATATGGGATCTGGCTCACACACTGGGTGCGGTACCCGTGGACCTGAATGCGGCTGATGTTGATTTTGCCGTTGGTTGTACCTACAAGTATCTCAATGCCGGACCTGGTGGACCGGCATATCTTTTCGTCGCCGACCGACACATCACAGATGCCGTCAACCCATTAACAGGCTGGCAAGCCCATGCCGACCCCTTTTCTTTCGACACACACTTCAAGCCGGCAAGCAACATAGACAAATTCCGCTGCGGAACGCCCGGGGTTCTTTCTTACATCGCTCTAGAATCGAGCCTAGACATATTCGAAATGGTCGATATGGAGACTATTCGGAAAAAATCAAAACGGTTAACAACCCTGTTTGTCGACCTTGTAGAATCGCTCTGTAACGGTTATCCCTTGCAACTGGCTAGCCCTCGGGACAGCAACCAAAGAGGCAGTCAGGTTTCGTTTAGCCACACCGATGGCTGGCCGATCATGCAGGCGCTCATCGCCCATGGAGTAATTGGTGATTTCAGGGCACCAGATCTACTACGATTTGGGTTCGCACCGTTGTACACGCGGTACGAAGATGTTTGGCTAGCAGCATCGATGCTCGCTCATATTCTCGAATCCGAATGCTGGAAAGATCCGGCCTACACTACTCCTAAACTTGTGACCTAAGCAGTCAGTCACGAGTCATTTACTTGGGAACCCTCATGGTTCGAATGTACACATATCGACCCTGTCACAAATGAACAAGTAGATGCTTGATTCTTATCAAATAGACGCCGCCAACGGTTTCTTACCAGGCCACGAACCACTTGAGGCACTCCCAGACGAATTTGAAGTCTGGGATACGATGGCTCGGGAATTCTCTGGACTTCTAAACGCAGGTGTTTTCAGAACACAGGCCGAAGCCATGCCGATAATTGACGACGTATCGTCCCTACAGACATCAATGGAACTGGAACGAGCCATGCTACTGCTATCCATATTCGGCCATGGATTCGTCTGGCAGGGCTACGAGTCCTCAGGTTATATTCCGGAAAGTATTGCAATACCTTGGACCCTGGTTGCCGGACGGCTGGGCCGACCGCCCACCCTTGCACATGCCTCGCTGGTCTTGAATAACTGGAAAAAATTGGAACCCAATGGCTCGATCAATTTGGGCAACCTCAGGACACTTATCCAGTTTCATGGCGGTCTTGATGAGTCCTGGTTTTACCTGGTCACAACCGAAATCGAGGCGATAGGTGCAGGCGTACTCAAACAATTCGACCGTATTCAGCGAGCAGCGGATTCCGACGACTTCCAACAAATTGAAGATTCACTTGAGGAAGTTCAAGAATACTTGGTCGCACTGAATACGACACTGAACCGTATGTACGAAAACTGCGATCCCTATATATTTTACAACCGAATACGACCATTCCTAGCTTCATTTAAGAACATCGAGTACAGGGGGTGCAAGAAGAACCCAAGAAACTATTTTGGTGGCAGCGCCGCACAAAGTTCTTTACTTCAGGCTATAGATGCAATGTTCGGCATTGTGCATCAGGAAGAACAATCAAGATCCTATCTCGTTACGATGCGTAATTATATGCCTACGGGTCATGCTGCCTATATTAATGTGCTGGAGAATGATAGACCCTTAGCCCGTGCCATTGAGCGACATGATGGCTGTCAGCACATCCACGCAGCGTGTGTGAATGCACTGATCGAGTTCCGTCAGTCTCACCTTAAAATAGTGACAAAATATGTGTCATCGCAGATATCGCAAACAGGCCCTGGCCACACTGGCACCGGTGGAACCGATCCGATGGTATTTTTGAAACAAGTCGCAAAAGATACGACACCTTCTGTTTGAATCACGTTTAATTCGGACATGAAATAATAGCTATGGGCAGAACAATTCCACTCAAACGATTTGACGATATGCCTGTCATGGCGCCGCACATTCTGGAGGAATCCGATAACCAACCAAATTCCGATATTGTGCGTCTTAATTTGAATGAAAACCCACTCCCACCTTCTCCCAACGCCATCGCGGCAATGCACGATGCCGTCAACATAGCGAACCGTTATCCGGATCATTCCTGTTCTGCCCTGGCTCAGATTATCTCGGCACGTATCGGCATAAGCACAGACCGACTGGTGTTTGGCAATGGCAGTGGAGAAATGCTATTTGCGGCTGCGGCTATCGCTGTCGATAGAAATGAGCAGGCCGTTTTACCGGGACCCACTTTCGCCCCAGTTGGCAAAAACATTCGACTTGCAGGCGGTGAGGTCGTCACAGTGCCGGTACTGGAAAACGGATCCAACAATGTTGACGCTATGTTGGACGCGGTCAACGAACACACGGCACTGTTTTATCTGTGCACCCCCAACAGTCCAACAGGTGGGATGCTCGAAGCCGAACAGATCAAGTTAGCCGCTGACAGGGTACCCAGCGACTGCCTGTTGATGGTGGATGAGGCCTATCATGAGTTCGCTGCTTGGGAAGGCGGCCCGGATGTGCTTTCCCTCTTGTCTGCTCGCGGTGGCCCGTGGGCAGTGATCCGAACCTTCTCCAAGGCATATGGACTTTCCGGTGCTCGAATTGGCTATGCCATCACCGGCAATCGCGACCTGGCAGTTGGCTTCTCAAAGGTGCGAATTGGCTTCAATGTCAATCGAATTGCCCTGGCCGGTGCGTGCGCAGCGATGCGAGATCAAAGCTATCTTGAGATGGTCCTTGGTACGGTCAGTTGCGAGAGACAACGTCTTTCAATAGCGCTCCAGAACTACGGACTTCGCGTCTATCCATCGGCTGCAAATTTCCTGCTCGCCCGTACCAATAGCCCTTCCGATGCCATTGCAACTAAATTGGCGGAGCGCCACATTCTTGTCCAGGCGCTGCCATGGCCAGATAATAACGGATCGCTGAGGATCACAGTCGGTACCGCCGCTGAAAATGACATCTTTTTGAACGCCCTTACTGAAATCCTTTGAGCGAAGACACTACGCAAGCGATTAGTCAGCTCAGTAGCCAACCACCATCCACATCGACTGTGGTGCCAGTCACGAAGTCGTTCTGGATCGTAAAAATAATTGCGCTCGCAATCTCAATCGCAGTGCCCGGCCGGGGAATCACATGACCGGCTGTTGCTGCATCCAGCTTATTCGATCGTTCCGCGCTTTCCGGGCCGAACATCGGTGTATCAATAATACCCGGAGAAACAGTATTGATTCGCTGCGGTGCTATTTCCGGTGCAACAGCTCGGCAAAATGCTTCTACAGCACCACCGACCGAGCCTAACGCGATCCCCCCTGGTTTCGTTTTCCGCGCAGGAGCCCCACTGACCAGCACGATTGCACCATGGCTATCTAAGTGCTCTGCACCCAGGCGTACCGCGTTGGTATAACCCCAAAGTTTCGCAAAAGATGCCTGGTAAGCATCAAGATCCATCTCGAGGAAGGGACCCGCCGCCCTAGAGCCTCCTGTCGCAGCGCAAACTAAGATATCAAACTTTGACCATTCCTGAAACAGTACCGTGAGACCGGCTCTATCAAGAATACTGCAAGATCGAAGTTCAACGCCCTGTGCAACACTGTCCTTGGCTTTCTCAGGCTCTCGACTGACAGCCACCACCTTTGCACCAAGTTCTGTCAATCGATTGGTCGTTGCCAGACCAATCCCGGAGGTTCCACCCAGCACAATTGCCGTTTTGCCTGTTACGTCCATATTGTCTCCCCATTATTACTGACTAGATAATCAGAACAATCCTTCTGTTGAGTCGATGAGCTGGTTCCAAAATATCATCGCCCATCACAAGATAGACCTACCGAATTGTCCCACCCCCTACAACACACTACGCTTATTAAGAACTCCGACAAGCCGAAAGGATCGATTGTGCATCGAGCTGGTAGGCCTGGTAAAGCTCGGTGAGCGTGCCCGATTCTCCAAATCGGTCGACCCCCAGCCCGCACACACGGTGTCCTGCAACCGCGCCTAACCAGGTCAGTACCGATGGATGTCCGTCAGTAACCGTCACGATACGGGCACTCGAGTTAATCACGCCAAGAAGTTTTTCCACCTGTGCAGAACACTTTTCCAATCCGCGATACCGTATCCGCTGTGCTTCCATCCAGCCCCGATGAAGACGATCAGCCGAAGTAATAGCAAGCACCGCAGTCGAGCCGGGAGATCCACGGTTCAGCTCGTCACAACTCTCGATCACCTGGGGTGCAACTGCGCCGATGTATGCGATAACAACAGAACAGGAAGATTGCGGAGGCACCAACCAGTATCCACCATCTATGATCTCAGACGTTAGCGTATCGTCAATCTCTCGTTTGAATTGCTCTATGCGACGTGTCGTAAGACGCAAGTAGACAGACCCACCGCAGCGATCACCAAGCAGATCAGCTTCAATAGCAGTATCTTGGCCCTCCGTCTTCTCATGTTGTAGATACGAAAACGCAAAACTCATGATCGTTGAAAGTTCATCAGTAAATGCTGGCTCGAATGATGCCAAGCCCGGCTTACTCATTCCGATCAGAGGCGTCCCAATAGACTGATGTGCACCGCCTTCTGGCGCCAATGAAATACCTGAAGGTGTAGCGACCAGCAGAAAACGTGCATCCTGATAACAAGCATAATTCAATGCATCCAGACCCCTTTCGATAAACGGATCGTAGATCGTGCCCACAGGTAAAAGACGTTCTCCGAAGATCGAATGAGAAAGGCCCGCCGCAGCCAAGAGCAAGAAAAGGTTGTTTTCAGCGATACCCAGTTCAATATGCTGTCCCGTTGGCGATGCTCGCCATCTATGCATGGTTTGTAGTTCCTCTACGGTAAACATGTCGGTCTGACCATTGACATGGAACAGTCCTCGCTGGTTTACCCACCCACTTAGATTTGTTGACACTGTCACATCGGGCGACACAGTAATGATTCTTTGAGCGAGTTCAGTATCCTGCCTGGCTATACTCGCCAGTACTCGACCAAATGCTTCCTGTGTTGACATTTGATGTCCGTCCGGTTTTGGAAAAGGATCCGGCACTGCGACCACAGGTGAATTTTTTCTCCTCTGACTTGCAGTGTAAAAAGGTGCGTTGTATACGAACGAACGTAATTCCGAGTCTGCTATACCTGTGCCCGCTGACGGGATCCACTCCTCTCCATCACTGATATTATGTTCAGACTTCAGTCGCTCGATCTGGTCAGATGTCAACATTCCGGCGTGATTGTCTTTGTGGCCAGCCAGGGGCAGTCCAAACCCCTTAATGGTATAGGCGAAAAAACAGGTGGGTTTGTCGTCGCCCACGCTTTCAAATGCCTCCAGCATGCTTTCGATACAGTGGCCACCCAGGTTAGTCATCAAGGCATTCAGCGCGCGATCGTCATACCGTGCCAATAAATCCGACACGCTGGAACGAGATCCAATATCCGCCTGAAGTGCTTCGCGCCAAGCTTCACCGCCCTTATATACCAAGGTGGAGTATTTTGAATTAGGGCAGGAATCTATCCATTGCCGTAAAGCATCCCCACCGGGTTGCTCAAATGCCCTGTGTAGGAGTTTTCCATACTTAACCGTTACCACCTCCCACCCCATACTGACAAACAGCCGATGGAATCGTGTTAACAAACGATCTGAAATGACCGCATCCAGACTCTGGCGGTTGTAGTCAACAATCCACCACAGATCCCGCACGCTATGCTTCCATCCTTCGAGCAACGCTTCATAGATGTTGCCCTCATCAAGTTCAGCATCGCCCAACACACAAACCATTCTGCTTCTGAATTTTCGCCATGAATGCGCCTCCAGGTAATCCTGAATGAGCGCAGCGAAACTTGTCATCGCTACCCCCAGTCCCACCGAGCCCGTCGAAAAGTCAACGTCATCGATATCCTTTGTGCGCGATGGGTAGGACTGCGCGCCCCCAAGCGCTCTAAACCGAGCAAGGTGCTCTTTATCCTGTTTTCCAAACAGATACTGAATGGCATGAAAAACAGGACTACCGTGGGGCTTAACTGCGACACGATCTTCTGGCTTCAAGACTGCAAAGTAAAGGGCAGTCATGATGGTCACCATGGATGCACAGGACGCCTGGTGACCACCTACCTTTAGCTCTCCATCGCCCTCCCTAATATGGTTGGCATGGTGAATCATCCAGGTCGACAACCACAATACCTTCTTTTCGAGAATCTTGAGAAAATGCAGTTGGTCTGGCGTGTTGCCAGTCGGTGGTGGTTCGTCGTCCGGATCGAAAGGGATTGCTTGCATGGGGATGAATCAGAATACCTGAGATATCAGGTCAATATATTGCTTCTAATCAGAATTTATCTACTTATTTTCCTGCTATATTTATGGTTTAAGCATTTTTATACCAAATATTCTTCAACAGAGAAATAATATGCCTTATACCTTCGACGGCACCGATCGCCGAATTCTCGAAGTCATTCAGGAGGATGCGCGAATTTCCAATACTGAACTGGCAGATCGTATTGGCCTTTCCCCGTCACCGTGCTGGCGACGTGTACGTACGCTCGAGGATACTGGTGTGATTGAACGCTACGTGACCTTGGTGAATGCAAAAGCTGTTGGTCTGCCGATCACTGTGTTTGCGACAGTCGCCCTCGAAAAACAGGTCGAATCCGCACTGGAGTCATTCGAGAAGGCGGTGATGGAACGACCGGAAGTTATGGAGTGCAATCTCATGACTGGAGAGTTCGACTATCTGCTTCGAGTCGTAGTGCCCGATCTTGTTGCTTACGAACGATTCCTGATGGATCATTTAACGCGTATTAAAGGAATCGCCAGTATCAAGTCGAGTTTTTCACTCAAACAGGTCAGTTATAAGACGGCTCTGCCACTACCCAGCTGATGCGAACCAATCTGAACACTTTCCGCAAACACAGAACGATTCATCTGTGAAACTACTCGACCCCGTAATTGTCGGTGTTGCTCAGGTTTCACAACGAGAAGATGACCCTTTAGTCGCTCGATCACCGCTGGATCTGATGGTCGATGCTGTATCCCAGGCAGCCCTAGATAGCGGCAATCCCAAGATTCTAAAATCCATCGACTCTGTCCGAGTGGTACGGGGAATGTGGGGCTACCAGAATCCAGCCCAATGTATAGCCGACGAACTTGACTTATCAAAAATCGAAACTGGGCTCACGTCACTCGGCGGCAATTATGTGCAGACACTGGCGAATCAAAGCTTTCTTGATATCCAATCGGGACACTTGGATACCATTGTACTTACCGGTGCTGAATGTGGGCGAACGCAATCGCGGGCACGATCGGCCGGCTTGACGCTCGACTGGGACCCTGTCTCTGTTACGCCCGGACAAGATCCAATCAGTAGAGCCGAGGGAGCCACACTACCGGATGTATTTATCGGCAGCCACCGCAATACCCGCCACGAAGCTGAACTTCAACGTGGGATTCGACACCCCATCCAGTACTACCCCCTTTTTGAAATTGCCTTACGCTCTGCATCAGGCGAAACCGTGCCGGACCACCTACAAAAAATCGCCAGACTTTGGTCCGGTTTCAGCGCCATAGCAAAAAACAATCCGGACGCCTGGATTCAACGTGAATTTTCAGCGCAAGAGATCGCAACTCCCACTGAATTTAATCGGCCGGTGTCACTGCCTTACCCCAAGTTGATGAACTCAAACAATAGCGTTGATCAGGGCGCCGCCCTCATTGTGACATCATCGGCGAAGGCCAAACAGCTCGGCATTTCACGCGATCGCTGGATCTATCCACATGCCTCGACGGAGGCGTGGGATCACCTGTACGTGTCCGAACGAGATAATCTACACTCGTCGCCGGCCATACGCCTTGCGGCCGCGAGACTGTTTGAACTGACCAATCTTGATGCCGAAAGTTTCGACTATGTCGACCTTTACAGTTGCTTTCCTTCCGCAGTACAAATCGCCGCAAACGAAATTGGCCTGTGCCTAGACCGGCCACTAACCGTGACCGGCGGTCTGACATTTGCTGGGGGTCCTTGGAATAATTATGTCATGCACGCGATCGCACGTACCGCTATCCTGCTGCGATCAAATCCCGCCGCACTTGCTCTTGTTACGGCCAATGGTGGATTGCTGACCAAGCACGCGCTGTGTATTTATTCCGGCACGCCGCCGCAACGACCATTCACCTGGGCCAATCTCCAGAAAGATGTAGACGGCCTGTACCGAAGGCCCATCAAAACCAGCCATGAAGGAGAGGCAACGATAGAGACCTACACCGTCATGTATGAAAACCAGTCGCCATGCGTCGCACATGCTGCATGCCTTCTGGACGACGGACAGAGAACCTGGGCTAATATCCTGGATCCGGACATAATTGCCAGTATGATCACCTCGGAATTTTGTGGCCGTTCTGGGACAATTGACACCAATGGCCACTTTACCCCCTACCGCTAACTTAGTGTTGTGACCACTCGTATAACCCGCATTCCTTGTGACCAGCTTACTTTCTTGGGCCAAGGACTCGTACGTCCAGAATGTGTCATAGCGACCCACAAAGGGGATCTCTATGCCAGTCACGGTGAGGGTGGTATCTCACATATCACGCCTACCGGTGACATTGCTGTTTATCTTGCCAACGACAGTGAGAAGCCCAGTGATTTTCTACCGAACGGCTACTCTCTCCGACCTGATGGTTCGTTTCTTATAGCCAACCTAGGTCAGTCAGGTGGTATCTACGTGCTTGAGCGAGACGGTTCCTTGCAGCTCTTTATCAATGAAATAGATGGGCTGGCCCTACCAGCGACCAATTTTGCTAATCTCGATCGAGAAGGTAGGACCTGGATCTCTGTAAGCACAACCGCAATAGACCGAGAGAAATCATTTAAAAAATCTGTCGCAGACGGATTTATCGCGTTGGTTGACCACTCAGGGGCTCGAATTGTCGCGGATGGGATCGGTTTCACGAATGAAAACAAGGTCGATCCTTCTGGCCGCTGGCTTTATGTCCATGAGACTATGGGTCGGTCGTTGTTACGATTCCCTATAAAAGCAAACGGTGATCTGGGTCCACGTGAAACGGTGACTGACTACGGCCCGGGAATTTATCCTGACGGGTTTGAGTTCGACTGTGAAGGCGGAATCTGGTGTACCAGTGTGCTCAGCAATCGAATCATTCGCTTAGACTCGGACGGTGTCCAGCAATTGATCATCGATGCCGGTGACTCTGATCTAGTCGAGCGTGCCGAATCAGCCTATCAGAATGATACGTTTTGCCGGTCGATGATTGACGAGGGTCTACATAGTCCACTGGGAAATTGTGCTAGCGTATGCTTTGGCGGGAACGACCTTAAGACCGTATACATCGGCAATCTTCATCTGGACAGATTAGCCTGTTTTCGTTCACCAGTGGCGGGAGCCCCTCCACCGCACTGGCTGTTCTAGGCTCAGATTATTGCACTGTACACAAACCCTCCTTGCAGCCCGATAGAGCGCATGGTAGAAATGATTCATACAATAGATGGAGTGTATTGCTGATGACAAGACCGACAAAAGTTGAACTGACTGAAGTAGGACCGCGTGATGGCTTGCAAGCAGAGCCCAAGTTTGTCGAGACTGAAATAAAGATCCAGCTCGTCAACGACCTAATCGCTGCAGGTGTACCTCGCATAGAGTTCTCGTCCTTTGTTTCACCTCGTGCGGTTCCCCAACTCGCCGATGTTGCTGAAGTGTTTGAGGGTATCGACAAATCCGGTCCTACAGTACTTGCTGCTCTGGTGCCAAATGCCAAAGGTGCAGTTCGCGCGGTCGATGCGGGTATTGATGAGATCATCGTCTTCCTGTCAGCCTCAGAAAGTCATAATAAAAAAAATGTCAACCGTTCAGTCGAGGAATCCTTAGTTGGGTTTGAGGAAGTCGCACGAATTGCAGCTACGTCGAATATTCCGGTCCAAGGGGTCATTGCGACCGCGTTTGGGTGTCCTTTTGAGGGCGACATACCCATCGAACAGCTTGGACGCATCGCACAGCGCTACAGCAAACTCGGATTTAAAGGTATCGGACTGGGGGATACCACTGGTATGGCCACACCACTAATCGTAAGGCACGCGGTCAAGTATCTTCAAGATACGTTGCCAGAACTCCCGATTGGGCTTCATTTTCACAACACCCGAGGTCTGGGATTGGTCAACGTAATGGCCGGACTAGATGAAGGCATAGACCAGTTCGATGCCTCATTTGGCGGTATCGGGGGTTGCCCCTTCGCTCCAAAAGCGACTGGCAATATCTGTACTGAAGATTTGGTCTACATGCTGCACGAAATGAACATCGATACGGGTATTAATCTACAAGCGCTGATGGCTATCGCCACACAGGTAGAAACAATCGTAGGGCACAATCTGCCCGGGCAGGTCATGAAAGCCGGACCCCGTCTCGACCTCCACTCCATGACTTCTGTTGCGACCGCACAAGGCTGACCAACCCCAGTGAATCTCCGTGCCACTTAAAGGCCTACGGGTCATCGATCTCACACGGATCCTTGCAGGTCCTTTTTGCACCCAACTTCTTGCTGACCTGGGCGCCGAAGTTATAAAAATCGAGGGCCCCCGCGGAGACCCCGTTCGCCAACAGGGAGCCATCGTTGATGGAATGAGTTGGTACTTCGCCCAGTTCAATCGAAACAAGAAATCCGTGGTACTCAACCTATACGACGACGATGACAAAAACATACTGTCGCGTCTTTTGGAAACAGCCGATGTTCTGGTTGAGAATTTCCGTCCAGGCATTCTTTCTGACATGGGTTTCGGCCCGCAAGAACTAGAACTCCTTAACCCAAGACTAATTCATGCCAGCGTAAACGGCTACGGAACCACCGGACCTTACTCTGACCGACCCTCGTTTGACTTTATCGCTCAGGCAATGAGTGGTTTTATGAGTGTGAATGGACCACCGGATGGCGAGCCGCAACGGGCCGCACCACCGTTAAGTGATTTGGTTGCGGGGCTGTACTGTGCATTTGGAATTCTGGCTGCATTACAAGAACGGGGGAACAGCGGGACTGGTCAACAGGTTGAAACCAGTCTGACTGGGGGCCTCATCAGTATGTTGGCCTACCTATCTGCTGAATACTTTGCAACTGGCGAGACACCCAAACGAACTGGCAATGATCATCCTATCGTATCGCCATATGGACTGTTCCACGCCAAAGACGGGATGATTGCTGTTGCGCCGTCAACTGATGTTTATGTTGAGCGATTCCTCGGCGTGCTCGGCCTTGAAAAGCTACTGGCAGATCCGAACTACTGCACCAATTCTGAAAGACTCCTACATCGAAATACACTCTCAAAACATATCAACGACGTTACCTGTCTACAGTCGGTTGCACACTGGATAACTGCCATCAACGATGCAGGTTGCCCGTGCGGAAGAGTGATGGACCTCGCCGAAGTGTTTGAGGATCCACAAGTCCTGGCACAAGACATGGTTATCGATGTCCCGCATCCAGGTCACGGTAACGTCAGGATGACCGGGTTCCCAGTTAAGTTCTCACGAACACCAGCTGGCATTCAACGACCGGCGCCGGATCTAGGTGCTGATACCGAAGACATACTCAATAATCTCGACCAGCAACCACTCTAGAGTAGGCAGCGCCGTAGCTAGAAACAATACTTCAGAATGCATCATCCACCGAGCCTTTGGCAGCTGAATAGCAAACGTGTCGAAAAGATCTAAAACGACCTACGAGCGATCAGCTTTATCAGGCGCAATGCGTGTCGCCGACCTTAGGGTATTGTTGATGAGCCTCGTACATCAGACGGGGGATACGCGCTGGCTGGAACCACCGTACACACCATGTCGCGACGTACGCTTGATTGCCGATCCCTCCGCCGGCTTGCCTGAAGCTGTGCAATCGGATCTACGCGAACGTGCCATAGAAGTGTTTTCGCAACCCAGCTCTGGACCAGCCCTGACAAATCCCGATGATCAGCTGATGATAAGAATGATGAGTGCCTGCCTGGGTGAAGCAGTACCGCCAGAGTATGCGCCGGCCATACGCGATGAACTTGGCTTTACTGACCGGGATATTCACTGGTCTAAACCCCCCGAAAAAGCAGCACTTGTCGGTCGGGATGTATTAATCGTGGGCGCTGGCGTAAACGGTATTGTGCTGGGTGCCAAATTGGGTCAACTCGGTATCGGATATACCATAGTCGAGAAGAACAAGGATGTGGGTGGGACCTGGTTGGAAAATTCTTATCCGGGTTGCGGCGTCGACACGCCCAACCATGCCTACTCGCTCTCATTTGGCCAACGGTACCGCTGGAGTCGGTATTTTTCGCTGCGCGATGAAATTCAAGACTATCTAGAGTGTTGCGCCACCGAGTTCGGCGTTCGAAGCCATATACGTTTCCAAACAACCCTGACGGGCGCTCAATGGATTGAGTCTGACCACTGCTGGGAAACTGAGCTTGAAGGACCTGATGGCAAGGAGCGTTTTCGCAGCGGATATCTGGTCAGCGCAATCGGTCAGTTTAATCACCCCCAGAAGCCAACGATCCCGGGTTGTGAGACTTTTCAGGGAGAAGCGTTTCACAGTGCACACTGGCCGGCAGGGCTAGATCTCACAAACCAGCGTGTCAGCATTATTGGTACCGGCGCTTCTGCGATGCAAATCGTGCCGTCCATTGCGAAGCAGGTGGAAAGCCTGACGATCTACCAGCGTACTCCACAGTGGGTCAGGCCCATACCGGATTATGGCGAGTCAATCCCAGAGGGTGCTCAGTGGCTGCTGGAACACCTCCCATACTATGTTGAGTGGTTTCGATTCACGATGTTCTGGCGCTATGGAGATGGCTTGCTGCCATATCTACGCAAAGATCCCGACTGGCCCCATCCAGAACGCGCACTTAACCGGGTTAATGACAGACACCGTCAGGAAATGGTTGATTTTATGTCGGACCAACTCCAGGACCACCCCGATCTCGCAGCCCGAAGTCTTCCAGACTATCCTGCCTACGGCAAAAGAATACTACTGGATAATGGCTGGTATCGCGCACTGACCCTACCACAGGTTCACCTCATCACTGATCCCATTGATCAAATTACAGAATCAGGAATCTTAACAACAGACAATGTTCATCGAAGCACCGATGTCCTGATTTACGCAATTGGCTTTGAGATGATGCAGATGGCTTCACGCCTAAATATAAAAGGCCGGGGTGGTGTTGATCTTAAGGACACCTGGGACGGTGACAACCCAACAGCCTATTTAGGGATGACGGTACCGGGGTACCCCAACTTTTTTTGCTTGTTGGGTCCGAATACCGGCCTCGGCCATGGCGGCAGTGCTATGTTTCAGGCTGAGTGCCAGACTCGCTATGTCACTGCCTGCCTGGTCAGAATGATTGAAGAGAACCTCGCCTCATTGGAAGTGCGTCGTGACGCGCACGATAATTATGTTGAGCGAGTCGACAAAGAACATCAGCAAATGATCTGGTCGCATCCTGGTATGACAACCTATTACCGTAATACCCGAGGCCGAGTCGTAACCGTGATGCCCTGGCGACTGGTCGACTACTGGGAGATGACTCACGAGGCGGATCTGTCCTGTTACCACGTTGAACACCGAACACGCACTACCCGTTAACAACTAGCCACCTACAGCTGGTTATACTCGGTTACTCAGGCATATCCGGCCAACCATCCTCATTTGGGGGGAACCAGAACTCATCGAGAGCTCCCTGGATTGCCACAAGGCAACGGTCCCGACGACGCTCAAACTCTTTGATCGATCGACCGGCCTGAATCTCTTCACAACCGGCTGCGGTAGCATTCACCAGTTTCTCCGTAAAGTCCGGCGCTGGCAAATGCGTCCAACGGTTCGCGACTTCCGGAGCCCAATGTGCCATTGAATGTCGAATTCCCCCGTCACCCCCAGCCAAATGAAACGTCAACATGGGGCCCAGAAATGCCCAACGTAAGCCAGGTCCACCAGTTATTGCAGCATCGATCTGTGCTGGAGTACAGATCCCCGCTTCTATCAGGTACAGCGCCTCATGGAATAGTACCTGCTGCAATCGGTCGGAGATATAACCGTCGATTTCAACCGGCGCCAAAAGCGGCCGCATTGCAAGTGATCGATAAAACGCTCCACCGGCTCGCAGCGTATCTTCAGTCGTCGCCTGGCCCCCAACAATCTCCACCAACGGCAGCAAATAAACGGGATTGAAAGGGTGTCCAATCATGATTCTTTGCGGATATTGCGCCCCATCCTGCAACAGACTTGGTCGAATGCCAGACGAACTGGACGCTATGATCACATCAGGGGGAAGGAGTTGGTCGGCCTGGGCAATTAACTTAATCTTGAGTGCTTCGTCGTCCGGTGCGTTTTCCTGAACATAATCTGCAACGGACAGCGCAGTTTCTAAGGAGGGTTCAAACCTCAGCCGACTTCGATCTGCACCGGAGTGCAGTCCAACCTCTTCCAGGATAGGCCACGCATTGTCCACGTTGGCAAACAGCGTGGCCTCAGCTGAGGGGTCAGGGTCCCATGCGACCACATCCAGGCCATGGGCAAGACAACGGGCGGCCCAACCACTACCAATCAACCCAGTGCCCAGGAGCACCACCGTATTAACCGGGTCACGCATTATCTTTCCTCATGACTTCTTCAGATCAGCGAGGTTCAATACGGTTTCAGCTCTAGCCGAGCAATCTGATTTCGATGAACCTCATCCGGCCCGTCGGCTAAACGGAGCAAACGTGCAGTTGCATAAGCATGCCCGAGACCAAAATCATCGGAGACTCCACCACCTCCGTGCGCTTGAATCGCCCAGTCGACAACCTGACAGGCCATATTGGGTGCTGCCACTTTAATCATCGCGATTTCTTTGCGCGCCTCTTTGTTACCGTACTGGTCCATCTTGCGTGCGGTATACAGTGTCAGTAATCGATTCTGATCTATCATTATCCGAGCTTCAGCAATTCGTTCCTGAGTCACGGTCTGATCAGCAACAGGTCGGCCAAATGCTACTCGGGTTTTCACTCGACGGCACATAGCCTCGAGCGCGCGCTCTGCTAAACCGATCAAGCGCATACAGTGATGAATACGGCCCGGGCCAAGACGGCCCTGAGCTATCTCAAAACCTCGGCCTTCTCCAAGCAACATATTTGACGCGGGCACCCGAACATTCTCAAATAACACTTCGGCATGGCCATGGGGTGCATCATCAAAACCCAACACGGGAAGATGCCGGAGCACCTTCACTCCGGGAGTTGCCATCGGGATGAGAATCATCGACTGCTGGCGGTAACGGTCCTCGTTATCGGGATCTGTCTTACCCATGAATATCAGAATCTTACAGCGGGGATCGTTGGCACCCGAAGTCCACCATTTATGTCCATTGACCACATAGTCGGCCCCGTCCCTGCGAATTTCAGACTGAATATTAGTCGCGTCGGACGAGGCGACATCGGGTTCGGTCATCGCAAATGCAGAACGAATTTCTCCAGCCAGCAAAGGTGTCAGCCATTTGTTCTGTTGTTCCGGAGTACCATAACGCGATAGCACTTCCATATTTCCAGTATCGGGCGCGGAACAGTTAAACACCTCGGGCGCATAGGGCGATCGCCCCATCACTTCACATAACGGTGCATAGTCGTAATTACCCAGGCCAGCACCCAATTCGCTTTCCGGCAGAAAGAGATTCCACAAACCAGCCTCTCTCGCTTTGATCTTCAGTCCTTCTACGATCTCAGAAGGCTGCCAACGATCCCCTGTTGCTAATTCTTTCTTAATTGGGGTTTCGTTAGGATAAATATGTTCATCCATAAACTCTGACAACTGTCTGTGGAGTTCCGTGCAGCGCAGAGATTTTTCTATCATGATTGACTTCCCCCAGTCAGATTAGGCAATAAATACTTTCAAATCTTCAACAAACAGAGTCATGAACCTTTTGACTGATTTCCCGCATCATAGGATTCGAAAGACGCGCCGTCTTCGGCCAGCTCACCCAGTAATCGCGACAGTTTCCAGTGGCCAAGATCAGACTTGCCTGAGTAGCGGCGGACACCATCAGCCACTACATCAAGTCCAACCGCACCGGCCCAGTGCATAGGTCCGCCACGCCATACAGGGAAGCCGTAACCATTCAAATAGACCAGGTCAATATCACTTGCCCGAAGTGCAATACCTTCCTCAAGAATAGTGGCGCCAATATTGATCAAAGGATACAAGCAGCGTTCAAGAATTTCCTGGTCTTCAAAGACTCGGGGGCTCACGCCGAAATGACTTGCAGCCTGTTCTGCTAAATCCTTTACCTCCGGGTCCGGTACTGGGACTCTGCTACCTTTCTCATATAGGTAATAGCCTCTACGTGTTTTCTGACCATATCGACCCAATTCACAGAGCCTGTTGGCTACAAATGAACCGGGGACATTTGTAGCAATTCCATTTCCAGCAGCTTTTCGTTTTGCCCAGCCAATATCAAGGCCAGCCAGATCCGATACCGCAAGCGGGCCCATCGCCATGCCAAATTCATACATCACGCGGTCGATGTGCTCGGGTGCAGCACCTTCTTCAACCATGATCGCGGCCTCTCCGAAATAACCCTCAAGCATCCGATTTCCAATAAAACCATGGCAGACACCCGATACAATCGGTAGTTTTCCCATCTTTCGCCCTAGGTTTAACACACTCATAAGAACAGTTTCATCGACAGTGTCTGTACGCACGACTTCGAGCAATCTCATCACATTTGCTGGGCTGAAAAAGTGCGTGCCAAGTACATTCCCCTTACGTTTAGGAATGCTTTCTGCAATCTCGTTTACATCCAAATACGAAGTGTTCGAAGCGAGTACGGCCGTTGCCTTCGTACATTCATCTAAACGTCCAAACAGCTCCTTTTTTGCGGGCATCTCTTCATAAATGGCTTCGATGACAATATCAGCATCAGCCAACTCATCTAACATGGTCGATCCCGTTATCAGTGCCAACCTTTTGTCCATCGTTTCTTGGGTGAGCCTTCCTTTGGCAACCGTCGTCGCATAGTTTTTCTGGATAATCGACAATCCTTTGTCCAACAACACAGCGTCTTGCTCGACCACAGTTACTGGAATGCCGGCGTTTGCAAAGTTCATAGTAATGCCGCCGCCCATAGTGCCCGCACCAACTACACCCGCACTACCAAACTGGCGTAGCTCGACAGACTTGCTGACCCCGGGTATTTTTCCAGCTGCGCGCTGAGCAAAAAAGACATGTCGCATTGCTTTCGACTCGTCTGACGTTACACAAACTTCAAATATTTCTCGTTCCCGCGCTAGTCCCTCATCAAATGGCAACTCAACCGCAGCTTCGACACATTCAATACACGCATACGGTGTCCGCATGCCACGAGCGCGGCGTTCAATTTGTTTCCGCTTAGCCTCAAATAAATCAGAAGCCTCCACTACCACATTTCGGTCCCGGGCTAACTGATGTGGACCACCTGCTTGACCGACTTTCGATGCAAATTCCAATGCACCAACGAGGAGATCTTTCTCTACAAGCTGATCACAGATTCCCAGCGAAACTGACTGCTGAGCAGTCACCGGATCACCTGAGACAATCATATCAAGTGCGGCTTTGACTCCGGCCAGTCGGGGTAATCGCTGTGTGCCTCCAGCACCTGGGGGGATCCCAAGCTTGACTTCCGGTTGACCAACCCTCGCGCCTGGTACGATAACACGATAATGACAACACATCGCAAGCTCAAGCCCGCCACCGAGGGCGTGTCCGTGAATTGCAGCCACAACAGGTTTAGAGCTTGTTTCGATTCCTTCAATTACACCCCCAAGTCTTGGCTCGCCCTCAGGCCACGGTTTCGAAAAATAGCGTATATCAGCGCCGGCGATAAAACCTCGTCCTTCCCCAATCAGGACTATGGCAGAGATCGATTGATCGGAATTTGCCTGCCCTAGGCCCTCAATGATGCCGCCCGGGACACCCGGGCTCAAGGCATTAACAGGAGGATTGTCGACAGTAATCACTGCCACGTCACGGGCTACTTCATATCTAACCAACGTCATGCCACACCTCTCATATTGTGATATCTAACTCATATTATAGGTTGGAGACGACGGCACCTTCCAAAAGATAAAAAGGAATAATCGTTGTCGTTTAAATCGAAGTTACAGTCAGTCGTTCCTTAACCCACTCGACTTATGCAATAGCCAATCAACAACAAAATTAACAGCCACCGTAAGAATTGCTATCGCTGCAGCTGGCAAGAGTGGTGTTATATCATCGTAATTAATCAGTGTGGCGTTGTCCCGTACCATCGAACCCCAATCTGCAGTCGGTGGCTGGATTCCCAACCCCAAGAAACTCAACGCAGCAATAAATAGAAATACAAAACAGAACCGAAGACCAAACTCTGCCAATAGAGGCGCCATGATATTCGGGAGAATCTCTTTGCGGATGACCCACCACAGGCCTTCCCCACGAAGGCGGGCGACTTCGACAAAATCCATCACGGCTATGTTCATCGCCGCTGCCCGGGTGATTCGGTACACACGTGTACTATCTAACACCGCGATAACCAGGATCAAAGTCGTGATTGAGGTTCCAAGAATAGTGAGAATTAATAACGCGAAAACCAAGCTGGGAATAGCCATAAGGATATCAACAATTCGACTGATAACCGTGTCGTACCAGCCGCCGAGTAGCGCAGAGAGCATCCCCGTTACACCCCCAATGGCGAACGCGATGACAACAGCAGCTAGCGCAATACCAATGGTATTACGTGCACCGAAGATAAGCCTGGACAACATGTCTCGACCGAGATTGTCCGTACCAAGAAGATACTTCTCAGACCACAGTTCATAGGCTCCGCCCAGTATTTCTGTCTCACTGTATGGCGCGACAAAAGGTGCAAATAATGCGACGAACAGATAGGCTGTGATAGTCAGCAATCCCAGCTTGGCACTGAACGGTGCGTCGAGAAATCCTCTATACATCTCCTGCATGATCTATCGTGGGTGCAACAATCTGGGGTTAGTGACAATAGACACGATATCCGCGAAAAGATTCAGCAGAATATAGACACCGGCAAAAATCATTGAACAAGCCTGTACCACCGGCACATCCCGCTTGGATACACTGTCCACCAGGAGTTGTCCAAGCCCCGGATAGACAAACACTACCTCCACCACGACCACACCGACCACCAGGTAGGCTAGATTCAACGCAATGACGTTCACAACAGGTCCCCAAGCATTGGGCAATGCATGGTGTAGGATCACACGGATCGGTCGTACCCCTTTCAATTGAGCCATTTCAATATAGGGGCTGGAAAGCAGATTGATAATTGCCGCACGGGTCATGCGCATCATATGCGCAACCACCACCAAGGTGAGGGTCGCAGCCGGTAAGAGACTACGAAAGAGGCGATCACCCAGTGGCAGATCCTTACTGATATTGGAGATGCCGGGAAACCAACCTGCCTTGACGGACAGGAACAAAATCAGGATATAGGCAACAAAAAATTCAGGGAATGAGATCGAGGTCAGTGTGAAGGAATTAATACTCCGGTCAAACAGACTGTTTCTGTACAGCGCCGCCAACACACCCAGAATCAAGGAGAGTGGTACCGCAATGGCGGCAGCAAAGCCACCCAGAAACAATGTGTTGGACAGTCTACGGCCGACCAATTCGGATATTTCTCTTTTGTTCGCTAGCGACTTACCCATATCGCCAGTCAACATGCCCTTCAACCACTCAAAGTAGCGTTCGGGCGCCGGACGATCTATTCCAAGTTCTGCCCTGAAGGCAGCCACTGTTTCAGGCGTCGCGGATTGGCCAAGAATTGCCTGGGTAATATCGCCAGGCAATAGCTCGACCACGAGAGCGATAAAAATAGAGACGACAAATAGCGTCAGGAGGCCCAGCGCTATGCGCTGGGCCACCACCTTTAACAGACTAGACAACGCTTAAATTTCCAACCTGACCAACAAGCGATCAGGCAAACCACCATTTTTCCATGAACTTGTTGCCATCCATCGTCCAGTTTTGTGCCATTGAACCATGTGCAATTTTGTCTGATGCCGCCCAGACATTGTTCGCAAACATGGGTACGACAACACCACCTTCATCTCTGACAATCTGCTGCATTTCAAAATACATGGCCCGACGTTTCTCAGAGTCAGTTTCCGCGCGGGCAGAAATCAACAGTTCATCAAAACGCGTATGAGCCCAGAAGGTGTCATTCCATGAACCACCTCCCTGGTATGCCGTCGTAAACATCCAATCCTGGGTCGGACGACCGCCCCAGTAACACGCACCCCAAGCCTTCTTCATCCACACGTTTGACCAATAGCCATCGTTTGGCTCGCGAACAACCTCAATCTCAATGCCAGCAGCAGCGGCGTGCTCTTTGTAGAGCGTAGCCGCGTCTACGGCACCAGCAAAAGCGGCATCTGCAGCGGAGAGTTTGACACTGATACCACCGGCTTTCTTTGCATAAAACTTAGCCTTATCAGGATCATAATGCCGTTGCTCAAGATCCGCTGCGTGATACGCCACAGAGGGCGCGATAGGATGATCGTTGCCCACCGTCCCATGTCCATACAGGATCTTTTCAACAATTTCCTCACGATTAACCGCATGCTTGAGTGCCATGCGCACGTTATTGTCATCAAATGGCGCTGTGTCTGTTCGCATAGGAAACGTGTAATGGAGATACCCAGTCGTTTCTTCGATGACTATTCCAGGCTTCTTTCCCAAACGAGAAGCTGTCTTAAGATCTGGTCGATCCATGACATCGACTTCGCCTGTCGTTAGCGCATTTGTTCTCGCAGTGGGGTCGATGATCGACAACATTTCTAGTTCATCAAAGTGCCCTCGACCTTCTTTCCAGTAATTCGGATTCTTCTTGAAGAAAGCCCGAACACCTGGATCGAAGTCTTCGAGCACAAAAGCGCCGGAACCGATTCCGTCTGCAGCATCGATCTTCCCGTCTTTCGAAGGCTTGATGGCAATGTGGTAATCGGCCGCAATATATGAAAAATCAGCATTACCGCCGGCCAATTCAAAAATAACCTGGTGGGGGCCGTCCTTGCGCATCGACTCTACTTGCGCCAACAGCGCCTTGGCCGGAGACTTTGTCTCTCCCATGTGATGCTGAAACGAAGCCACAATATCGTCAGCATCCATAGTCTTACCGTTACTGAACTCAACTCCTTTTCTTAAATTGAAAATCCACGTCTTCGCCCCATTGGTCGCTTCCCAACTTTCTGCCAACTCAGGAGCAATAATCCCGGCATCATCGACCTCACCCATATGATTGTGAATTGCATAATTCACATCAGCGGTGAACCCATTTTCATACGTTGCGGGATCAAGACCATCGGTCGTAGACCCATGACCCAACCCAACTCTTAAACGGCCACCCTTCTTCGGCCCGGCAAGCGCGTTGCCGCTGTACATTGCCGGTAGGACAGCCGTTGCTCCGATAGCTGACATTCGCGAGAGGAACTCTCTTCGAGTAATCTGGCCACGATCCAGCTTTTTCTTCATCCTTTCAATTTCAGACATGCAATCCTCCTCATTTCCTGTGTCTTAAAGTTGCTTTTTTATAGCAATCCACGTGGGTTCCACGTTTCATTGCGATCTATCATTATAGATCTATTACCAGCATACACCAGCGTACAGGAGGATCTTTGCAATTAGCTGGATGCCTAAAAACGCTTAACTGTGCTATTTCAAGGTGGATGCAACGTCAATC
>CZRL01000073.1_pt1 | contig 65538 bp, 55 predicted proteins | sample 734451 | NCBI WGS metagenome assembly CZRL01 (sample SAMEA3597868, study PRJEB11362) | hydrothermal vent metagenome | biome: marine hydrothermal vent biome; feature: marine hydrothermal vent; material: ocean water | place: Atlantic Ocean | collected 2010-09-19/2010-10-04 | reverse complement strand
AACGCCGTGAACGCGTTGCTGTCCGGCCCAGCGGCCGGAGTGATGGGTGCCACCCGCCAGGCCGGGTTGTCGGGATACTCCAACCTGATCACCCTGGATATGGGCGGTACCTCGACGGATGTGTGCATGGTGACCGATGGCAAGGCCCAACTGACGCAGGAGTACAGTATCGGCGGCCTGCCGATCAGAGTACCGCTAATCGATATTCACACGATCGGAGCCGGGGGCGGATCAATGATCTGGGCTGACGATGGCGGAATGCTGCGAGTCGGTCCTCAATCCGCCGGTGCCGATCCGGGGCCGGCCTGTTATGGCCGGGGCGGCCAGGTGCCAACACTCACCGATGCCCATGTTATTCGCAACACGGTTCGGCCTGAAGCATTTCTCGGCGGACGAATGGCGATATTTTCCGAACGTTCAAGGGCGGTGTTTCAGCCGATCGCCGATCAGTTAGGGATGAGTCTCGAAGATGCTGCCGACAGCGCAGTTCAACTCACCAACGCGAACGTAGGCCGAGCCATCCAACTGGTTTCGACCGAACGCGGATTCGATCCCCGTGATTATGTATTGGTGCCTTTCGGGGGTGCCGGACCACTACACGCCGCCAGCGTGGCTTCCGATCTGGGGATTGCCCAGGTCGTTGTACCACCGAGTGCCGGCGTGATCTCGGCCTACGGGTTGATTGCGAGTGACTTTACTCAGTTCACCAGCCTGACCCGCCGGGTGAGAGTCGATGATTCAGCGCCCGATATTGTCCGGCAAACTTACGCGAGTATGGCCGAGGAAGCCTCGGCCCGGTTTAGGGCACTGAATCTCGAGGGTGAACCATCAGTAGATTTCATTGCCGACATGCGGTTTGTCGGACAGGCATTCGAGGTGCCCGTGCGCTTCGATGTGTCGACGCTGGCTCATCTGACGGCAGATGACATTCGGATCCGGTTTAACGAAGAACACCACAAGGTATTTTTCTTTGGGGGTGCGAGCGCCAAACCTGTCGAGTTGGTGTCGTTTCGCCTGGGTATGACGCTGGTGCTTGAAGATGTCCCGGTACTGTCAGAGAGTGATGCGACGATCGATCACGACAGCGAGATCGAGGTCTACACCGATCGTGCCTGGCGCAAGGGACGATTGACCAGTCGTGCCAGCCTGGTTGCAGGAGAGCCTGTGACGGGCCCAGCTTTGCTGGAAGATCCGACCTCGACCTTGTTTGTGCCGACTGGCTGGCAAGCGGTACGTGATCCGCACGACAACACCGTCATGACGAGGGTCTAACCATGTCCGAGCGTGCATACCAGGAAACGAAAACGACAACCGGCACCTCGCTGGATCCGGTCGAATACGCCGTACTCAGCCAAGCGCTGATGGCGGCCGGTCGGGAGATGGGCGTGAAACTCATCCGGTCGTCCTATTCCAACATCGTCCGCGAAGCGCAGGATGCCTCAGCAGCCCTTTTCGATCGTGCCGGCAACGTGGTGGCCCAGGCCGAGTTGATTCCCATGCAACTCGGCCCGATGTCAGACATTTTCCGGGCCTGTGCGGCAGTCGTGCCGCCCGAGGACCTGAAAGAGGGAGACTTTTATATTAATAACGACCCTTACGGGGGTGGCCAACATCTGCAGGATGTCTTTATTTTTTCGCCGATATTCGTATCGAACGAGCTGGTCGGATTTGCCGGGACTGTGTCCCATCACCTTGATCTGGGAGGGGGTAATCCTGGACTGAGCCCGGATGCGGTCGATGTCCATGCTGAAGGCATTATTTTTCCACCGTCGGTGTACAACTTTTCACGAGATTGGAACGGCGGACCGCTAGAGCGACTGGTCGCGGCCAACATTCGTGTTCCCGACCAGACGATCGGCGATTTCTATGCCCAGTTTGCCGCCAATGCCATCGGCGCCGAGCGCGTGAGGCAATTGTGCGAGAAATACGGGACCGACAGCGTCACTCGATCGATGACTGAACTGATCGACTACTCCGAACGACGCTTCCGGGCCGCTTTGCGCGAGGTACCCGATGGGGAATATTTCGGTGAAGACGCGATCGACGATGACGGACTGAGTGACGAGCCACTGGTGGTCAAAGCAAAAGTGACGGTTCAGGGCGATTCGGTGCATGTCGATTTCGATGGCACCTGTCCTCAGGTCCGGCGCAACCTGAACTGCCCGTGGGCATCGACGATCTCGGCAACACTCGCTGCGATCAAGGCAACGTTGACCAGTGCGGATATTCCGTTCAACGAAGGGATGAAGAGTGCGGTTACCGTGACGGCGCCCGAGGGCTGTCTGGTCAATCCGATCTATCCGGCACCGGTGCGCGCACGCATGCTGTCGGCCTATCGCTGTTTTGACGCTGTGCTCAAGGCGCTGGCCCAGGCTGTGCCGGACAAAGTCATTGCCGGCGGTAACGATTCCACGCATTCGACGGCGATCTCTCATTTGTCGGGTTCACGTTACAAGGTGTACTTGGAGATCTTCGGCGGCGGCTATGGGGCTTCCCCCCGGGTCGATGGGTGCGATGCGGTGGATTCGACTTTGTCGAACTGTACCAATGTACCGATAGAAGCCATGGATATGGATTTCGACCATTTTAGAGTGGAAGCCTACGCACTGGTGCCTGATTCGTGTGGTCACGGCCGGCAGCGTGGCGGTCTGGCGCTGATGCGTCGCTACCGGATTCTCAAGGACAACACCAACTTTGCCCGTTACTCAGATCGCGCCCGTATTGCTCCGTTCGGATTGTTCGGTGGTACCGACGGGGGTAGGTCCTACTGCGAACTGACCCGGGATGGTCAGACCGAGTTGATGCCGAGTAAGGGCCAGTTCGATCTGAAAAAAGGAGATATTCTCACCCTGTACACCGCTGGCGGCGGAGGTTACGGGGCTGTTGATGAACGCAGTGGCAATGCCATAGCGCAGGATATTCAGGAAGGTTACGTGACGCGCGAGGCGGCCTTGGCATTTTACGGCCGTACGGAGTAACCGTTTAAGCTGGTAAGCGCTGTTCAACTTTTCCGATGGTTCTGTAATTGAGGGTTATTTCTGCCCAAGCCCCCAGACCTCGCGGTGGAAGTGCTGAAAATGCGGGGCGTAGTCGTGTTTGGCGATTTGCACTTCGACCAATACCGGAATGCCTGATTGATTAGCCCGTAAGGCCGAGCGCAGGGCAGGTTCGACCTTGTCTGGCTCAGTCACACGAATGCCCTTGCAGTTCTGGGATCGCGCCAGTTTTGCGAAATCAGGCGAGCTCTCAAAATCGGTTGCGATTTCGGCCTGCTTTTCCAGAACCTGTATGTACTGTGGCCAGCCCAGAGCAGCATTATTCAGTACTACCCAGGTAATGCCACACTTGTTTTCGGCAGCCGTTGTCAGCTCCATCATGCCCATTTGCATAGCGCCGTCGCCGGCCACACAGACAACATTCTTGTTTGGCGCTGCTATTTTTGCTGCGATGGCGCCGATTACTCCCATGCCCATAGCGGTCTGCTCCCCCATAGGTATACAGTCGTCGGCATCGAGTACCTGGTAGTAGGGCCAGTAGTAGGACCACAAATCAGCACCACCGTTCTCATGCACCATGATGGTGTTTTTGCCGAATACGTGGTTGATGGCACCGACGACCTGGCGGCCCGAGATCGGTTTTGTTTTTCGTTTGAGTTGTCGCTGGATATTAGCGATATAGCGTGTCTGTAATTTATTAACTGCACGGAAACGGGTGATTGAATTTTTGACTGACAAATTATCGATTGCAGTCAGTAGGTCTATGGCAGTCAGCTCCGCATCGCCCACTAGAGCGGTATGCGGTCTAATGTTGAGCCCGATGGATTCCGGATCGATATCAATCTGGATAAATTTGGCTCTGGATGGCCAAAGTGTCCACCCACCTGTCGAAAAGTCCTCCAGTCGCGACCCGAAAGAGATCACAAGGTCCGACTCGTCGAAATACTTTTTTCCTGCATCAGTGAAATACAGGCCGATCTGACCTAGGCACAAGGGGTGGTCCTCGGCGTAGGTTCCGCGACCTCCCGGTGTGGTGTAGAGCGCAGCCCCAATCGACTCAGCAAGACGGGTGATATTTGTTCCCGCCCGCGCACTGACAGCACCAGAGCCACAAATTATTATCGGTTGTTTTGCTTTTTTGATTAGGGCTGCTGCGGCGGCAATTGCGTCTGAGTCGGGTCGGAACGTATGCCTGTCTAAAGAGCGCTTATATGGTGGCATTGAACAAGACTGCAGCGCGATATCCGAAGGGACATCTATGAACACTGGTCCAGGTCGACCGTTCTTAGCAATCGAAAATGCGCGCTGCATCACCCAAGGTGTTGTCTCCGGAGAGACGATCCGTGTGGCCCATTTAGTGACCGGACGCATGAACGACACCGAATCCAGTTCCTGGAAGGCCCCTTTACCATCCGAACTTATGGGAGTTCCATTACTCAAAGCGATGACCGGCAGCGATGCTGAATGCGCTTCCAGTAGGGCGGTTGCCATATTGGTAATCCCGGGGCCTGGATTGCCGTAGCACACAGCGGGTCTACCAGTGACTCGGGCGTACGCATAGGCCAAAGACACACCGGAATGTTCATGTCGAACCAGAACGTTTTGGATGTTGCTGTGGCGGTGCAGATCATCGACGAGATGAATCGGGTTACCAGGTAAGCCGAATAGGCGGTCAATGCCTTCGGCTTTAAGCGCTTCGACAATCATTCGCCACGGGCTCATTCGGGTCATTGAAGGGTCCTCAAATAGGTGTCAATCGTCTCGGCAAATACTTGATTTTGGCATCGAGTGCACCAGATCACATAGGTTTGAACCCGAACGTAACTGCCTTGTATACTGTATTTGAACGATATTTGTTAGTTCTGATAATACTAGCAGACCGTCGGGTTTTTGGGTTATATCTTGGAAGGGCGGGTTGGGAGTACCAGAAAGTTTGTCAGGACTTGTTCGGAAGTAATATCTGTTAGTAAGAGGTAGAGTAGATATAGAAAAGAAAGACTGAGGGTTGAACTAAATTTTCCACAATAATTGGAGGACACAATGACAGTTAACAAACAACGAAGAAAAGTTGTAAAGAGTGTCGCCGCAGCCGCAGCTGCTACCACTCTGCCTTTGCCGTTTATCAGCAAGTCGGGCTTTGCCAGTGATCCTATAGTGCTTGGGATGCCGATAGCCCAGAGTACAGCCGGTGGTGTTGCCGATCACCTGGATCATTTGCAAGGCGCAATCCTGGCTCAGGAAGAGATCAATGCTGCTGGTGGCATCCTGGGGCGTGAACTCAAACTTAAGGTCGTAGATATTGATATCTTTTCGCCGGAAGGTTGCCAGACATCTATGCTTAAACTGGTCGATGAGAGAGTCCATGCGATGACCACTCCGTTCACGCTGGCGCCCATTCCAACGATTGATGCGACGGTCAAGTACAAGGCGCCATTGTTATGGGGTGTAACGCAACGGAATTATACCGATCACGTAGCTGCCAACCCGGACAAATACAGTCACTGTTTCCAGACTGATCCATCGGAAGTGCACTATGGCTATACCTTCCCAATTTTTCTCAAGGATATGAAAGATCGGGGTCTTTGGACGCCGAACAATAACGGTATTCACATCGTTCAGGAACAGATCGCGTATTGCCAGACGATTTCCCGAACACTTCAGGAAGCGATTCCAGCCAGTGAGTTTGAACTGGCCGGTATTACCGATATCCAGTTTCCGGTCCAGAACTGGGAACCCGTGATTCAAGAAATTAAACGCATTGGTGCGGGTGCAGTGATGCTCGATCATTGGGTCGCAGCAGAATATGCAGCTTTCTGTAAACAGTGGCGTGCAGATCCCCTCGACGGCACACTGATTTACATGCAATACGGTCCGTCACAACCCGAATTTTTGGATTTGGCTGGCGGGGCAGCTGAGGGTTTTATCTGGAGTACCGTGCTTGGTGTGTATGCGGATGAGATGGGTAACGAATTCCGCAAGAAATACCAAAAACGCTGGCCAGGTACGATGGGCTTAACTTACACCGGCAACGCCTACGACACCTGTTATTTCCTGAAGCAGGCCTGGGAACATGTTGGTGATCCTAATAAGTTCGAGGCGGTCTGTGACTACGTCAGAACAACGAAATACCGCGGTGTATGTGGGTTGATTGATATGAACAACAAATGGCAGGAGTGTGCTCATTATCCAGATGATGGTCATCCGGTGACTGCTAAGAACCTGGAAGATGGTATGGGGCAACTCTACGTCCAGGTGCAAGATGTTCAGCACAAGATTGTCTATCCCGACGTGCTGAAAGAAGCCGAAATGCGACCCATCCAATGGTAGATTGGTCCGTGGGTGCTGCGAATTCGCAGCACCCACCTGGCAGCCCTCTGTTTGCTTGTAAAGAAATCTCCCTCGATCTAGGGGGGCGAGAAATTCTTAAAGATATCTCTCTGCAGGTCGCAAGCGGGGAGGTGCTTGGTGTGATCGGCCCCAACGGAGCAGGTAAGACCAGCCTGTTCGAGGTCCTGTGCGGGCGGTTCCCTGCAAAATCCGGTACCGTGACATTCAAGGGCCAAGATGTCAGTGCATTGCCGCTCTACCAAAGGGCACGAATTGGAATCGGGCGAACCTACCAGACACCCGTAGTTCCGGATGAACTGACTGTTGCGGAAGTGTTCAAAGCGGCGCGGCAGGCCTACAAGCCTTACCTGAATCGGTGGCACGTGCTGTGGGCCATGCGGCTAGTACGTTTTTCTGCTGATCCGGATATGCCCGCGGTGCAGTTGGACACACTCGACCGACGAAAACTTCTGCTGTCGTGCCTCATCATGCGTCGGCCGCCCTTGTTACTCATGGACGAACCCGCCGCAGGACTGATCAACTCGGAAGTCGACGACTTCGATGACTTGATCCGGGTTCTGGCCAAAGAACTAAACATGGCCATTGTCATAGTCGAGCATCGAATTGAACTGCTGGACACCATTGCTGACAGGGTTATGGTTATGGATGCTGGTGAGAAAATCTCTGAAGGCGATTTGGGTATGGTTCTTAAGGACCCAAGGGTCCGTGCCGCTTACTTTGAAGATGTTCATTGACGCTGTTTGGTGGAGACTATGATTAACAGTATTCCGGTGCTGAATATTGAAGGCCTTTCGGCGGGGTATGGCCCGATGCGGGTGATCCACGACTTGGATTTGGTGGTCAGCGTGGGTGAAAAGGTTGGACTGGTTGGTCTAAATGGTCACGGGAAATCGACACTCTTTTTGGCTATTGCTGGTCTGACACACTGGCAGCGCGGTTCAATCAAGCTGAAAAACAAACAGATTGGTCGTAACCGCAGTCAAGGCCCGGGTCGCTATACGCACCAGATTGTTCACGAAGGCTTGTCTCTAATACCACAGGGCGATGAGATATTTCAGGGCCTTAGTGTAAAAGATCACCTTGATAGCGGTGCTTATACGAAGTCCGCATGGCGCAATCGTGCAATAAAACGTAAAGAAATTCTCAAGATATTTCCACCACTGGAGAAATTGATGGACACCTCGGTTGGAAGGTTGTCTGGTGGAGAACGGCGCATGGTTGCCATCGGGCGGGGTTTAATGGCTGAGGCATCCCTGTACCTTGTAGACGAACCGACATTGGGGTTAGCGCCTAAATTGGGAAAGAGTGTTCTAGATGCCTTATTCGATGTCGAATTGGGCGAATCGGCAATGGTCATCGCCGAGCAGAACGTTGCTCTGCTAGATGGGCGGGTGGATCGAATTATCGGCATGCATGTCGGCAAGCTTAAGGGTGAAGCCTCGGCATCGCTTGCCTATCAGACTAAACGGGAGATATAAGGCATGGACTGGAGTTATGTAATCATCAATGCCATTGTGTTGACCTGTATCTATGGAACTCTGGCGATTGGTGTGTCCATCACCTGGTCGAGTCTCGGGCTCATTAACATGTCGTTTGGGTTTATTTTTTCCTTTGCGGGGTACGGGGCCTGGCTGGTTGCCCAGCATATCTCTCAAAGCGGCGTAGTTATTTTGGCGTCCGGGATACTAACGGGCGCACTCGGCGGTGTGATTGTGTGTGCGTTGGCGTTTATCCCATTGCATGATAAGCCGAACTTTACGATTCGGGGCATGATTGCGACCCTCGCCATCAGCCTATTTGGTACACAGGCATTACTGTGGTATTTCGGACCACGGGTTAAAAACTTACCATCTATTTTTGGCTATGGTTCGATCAAGGTCTTTGGGTCAACCATGACCTATGACAAGGTCGGCGCTGTGGTGACATCCATCGTGATGCTGACGGCGGTGTTGCTGTGGATGAAGTCGAGTCGTCGCGGCCTTGAGATCCGCGCCATGATGCAGAATCCGCATGCAGCATCCATCGTGGGTATTGGGGTCCGCCGTACCGGTTTCTATGTGATGGCAATTACGGGTGGTCTCGCAGGTCTAGCGTCAGTGTTGCTTTCCCAAACCTACTATCTTCAGGCGTTTTCCGGCATTACTCCAATGATCAAGGGCCTAAGTGTCGCACTGTGTGGTGGACTTGGTTCGGTCACGGGTGTGGTGATCGCAGCTGTAATTCTAGGAGTCAATGAAGCCATAACCTCTCGGTTTTGGGGAGGGCAATATGTGCTAATCACGCAATTTGCGTTGATCATTCTCATTCTATTGGTTAGGCCCCGGGGTATTGCAGGTATTTTGGACAAGGCTCGGGAGGCTTAAGTAGTGACTACTTGGAAAGATCCTTACTCGAGTTGGGACCCGGATGGATCCATTGAGGAGATCCCCACCAACGACTGGAAATCTCCGGAGAGTAGTTGGGATGCGGCCCGAGAATTCAAGGTGCCCACCTATCTGGTGGGTCGCTTGCGGTATTACTACAAGTGGCCAGGACACGGAAAGAGTTTGTGGAATAGATGGCGCTACTTTCCTACACGAAGGACGCTGCTACGGTTTCGCGGTGAATACAACTATAAGACGTTACGTCGCGAAAAAACTATCGTTGACAAACGCCCTATCTGGTGGGTAATTGGCTTCATTGCGTTGCTGTTGGCGCCATTCTTTTTACCTGAGTCGAATCAGCGGGTCCTCTTGTCAGCCGCAGCAGTATTTTCTATATACGCGGCAATTAATCTATGTTGGACGCTCGTGATTGGGACTGCGGGGATCTACTCGCTCGCTACTTTTGCAATTGTCGGGGCGGGCGCCTATGGCGCTGCTTACCTGTCGATCCACTTTGGGTTACCGATTCCACTGATGTTACTGGCCGGTGGTCTCATCGGCTTGGTATTTGGAATACTCATCGCAATTCCTGCTGTGCGCCTGGAAGGGTTTTACTATGCATTGCTGACACTGGGGGTCGTCGAGCTGTGCCGGGTCTACATCATCCAGTCCAAGGCTTTTGGATCGGAGATTGGTGGGCTCTACGGGGCAGCCACCTATATCCCTGAAGCGTGGGATGAGTTTGCCCAGTTGCGGCTGGGTTATTACGCATCCGCAATTGTGCTCGTGGCTGCGCTGGTGCTGTTCCGTTTCATCAATGGCAAGCGGCTAGGTCGTATCCTACGCATGGCGCCGGAAAAACGTGAGGCTTTTGCTGAAGCTACCGGAGTCAACTACCGAGTTGCACGGATCCAGGTATTCTTGATTTCTTCCGCAGCGCTGGGAGTGATTGGTGCATTCTACGCAATGCATTTTCGCGGTGCGTCTCCTAACTTGTTTGGCTTTGATACGGTATCAATGGCGTTAGCGATGTTGGTGATCGGTGGTTTGGGACGAGCTGAAGGCGCCGTTCTAGGCACCTTGATTGTGGTGTTTATTGATCGGGTGATGATTGATCTGGGTCCATTAAGAATTGTTTTAATAGGTGTGCTGATGTTGATTGTGGTCTTGTTTCTTCGTGGTGGTGTGTTTGGTATTAGAACCCAGTTTAGGGCGTGGAGAGATAAAAAGAAGAGTGAAAATCGATCGGCGCGTGCCGAGAAAGGAGGCGAAATGCTGCCTGAAGAAGCAACAGAGGTCCGGGATAAAGATGAGCTGGCGTTTCGACGTTATGACAAAAACCAGCGAGATTTTCTAAAAACCCTGGTCACCGATGAAGTGATCAAGGAATTCAAGAACAAACCGCTGGGTCAGCACAGTGAGGCGCTGGAAAGACTATTGACCTACTTTCGGCGTCAACCGATGGTTGATAAGTATGCAATCAAGTGTGTCGAGCCATTTAAGGTTTACCAGGTTGTGGCACTATCCGGCATACCCGGTGTTGCGCCCCGACAGGTAGAAGACAAAGTCTATACCAGTCGGGAAGATGCCTATGTTGGTGTATTCACACGGCGCATCCAGGACTTGCTGGAATCGTAGTGAGCCAACATCAGGCCAGATATCGTTGCTGAATCAGCACGGTTAATGTCAGACCAATAACGAGGAATAAGAGATGGCAGAGGTCAAGCTGTTCGGTTACTGCAATAATATTTCCGTTCGACCGGGGGATGAACAGACGTTTCATGTCACAGCAGATGGTACAGACACAGCCGAGGCCCAGCTTGTACGGCTCATCCACGGTGACCAGCATCCGGACGGTCCGGGTTTTATAGAAGAAGAAGTAGACTGCGAAATCAACGGTGCCTGGCAGGTCAAGAAACAGTACACCCAGGTCGGCTCCTACCTGCAGGTGCCGGACCCAGAAAACCGACTCTGTATCGACGGCAGCTTTTCGATGTTCACCTATATTTGGCCTTCACTGCACCCCAAGGTTGGTGCTCAGGCTGTCTGTGGTCGCTACGACGATTTCAACAATATTGGATACGCATTTGGCATAGATGAAACCGGTCACTTGGGATTTATCGTTGCTGACGGCAAAGAGTTTGACGCTGTTCTTTCAGAGATCCCTCTGCAGCGACACATCTGGTACTTTATTGGTGCTTCCTATGATGCCAGTACTGGCAGGGCCACACTCCACCAGATGGGTGTCGTGAATCGGTACAACTCGCTCTGGGGCAAGGTCACCCCCATGGACTACGATTCGCATGTCTCCGAAACTTTACGTTTCAAGCCGAAACATGCGCCTGACATTTCTTTTTTGGTCGGTGGTACATGGGATTTTCACGCTAACCGGGGTAAATTCGTGAATGAACTTTATTCAGGTAAAGTAGATCGCCCCGGGGTTGTTTCGCGCGCCTTGTCGCGGGAAGAATTCGACCACATCTGTTCTGGTGGCAAGCCACCAAAGAATGACATTCTGGCTTACTGGGACACGTCCGTGGGGTATACAGACACAGGTATTGGTGACACCGTCACGGACACCGGGCCACATGGATTGCATGCGATCGGTGTCAATAAGCCTGTTCGGGCACAGACCGGCTGGAATTGGAATGGTCGGAACGACTGTTTCCGGCTGGCGCCGGAAGAGTACGGGGGTATCGAGTTTCATGATGACGCGATTATTGATTGCGGCTGGGATGTAACCCATCGCTTGACGATTCCAGACAATCTGAAAAGCGGGGTTTATGCGATACGCCTTAGAGCTGGTGAGGGGACAGGACTAGGAGAAGAGTACATTGTGTTTTTTATCCGTGCAAAAACACCACGTGCTCCGATCGCATTACTAATTCCGACTGCCAGTTATTTGGCTTATGCCAACGATCATCTAACCTTTGACGCGCAGATGGCCCAGCCCATTGTTGGCCAAACACCTATCGTTTCAGATATCGATATCGAGGTATATCAGAGTCCGGAGTTTGGCTTATCCACTTATGATCATCACCGGGATGGCGCAGGCGTATGTTACTCGTCGTACCGACGCCCGATTGTTAGTTTGCACCCGAAATATCGTAATCCGATGAATGGTGTGACGTGGCAGTTTCCAGCAGACCTTTCTATAGTCGCATGGCTTGAGCATTGCAACTATGACTACGAGGTGTTGACCGATGAAGATCTACATAGAGAAGGTGTCGATTCGATCACTCCTTACAAGTGTGTAATCACTGGCACTCATCCGGAGTACTATTCCGAGACTATGCTAGATGCGACCGAAGATTTTGTTGTGGGTGGTGGGCGGCTGATCTACATGGGGGGCAATGGGTACTACTGGAATGTCGATTTCTGTGAAGACGAACCTTGGTGCATGGAAGTTCGCAAACTGGATTCGGGTATGCGAGCCTGGAATGCCAAGCCTGGTGAACACTATATGCAGACCACAGGTCAGAAGGGGGGGCTATGGAAGAATTTGGGCCGACCGCCCCAGAAAGCGCTGGGTGTGGGATTTATATCCCAGGGGTTCGAGTCCTGTCGACCGTTTCGCCGTATGCCAGATAGCTGGCATCGTACGGTGTCCTGGATCACAGAGGGTATTGAAGGCGAGATTATCGGTGACTTTGGACTAGCACACGGGGGTGCTGGAGGTATTGAAATGGACCGGTATGACCTTGAAAAAGGTACGCCGCCACACGCCAGAATCATCGCTTCGTCGGGCGGTCACACCGATAACTATATGCTGGTCTGCGAAGAAGTGTTGTATGCATTTCCAGGAATGACTGGCACCTATGACCACCGCATTCGAGCTGACATGGTGTATTTCACTTCGTCCAACAATGGCGCTGTATTTTCAACGGGTTCAATAGCTTTTGGTCAGGCACTTCCTTGTCATAACTTCGACAACAATGTGTCCAAGTTATTGGCAAATTTAGTGGATGCTTTTTCGAAAGACGGGTCACTGCCAGGCGGAGCTTGGATCTCAGACGAGAAACAGTGGCGTTAAAGATGTATTTACCGTAACTCATTGTTACCTATCAGTACCGTTTCTGGAGCGAATGGTTAAAAGCGATGGAAAAGAAAGTAAATCTCGTGATTCATGGGGTCGAGTCGAGTGATGAGATACCAGGTATCGATCGAATCACCGACTACGTGGAGATAAGCTGCGCGCCGGATCTGGATAGCATGCAAAGGTGCCTGCCTAAAGCAGAAGTGCTTCTGGGTTGGAATTTTCGAGCCAAAGAGCTTAGAGATGCTTGGTACTTGGCAGAGAAACTGCGTTGGGTCCATTGGAGTGGTGCTGGTGTTGATGCCGTACTGTTTCCCGAGTTTGTAGCCAGCAACGTTCAGCTCACCAACGTTCGGGGTGTGTTCGACCGGGCGATGGCCGAGTACACACTGGGATTAATCTTCGTTTTTGCTAAAGGAATGGTCGAGACAATGGCCGCTCAGACTGAACATCGTTGGGCCTATCGCTGGACAGACTTGACGCTGGGGCAGAAAGTGCTTGTGGTCGGTGTAGGTAGTATCGGTCGTGCAATTGCTCGTCTGCTGAAACAAGCTGGTTTTGAAGTCTCTGGCGTCGGTCGTAGTGCGCGCAATCGCGATCCAGATTTCGATCAAGTCTACGCGGTAGAGGACCTGGTGCAGTTACTCGAAACACCTGACTACGTTGTGCTGATTCCACCCCTGACTGATCAGACCCGGGGGCTTTTCGGAGAGGCTGAATTTTCAGCGATGAAATCAACAGCTCGGTTTATCAATCTAGGCCGTGGTGAACTAGTCGATGAAGATGCGCTCATTGCGGCGCTGACTTCAGGTGCCATCGCTGGTGCTGGGTTAGACGTGTTCCGAAGCGAACCACTGCCTAAAAATAGCCCGTTCTGGGACCTTGAGAACTGCATCGTGTCGCCACACATGTCGGGTGACTATCACGGGTTCAAAGAAACGGTGGCGGAAGTTTTTCTCGATAATTTTGAGCGCTATCGACAAGGGCGTGAACTGGTGAACCGGGTCGACAAAACACTGGGATTCGTCAATACCTGATCAGTGCGTAGTGCTTAGCGGATGCGACTGCTGTCGCTAGAAATCTCGGCACTCCGTTCTCTAAGCCACCTATTTCTGCCGAGCGAGCGCAATGCCCGCGATCAGAAAGGCGATGATGTAGACAATGGTCCGGTAGATGACCATGGATCCTGGCGGGATACAGATAAACGACATACCAGTTAGGCCGCGCAGCCCAATTTCGTGCGCAAGCCGGATGACCTCGTAGTCCGACATGCCCATGGGCTCTGCCAGTTCGCCGAGGATATCCCCGGGGGCGGGGCCCGCACCGCCGAGGACGTCCATGTCGAAGTGTACGTAAACATCGTCTGTTCCGTCATAGGCATGACGCAGTTCCTGGCACAAGCCATCCATCCCCAGTTCACTGCGGACCTTCCACATCGGGTAGAAGTGCGCGCCGCGGTCGCGATAGCCACGTACGATCTCGGCACGCTCCAGCATGCCGCGTTCACCGATTTCGACCAGGTTGGGTATCGAAAAATTTGGATGTGCGTTGTAGGTTTTGGATTTCCAGTTGCCGCTGCCGGCGATCCGCTCATCGTTAGTCAGGTAGTCGATCGGCCGGGAGTCCCAGTGCGTATCGGTGCTGATCATGCCCACTTTGCCAGTGCTGCGCTCCGCAATAGGCTTGGCAATGGCATAACTGCCGCAAGGTGAGTTTTGACCGATGACTACGGGTACGGCACCAGCATCCAGAGCCAGGTTGACCAGTGCTTCTACCGAGCTTTGTGCCTTGAGAATGTTTTCAGCCGTTGGGTTGAGATTCACTTCAGGAGAAATTTCGGCATCCCCCATATCGACGACCTGTAGTTGTTCAAAAATATCGATATCGAGTTCCTGGATATAGCCGGTGGGATAACGCGCAGATTGCTGGCGCACTCTCTGTGGCGCTAACACCCATTCGGATTTGTCTACCCCGGCATACTTGCCGGCAGCACCGGCCACATAGGGCGCACCGATGATAGCGACATCGGCGCCAGTTAAGGCTGCCGCATCCTGCGCTAGGGGTACACCCATAAATGTTGGCGTCTGTTCATCGATCATCGGCAGCGTGGCGCTATCAATCTCGGTGTATCCGCCCATTCCTTCCCAGGGGGGTTTGTTCATTGTTTCGTGCTCCTGTTGTTTGTTCGTGGGGCTGGATCGTGTGTATGCGGATCGGTGGCTGGGCGTACTGTCAGATAATGCCGCCGTTCACATGTACGACTTGCCCCGTGATGTAACTTGCTTCTTCGCTAACCAGAAAGTTCACCAATGCAGCAACCTCGTCGACACGGCCAAGTCTGCCTAAGGGTATAAGGCTGCTGATGCGTTCGAGCTCCTCGGGTGCGAACAGGCTGCCCAAATGTTCCGGGTTCGCATTGATCATTCCGGGTGCGACCACGTTCACGGTGGTGGCAGTGTCACTGATTTGAATGGCGAGCGACCGGGACAACGCCTCTATACCAGCCTTGGCGGCGGAAGATGCTGGGAAAACCGGGAAGTCGGTGCGGAACGTGTGTGCATTGAGGGAACTGATGGCGACGACCCGGCCGCAGGCACTTTCTGCAAGATGCGGCATGGCTGTAGTGACCATCCGGAAAAAGCTCTGGCTGATAACCCGGTAAGCGTAGTCCATGTCGTCCGCTTCAAGTTCGCCGAACGGTTTAAGAATAGGAAACCCGGCATTGGCTACGAGGATATCCAGTGCGCCGAAGGTATCCACGGCATGGTTGATCAGCTTGCCACCTGTATCTGGCTCGGACAGGTCGCCGAGTATGATCGCCGCATCGCCACCGGCGGCTTTAACAGCCTCTGCAGTCTGCTCACAGCCGGTTTGGTTGGACTTGGCGTGAATAAGAACTCGCGTGCCAGGCTGTGCCAGGCGTTTTGCGATGGCTGCACCGATCCCGCTGCCGGAGCCGGTAACCAACGCTGTCCTTGCTTTGGGTTCAGATGATGTCGTCATAAATCAGTCCTTGGCTCGATTGTCATTTCAAGGTATTCGCCTAGTAACGTAGTATAGGCTTAACAAGCCGCATGCCCGAGTGAGCTAAGGGGGCGAATTTCTGATTCGAGCGAGATTAAGGCGGAATGCTGGACAACAATGGAGTTAAGTGCCATGAATTTATCCAACATGATCCAGGCGATTGATCTTCACGCCTGCGGGGAGCCTGGTCGGGTCATTGTCGGTGGTGTCCTGGACGTGCCGGGTCAAACCATGTTCGACAAAATGCGCTATCTCGCGACCGAGGCGGACGATCTGCGTCTACGGATGCTGCGTGAACCACGCGGCTATCCCGCCGCCAACTGTAATCTTGTTCTGCCGCCGACCCACCCGGAAGCCGATGCCGGTTTTGTAATCATGGAGCAGGTCGAGTATCCACCGATGTCCGGTACCAATACCATCTGTGTGGTTACGGCACTCATCGAGACCGGTATGGTGCCGGTTCAGGAACCGGTAACCCGGCTCAAGCTGGATACGCCCGCTGGCCTGATCGTGGTCGAGGCGAGCGTCGATGCTGGAAAAGTCAAACAGGTCACGTTTGAAAATGTCCCGGCCTTCGCCGTACACCTGGATGTCCCAATCGAAGTACCTGAGCTGGGTACGGTCATGGTGGATGTAGCCTGGGGAGGTATGTTCTATGTGATTGCTGAAACCGAACCCTTAGGACTGGAACTCACGCCGCAACGAGCCGGCGAAGTCGCCCGGGCTGGGGAGATGATCAAAGCCGCGGCCCAGGCGCAGCTGGAGTGTGTGCATCCGGATAATTCGGAGGTTTCCGGTGTGACCATCGCGGTGATGTCCGGACCACCGACCCGACCCGGCGCGACACTGAAAAATGCAGCCGTGGTGTCAACCGGACAGTTGGACTGGGAGCGACCCCAGACCTGGACAGCAGCGCTCGACCGTTCCCCGTGTGGCACCGGAACCAGTGCCAAGATGGCTACCTTGTATGCCAAAGGCAAGCTCGGATTAAACGAAGATTTTATCCACGAAGGGATACTGGGAACGATCTTTACCGGACGCCTCCTTCGCGAGACAACTGTTGGGGACTACAACGCGGTTGTGCCGACCATATCGGGTCAGGCCTGGGTCACGGGGATTGCTCAGTACGTGCTCGATCCGGATGATCCGTTCCCGAACGGTTTTACTCTGGGCGATATTTGGGGTGGTGGTAGCTGAAAACAATTACTGTACGGCGCAGCGTTGTGCTGGTCACTACATCCAGGTGATCAGGACAACCCCCGCAACCACCACGGCGACGCCGCCCGCGATGTGTAGCGTGATTTTTTCCTCTTTCAAGGCGAGCGCCGCGAGCAGTGTGAATACCGGGTAGGTTCCGATGACTGGCGCTACTAAGGTCACCGAGTTGCGTAAGAGCGCCGAATACATGCAGGCGATTGCTATCGCGATGAAACAGCCCGACAGGCCGAAGGCACGAAATCCGGCCCCTGACATGTTGAGCGGTAACCGGCCACGCCGAAGTCTATAGATCACGAGCACGCCCAAACCGCCTACGGCATGAGATAAAAAACCTGCCATCATGGCGTTGGGCATCAGATCGAGGCCGAATTTGCCGGTGGTATTGGTCAGTCCACGGATCACGGCAGCGGCAGTCGCAAACACGAGCGCGATACGCATGACCCGTGTGATGCCAGTGCCGGGCATCCATGTCAGCGACATCACACCACACATTGTGACCAGGGTGCCGATTGCGATCAGGGGCGTCATGCTTTCGCCCAGCAGGATCATTGCGGTCAGCGCAGCAAAGATCGGTGAGGTTGCGGCTAGAGTAGACGCAACCGTTGCACCGGCCCGGTCCATCGATTCCAGCGTGAAATAAAGCGACAGCGCTGGGTGGAGCAGCCCAGTAGCCACAAATATCCAGAAGCCGGTCGTAAACCAGTCCTGTGAGCGCATCCACCACGGTGATGAAATCAGGAAGACTGTGACGACAGTCAGGATGCTGATCAGGGCACCGGTCTGAGTGTCTGTATGGGAAAGTCCTCGCTTGGCAGGGATGGCAGACAGTCCAAAAAATATCGCGGCCAGGAGTGCGAAAACAAAGGTACTGTTCACGAGTGATGAATTTAGCGGTCAGCAGACGTGTTGCGGCGGTGTGCTGCACCCCTTAGGGAACAGCACAGTGCGTGGTAGCAGATCAGATATGACAAATGGGTGGAGCGAGGTCGAGAGTCGGATTACGTTCGAAAAAGCCAACCGGCTTGAGCGTAAAGCCCACATATTCAACTGGCATCACTGGAAAATCTTCAGGTCGTGGCAGGTGAAGTACACCGATCGTGTGCCAAAGCACAACGTCAGTATCTATCAATGGCCTGTTCTCCAGGATCCATTCCGGCAGTCCAGGCCCACCTTCGTTTTGGCTCACATACTGACCTGGTGCATGTAGCTGATCTGGGTCGTAAGCAGTAACCCAGAGGTCATGGTTAACAAATCCTGCACGTCGCATGAAGGGTGAATCGGGTTGATGCATTGGTTTGATATTAGGGCCAGGCATCAGCTTGTAGCCCGCATGCCAGCCCAGTGTATTGGTGCGGGATCGATTAATGATCTTCCAGAACCGTCCATTTTGTGGAGCGATGTCTCGTGCGGCATCTATTTCTGAGTTGATGATGGTCTCTACGGGAGTGTGTGCGTTACCGTAGGGGTTCTCGGGGCCGGTCGGGATTCTTTTGGCTTCCACTTCGACGACGGTGTTGTCGTCGCCATCTACACTCATGTCGAGCCTGATGTTGAAATAATGCTCATGTATCATTCCGTTGACACCGGGAGCGACGAGTGCACCATACTGCGTTTCTTCCCCCTCGTGAATAGCACGCAGGTAGAGCGTGCCGGTCAGTTTTGCCTCGAACTCAATTGTGCCGTCTAGGTACAAGTACCAGAACAGGCCATAGTCATAGTTACCGATGGTAAAAAACGATGACACAACCAACCGACGGGAGCGGCGGATCTCGCTGTGATCGGCTCCGACATCGGTATGCTTCCACAGGATGCCGTAATCTTCTTCATGCATGCAAACTATTTTGGAAAAGTGCTGTACATTGCCGTGGCCGTCGACCTGGTCGAAGTCGAAATAATGAATTTCACCCAGACAGTCGCAACCAAGTCGTAATGAATTTACTTGAGTTCCGAAAATAGTCTCACCTAGGTCAAACGAATGATTCATGTAATGATCGCCCGCGGTGTCCCCATACGGAACGACCAACTCACTGAGCGAGGCACGATAAATTACGGGGCGGTCTGTTTCCCCATCGCGAAACGAAAGCGTATGTAGAATGAGGCCCTCTTTGGGTGTGAAGCCGACCCGAAACTGCCAGTTTTGCCAGTGGACAGCGTAACCATCGACTTTGAAGTCTGGTCCGTCCGGTTGGACAATATTGAGTGCAGCCAGTGGCGGGCGAACTTCGAGGCGATCCGCACGGTAGTCACCCGGATCAGGTGGTAGTGGTACTACGCCACTGTCTTCGACGCGAAGGACGGTCATCGCATTCAGGTCAACGACTGGAACCAATCCTTCTATAGGGCGGGCATAGGTGTTGTCACCGGGGTTTTCAACGTAAAAGCAGTGGGCTCGTGTATGGCGAAGATCTTTCTCGTCAGGTTCGGCAAGGTTGGCAACCGCAAACGCTTCAACGAGAACCTGTTGAATGCTCTCAATCCCGCGTCGTTTCAGGCCCGCAACGAAATCCGGGTGCTGTCTGACGACCACCTGCATCTCAGCATTTTCTTCGGCCAGCATGCACACGCGAACCCCCGGCACCCATGTATAGGATTGCAGCGTCGCGTCATTTAGACAAACGATTGCCTCGTATACCTTGTCCGCATTGCGATCGAGAATAACTGCAAAAACTTCTCGCTCGATGTAATTGCCAGCTACAAACTGGTGAACAAGCGATTTTTCAGGTTCCTTGAGACGTACCTGCTCGAACAGTGCCCGTGAATCGAGTTGTGCTTGTTCACGGATGATCTCGACTGCGAGAGTGAGTTCTTTACTACTTAGTGGGTCCAGCGGGTGCGGTGAACAAGCCCGAATTGGTTGGCACGTCTGTGACATAAAATGTTTCCCGGCAGGTGCCGAATTACCTGCTGATGGCAGGATCCTACAGCTAAGGTATCAGACAGATTAGTCGTCAGGAGGTCTATCCTGGACCACTGGCGCCCAGGCTAGTTCAGCATTGTCTCCCGGGCTTTGACTTTCCGATCGGTTTCCATCATGAATCCCGCATCATTGCGACACAGTGCTTCTGTTTTGCGTATGATTTCGTCGTTCGATTCATCGAGGTCAAAATCGTCGCCGTAGGGTTGTGGCACATACCAGGGGGTGTGCACATAAAGTTCGAGGTAATTGCCTTCAGGGTCGGAGAAGTAGATCGACCATGCGTTGCCGTGGCAGGCGTAGCGGTTGACGTCCACGCCAGCGGCCACCAATCGGTCTCTCATTTCACGAAGTTCATCAAGACTCTCAAGTAGGAATGAAAGTTGCTGAGCAGCGCTGTAGTCAGCGTCATCCGGTCTGCCGCCGATGAGTACTATCTCGTGATGTTCTTCTGGGTTCGTGGACAAAAACAACATCGGGCAGGAATTGACGGGATGCGGTCCGTGGTCGGTGACGGTGAAGCCCATGACCTGTGTGTAAAAGTCCTTCATTACATCCGCGTCCCGGATATTGAGTCCGATGTGTCCGATCCGTGGTCTAGGTTGCGTCGACATGGCAGTTTACCTATTTAAATTAAGATAGATCATTGTGTTGATTGTGGATCACTCAGGCAGCCGTGACACCTGGTCAACAGCCAATTTGGACCTATTGTTGTAGTGTGAGATATTCCCACACCTCTTGTGCTCTGACAAGCACAGAGCGTCAGTTGGAAGGGTTCGGCAGAGTGAGCGTACCCAGGTAAGTGCTTTGTATGAGCTCCGTTGTGATTTCAAAGTTGCCGTGCTCGCTGCTGTGAAACTGCAGCGTGAAGTCGCCGCTGTTGCTGTTCAGACCGCTAAATTTAAAATCGCCGTATTCATTAGACTCATCCGTTTGAAGTGTTGCGCCTCCTTGGGTGAGTTCGATTTCTACACCAGCTGCAGCGTCCGTTATGCCGTTTTTGATCACGACCAGGGTGCCACCGATGAAACACTTAGTGAAGTTGTCTAGATTTTTATAGTAGACCCTGGGGTTTGCTTTGAACTCGGGATTGAGAACCTGCAGTTCTTCATCCTCAGCAATCTGCTTCATCTGGTCGTCTTCCACTTTGAGGCTGCGGAAAACACCCGTGGGACAGACCTGCTCACAGCGCAGTCGGGGTTCTCCTCGGTCCAGCAGGTGGGCATCAAAATTCCATTTCTGGGCGACTTGTTCTTCTTCGTTCCACCATATTGCGCCATACGGACAGGAGTTGACGATGTCGGGCTTTCCACGCGCTTTGTCAGGATCAATCATGACAATGCCGTCTGGACGTTGGTAAACAGCACCGTCGGTCGATTTTCGGACACAAGGGGCATCATCGCACATGTTGCAGGTGGTGGGTCTGTAGGCGACATCCACCATTGGGTATTGGCCGTGTTCGCGTGACTCGATATGGAACCACTTGTGACCGTGTAGCGGTTGCGGCGCGGAATAACCTGGGAAATTATTGCCTACATATTCATCCTTGCACGCCAGAAAACAGTTGTTACAGTTGGTGCACTCGGCGACGTCGATGATCAGGTTCCACTTTTCCATATTTTGTGACTTGTACTGTAAAAGATAAGGCGGACTCGGCAAACGGATGGGATATTATAGTTGGTGGGGTACGACCAGCAATGCGTCGAGCTTATGATACTGCCTGATCTTACGGCTTGCCGTAGATAATGTGTCTTTGGTCCGAGTTACAATTGATTCAGCACTCACCTTGTGGAGCTTGTGCAGACAGCGTCAAGTTACCTCCAGGGAACTGTCCTGAGGTGGCGTCCACACGGCAACGAATGGGAGACTTAAACCAATGATGTCGGCACCTTTGCCAATGCTGTTATGGGGCGTGGCTATAGCATTGCGCTACACCTCGGCTAGACATCCGTCTTTCAAGGGCCGCCTGTCCGAGAAAGAATTAATTGCCCAGATCAAAACGCGTGATGGCACGACTGGTCGCTGGTATCAGTTTAGAAACGGACGACTTAAATCGCGCGCTGGAGTGCATCGAGAAGCCGAGATCTGTCTGACATTCAAATCTGCCGAGGTCGGCGCGAAGTTGCTGACCCCGCCGCTGGATCATCAACAGTTCGTCAATGCAGCAAAGGCCTTTACGGTTGTTATCGAGGGCCCGGAGGAGTTGTCGCTGTGGTTCATGGAAACATTGAGGATGATCCAGACGGTAGCATGGAGCTATGGCACGCCTGGAGTTGACGACGAGAAGCGTTACGTCAACAACACCAATGGCGGCCCGGTTTTCGTTTACGTGAAGAATGGAAAAATTGTCCGTATTACGCCGATTGAGTTTGATGATGCCGAAGATGCACCGTCCTGGTCGGTGACGGCGCGGGGTCAGACATTCACGCCGCCACGTCGCACGACGATCGCGCCTCATGCACTGGCATCAAAGTCTGTTGTCTACTCGAAGGACAGATTGTTATATCCGCTTAAGCGGGTTGATTTTGATCCCAACGGTAATCGTAACTGCGCCAATCGCGGCAAGTCGGGATACGAGCGAATCAGTTGGGACGAAGCACTAGATATCGTTTCAACAGAGATTAAACGGGTTCGTCGTGAGCACGGCAAAGGTGCGATCCTAAGTAGTCACAGTTCGCACCACACCTGGGGTAACGTGGGCTATTACATCAGTTCGAATTTTCGATTCATGAATACCATTGGCCACACCAAGATGGTGATCAATCCGGACAGCTGGGAAGGGTGGTACTGGGGTGCGATGCATCACTATGGCAACAGCATGCGAAACGGGGCCTTCGAACCCTACGGTCAGATCCGGGACTGTCTCGAGAATTGCGAGATGATCGTGTTCTGGTCCAGTGACCCCGAATCGTCAAGTGGCTCCTACGCAGCATTCGAAGGTACTGTGCGTCGCCAGTGGGCCAGGCAACTTGGGGTCAAGATGGTGCATATTGATCCGTACCTCAATCACACCGGTGCGTTCCTGGGGGGAAAGTGGATTCCCGTGTTGCCCGGTACAAGCCCGGCGATGGCGCATGCGATCACTTATGTCTGGATCGCCGAAGGTCTTTACGACAAGGAATACGTAGCTACGCGCACCACCGGATTTGAGAAGTGGCGCGCCTACATCATGGGGGATGAAGACAGCACCCCCAAGACCCCGGAGTGGCAGGAACCCGAGACCGGGGTGTCTGCCCATGTCGTGCGGGCGCTGGCCCGGGAGTGGGCTTCAAAAAAGACCTATCTGGCGGCCGGCGGCAAAGGGACAACCTTTGGTGGTGCTTGCCGCTCGGCAACGGGCACACAGTGGGCCCGCTCGATGGTGTGCCTGATGGCCATGCAGGGCCTGGGTAAGCCGGGGGTGAATTTTGGCAATCTTCAGACTGGCGCACCGCTCAACCATCATTTTTACTTTCCAGGCTATGCTGAAGGAGGTATTTCAGGAGATATCGAAGGTTCTGGTACGGCCTTTAATCTATTTCAGCGCATGCCCCATGTGATGAGCATGAACAGTGTCAGTCAGAAGGTCCCAAGAACCTATATCGCTGAATCGATTACCGAAGAGCGGGTTGAGGGATATCCCACCGATCCACGTTCGTTGGAACGCCAGTTTCAGAAGTTTAGCTACCCAGCAGCCGGTCATTCGCGGGTTCGGATGATGTACAAATACGGTGGTTCGCATTTCAGCACGGTGATGGATTCGAATCGTCTGGTACGCGCTTACCAGTCGCAGGAGCTGGAGTTTGTGGTCAACCAGTCGATCTGGAATGAGGGTGAGGTCAAGTTTGCCGACGTCGTACTACCGGCTTGTACCAACTTCGAACGCTGGGACATCGGCGAATGGGCCGTTGCCGGCGGCTACTCGCACCACAACGAGTCGCAACTGAATCACCGGGTAATCACGATGCAGCACAAGTGCATCGAGCCGCTGGGGGAGTCCAGGTCCGACTTCCAGATCTTTCTGGATATCTCTAAACGTATTGGCCTGGGCGCTTACTTTGCCCAGGGGATGACCGAACTGGATTGGTGCAAACTGCAGTTCGAAGCCTCAGACCTCAAAGACATCGTCAGTTGGAAGCAATTTTTGAAAAAAGGCTATTACGTGGTGCCCGCCGAAGCCGAGAACCTCGAGGCGCCGGTAGCGTTCAACTGGTATGCCGAGGGCCGAAAGAAAGATACACCCGAGCCGGCGCCTCTGCCCTCGGAATACGGCGGCAATTTTGGGGAAGGCTTGCAGACCCAGTCCGGAAAATTTGAATTCGAGGCCTCGAGCCTCAAGAACTTCGGCGAAGACCCGGAAAGGCCTCCGATTAACCGCTATATCCCAAGCTGGGAAGGGCTCAACAACACAGAGCTCTCTGGACGATTTCCACTGCAGTTGATTACACCGCATCCGCGGTACAGTTTCCATACCCACACCGATGGCAAGGACAGCACGATCAACGACATCGAAGCCCACCGGGTGTTGATTGATGATCATTACTACTGGCCGGCGCGGATCAATCCCGAGGACGCCCGTGAACGAGGAATTGCACACCATGACCTTATCCGCCTGTTTAATGACCGGGGTGATGTCATCTGTGCTGCTGTTCTAACAGAGCGCATTCTACCTGGCGTGATTCACTCCTATGAATCGTCAGCTGTCTATGATCCGATCGGTGAGCCGGGCTTATCCCCGGAACGGGGGGGCTGTGTGAACCAACTGACATCGGCTCGACCGCAGACCGCCAAGACCACCGCATCGGCGCCCAATTCCTGTCTCATTCAGGTCGAACAGTGGCGCAGCACTGCCTCTGAATAGATTCTCATCGTCGCTGCCCTAGGTCGCCGACTCCGGCAAGTCGGTTAGGGCTAAAGCGCCTCAGACTTCATTGGCTACGGAATTGATCAGGGTACCGACGAGGTTTACCTCGACTTCGATCACATCTCCTTGTTTGAGAAAGATCGGTGGCTTGCGTTTGAACCCTACCCCGCCGGGGGTGCCGGTCACAATTACATCACCGGCTCGCCAGGGCAGGGCCTTGGACACATAGGAAATAAGGGTCGGGATATTGAATGCAACATCGTTGAATTCACCAAACTGCATCTGATCGCCATTGAGACGGGTGGTCACCGTGAGCGCATCAGGGTCAGGGATATCATCGGTGGTAACCAGCCACGGGCCGAATCCTCCGGTAGCGTTGAAGTTCTTGCCCATGCTGTATTGGTGCACATGGAACTGCCAGTCACGAATACTGCCTTCGTTATAACAGGAGTAGCCCGCAACGTAGTCCATTGCATCTTCCGGTTCGATATGGGCCCCGCCTTTTCCTAGGATGACAGCGATTTCTCCTTCAAAATCGAGTTGCTCGGATGACTTGGGTACTAATAATGGTTGTTGATGTCCGATCTGGGTCTGTGTGTGTCGGTGGAAAAGCACCGGGTAGTCACCAATAGTCCGACCGGCTTCACGCGCGTGAGCCAGGTAATTGACGGCAACACAGATCACCTTTGACGCATTTGGGATCAGCGGAAGAAATTCGATGTCTTCAAGGGGAAAGTCGGCCGACCGTCCTGCAGTTGAGTCGGCTGCCTGGGCAAGCCGGTCGGATTCCAGTAGGTCTTTAAGGTCCGATACGCCATCGATCGCTGTCGTAAGATCGATAATGCCATCGGCGACAACAACTCCATATCCGTGGGTGCCATTCCTGGTAAAACTGGTTAACTTCATAGGACCTCCCGGTCGGGGTTAATTATTAAATGGTGCCGGACTGCTCGGCAGGCCGCGGCGTTAGTGTCTGTACAGGTTTTGAGTTCGAGCGCCGCTAGTTTTGTGTACTACCGGACTTGGGCTCAGCGAGTCAGCAGATCAATGATAAAGCCAGTTCGGTAGTAATAAAACGTAAGCCGGCAGAATCAGCAGTATGAGCAGTCGAATAATGTCCACACACCAAAAGGGTGTTACGCCCTTAAACACGGTTGTCGTCTTCACGTCTTTGAGTACGCCAGCCAGCACGAAGACATTCAGTCCCACCGGTGGTGTGATCAGGCTAATCTCTGTGACCACGACCGCGATCACTCCGAACCAAACAAGAATTTCCTCAGGCCCCATGCCCGCGTAGCCCAGACCCTGTACCACCGGAAAGAAGATCGGAATCGTCAACAGCAGCATCGACAGACTCTCGAACACACAGCCCAGGACGATGTAAATGGCAAGGATGACCAGGAGAACCATCAGTGGGGTCATATCCGCACCGGTCACGAATTCCAGAAGTCCCGCCGGCAGTCCGGCGCGGTTGACGAAGTTAGAAAATATTAGCGCGCCGAAGAGAACAGTAAAGAGCATCGCCGTCGTACGGGCACTATTAACGAGTACTTCGTAGTAGTCTCGCCAGGAGTGCACCCCCCGGGCCAGTGCCAGTAGGAAGGCGCCACCGGCACCGATTCCAGCTGCTTCGGTCGGGGTAAAGATGCCGCCATAGATTCCCCCAATAACCAGAATGAACAGGAGTAACGTGCCCCATACCCCGCGTAATGCGCGCATCCGGTCCGGCCACGAAGTGCGTTCTGCACGTGGGCCATCCTGTGGTCGTCTCCAGACAGCGTATTGCACCGCAACCATGTAAAGCAGTATGCCGAGCAGGCCTGGCAGGAAACCCGCCGCGAACAGTTCGCGGATACTGGTTTCGGTCATCAAACCATAGATCACCAGGATCACACTGGGCGGGATCAGAATGCCGAGCGTGCCACCGGCCGCGATCGAAGCTGTAGCCAGCGAATCGGCATAGCCGTATTGGCGCATGGGTGGCATCGCCACCTTGGACATCGTTGCCGCTGTCGCCAGGCTGGAACCGCAGATCGCGCTGAAAGAGCCACAAGCAACGATCGTGGCCATGGATAATCCACCCCGTCGGTGTCCCAGAAATGCATTAGATGCCGCGTAGAGTTCTGCAGACAACCCGGCCCTGGAAACCAGGTTGCCCATAAGTATGAAAAGCGGTACGACTGACAGGCCGTAGCTCAAGGCGGTTTCGGAAACGAGCGTACCGATCATCGCCAGCGATGGCTTCCAGCCCGTTATCAGGCCAAAGCCGGCAAAGCCGACTATACCCATGGCAAATGCGATGGGCAGTCGTAAGAACACCAGGATCAATAGAACAGCAAAACCGATCAGTGCAATCGTCACAGTATGGCCTGCTGGCAGAGCGGTGGAAGAGGGATCAGCTTAGATTGCCGTCGTGGAGCGCTCGGGAGACATCGGACCTTTACTACGCATATACCGCAGAGTATTGAGTAAGAAGGCAATTGATGCGACACCGCTCATTCCCGCGATGAAATACGTTATCGGTGCGTAGGGAATAGCCAGGAATTCAGTGGCATCGCCATAGTCAACCATGAAATTGGCGCTGATCCATACCCGCCAGGCGACAAATATCATCATGATCGCCATTAGGAGGTTCAAGATGATTTGTCGAATATTGATCCAGTTATCTGGCATCCATAGATCCAGCAGATCAACACTGACATGCTCTTCACGGTAACAAACAGTGGGAAGTATCGCGAATACGATAAGTCCCATCATGAGTTGGGTTAGTTCGGTCGCACCATCCAGCGGTGAGTTGAAGAAATATCGACCGATAACATCGATACAGGTCATTCCCATCAAAGCAAACAGGACAATAGACGAAGCCCCGTCACCGAACTTCAGCCAGGGGCTGGCGGAGTCCGATGACGGGATAGAATGGTCGACAGTCGCCGGGTCGTTGACTCGGTGACTCATCAGCTTGTCTTAGTAACTGCGAGCTATGGCGCGCAGTTCCTCGAGGGCAGCTTTACCGTCGATTCCAGCTTTATTCGCTCGTTCTAGCCATCCAGCCTCGACCGGCGCCATTATTGTGAGGTACTTCTTGTGAATATCAGCACTCGCTGTGGTGATGGTGGTGCCGGCTTCCTTGGCAGCAGCCAGGCCGGCCGTATCTGCAGCATCCCATTGTTGGCCGGAAAGCTTAGATAATTTTTCGCCGGATACGCTCATAACCGCAGCCCGATCTTTTTCTGAGAGGCCCGCAAGAAAATCACTGTTCATGATGAAGGCGAAGCTGCCGTAGTAGAGTCCGCCCGGCATAATCGTAACGAAGGGCACTACCTCTTTTAAGCGAAAGCTTTTCTGCGTTTCCATCGGCATGAAGATGCCATCGGCAACGCCGGAAGATAGGGCTTCATACACCTTTGGTGCCGGTAGTTTGACAGCTGTTACGCCCAGCGCTTTGCCCACCAGGCTGCCTACCCCGCCGGGTACACGGATCTTCTGCCCGCTGAGATCACCGAGATCTTTGAGTGCTGATTTGGTCTGGATAACAGCTGGACCGTGTGACGTCAGACCGATCAGGGTTACACCCCTGTGCTCATCAGCCTTGGCCAGGTATTTCTGGTGAACTCGCCAGTAAGCAACAGAGGCAGCTTCGGCACTGGTGCCCAGATTCGGCATTTCGACAGCCTGGGTCGCGACGTAACGCGTGTTGTAGCCGTGAAAAATCCAGGCGGCATCGGCGACACCATCGCGAACGAGTTCAAACTGCTTCAGTGGTGATGCCAGTTTATATTCAATTTTGGTGGTCACACGGCCTTCGGTCGCTTCTTCAACCCACTTGCCCCAAGTCGGCCAGACCACGGCATTCATGTGGTGGGTAGGCGGTGCCCAGCTGCTGATATTGAGCACTTCCTGGGCGAACAACGTGGGGGCTACCAAGAACAGCCCAAAGGCGAGCCCCAGTGATTTGAGTTGCTTAATCATGTACATCCTCCTCAGAGTTTGATTATTGAGTTAATCAAATGGTAGTGATTACAACAATTAGACAAAAATGTCTGTCAGCACTGCCATTGTGCCTGTATGGTTTGCTGAAACTGGGCAGTTGTCAAGGTTCGTGGGAAGGACGCGCATTGATATATGTCCCGCACCGAGGTTAAAGGCATAATATTGTGGAGGAGAAGGCGTAAATGAAAAATCGAATTCCCCCCGTCTGGATTGAGGGGACCACGAGCCGACAAGCCCATTGCGATCTGCCGGCGGGGACCTATGAGCGGGAGATCGGGCGCGAAGGATTCTTTGGACCAGCCAGCCAGATCCACCATGCCCATCCGCCAACAGGGTGGACTTCATTCGAAGGGCCGACTCAACCCCGGGCTTATGACCTGACACAGTTGAATACCCCGCTGGATAATCCATGGCATGCACCGCTGATCCTATCTAATGGCGCTGCACAGATTCGCATGTGGGTGGCTAACGGTAGTATGAACACTTTAGCGAGCAACGCGGATGGTGATCAAGTGCTGTTTGTACACGAGGGCACGGGACACCTGTATTGTGACTATGGTCACCTGGAATTTGCTTGCGGCGACTACCTGCTGATACCGCGCTCCACGATGTGGCGTTTGGAGTGTGATGGGTTGGCGACGATTCTCATGATCGAAGCCACGGGCGGGGCGTTCGGGCTGCCGAACAAAGGACCTGTAGGGCAACACGCGATATTTGATCCTGCGATTCTGGATCACCCCCGGATCGATGAGGCATTCCAGGCACAATACGGGGAACAGGAGACCCTGGTCAGCATCAAGCGGCAGAACACCGTAACGACAGCGACTTACCCATTCAACCCGCTGGATGCTGTTGGCTGGCACGGTGATCTGTCGGTGCAGCGCCTGAACTGGCGGGACATTCGGCCGCTCATGAGTGCCCGTTATCACGTCGCGCCTTCTGCGCACACCACCTGGCTTGGCGACCGTCTGGTTATCTGTACTTTCTGCCCGCGACCGATCGAGAGCGATCCCGGGGCCCTGAAGCTGCCGTACTATCATTCCAATAATGATTACGACGAGTTCATCTTTTATCATCAGGGCCAGTTTTTCAGTCGCGATCATATGAAGCCCGGGATGTGTACTTATCACCCCGCTGGGTTTCCACACGGCCCGCATCCGGAAGCCTATCGGACGGCCATGGCTTATTCGCGAAAAGAGACCGACGAGGTCGCAGTCATGGTTGACACACGGGATCCGCTACAGATCCATGATCTTGATGAAGGGGCCGAATGGCGCGGTTATGTGGACAGCTGGAAAGGATGACGCGACTTCGGTGTCGCACGCAGCCCCGTGTCAGTTCATCACCACAGGTAGGTGCCGGAAACCGCGAAAACGTAGCCGCGGATCCCGCTCCGGCGTGCCGCTCAGGTCGATAGACGGGAAGCGCCTTGCCACCGCGGCAAACGCGATTCGGCCTTCGAGCCTCGCGACGTTCATTCCAGAGCAGGCATGGCGACCCTGGCCAAAAGCCAAATGGTTGTTGGGTGATCGGCCGATATCGAGGTGTTCAGCTTGGTCGAATTGATCAGGGTCCCGGTTCGCTGCACCCACGCCGAGCGTCAGAAACGTACCTGCAGGAATAGTTGTCTCACCGATAGTCATGGGCTCAGTCGTTAGTCGATTATTCAGCTGCAGGGGACTCTCAAAACGAAGCAGTTCCTCGACCGCAGAGTCTGCAAGCGCGGGCTCAGCAGCGAGGCGCTCTAGCTGGTCTCGGTGGCTGATCAGCGCATGAAGTCCGTTACCAATCAGGTTGGTGGTGGTTTCGTGCCCGGCATTCAGGAGAAAAATACAGTTGTGTAGCAGTTCGGATTCGGTCAACTTTTCTCCGCCCTTCTCGCCCTGAATCAGACGAGTCAGGACGTCGACTGCTGGGTCTCCGGGAGACTGACGCCGGTCGTTGACCAGGGTCCTGAGATAGTCTGTGAAATCGATCACCGCTTGGTTTCCGGTTTGTAGAACCTGTGGATGCGGTACCGGTTCGAGTGCGGACAGAATCGCCAACGACCAGCCTCGAAGTGGCGCCCGTTCATTACGTGGTACATCCAGAAGGTTCCCGATCACCTCGATGGGAATCCGAGCCGCGAAATCGCTGATCATATCGACCGAATTCCGGTCCTCGATGTCGTTAAGCAATTCGTCGATCAGTTGAATTAGGCCCCGCTCCATTTGTTTAATGGCTCTTTGATTCAATGCGCCCATAATCAGCCGGCGTACGCGGGTATGCAGCGGTGGATCATTGAAGACCAGGCTCGTGGTGTGGTGCTCGAGCAGGGGACTGTCGCCGAATTTGGGTGTGAATTCGGCTTGCTTGTCTGAACTGGTACGCGGATCACGATAGGCCGTTATCACGTCATCATAGCGAGATAGAAAAAAAGATCGCTCACTTAACCGATGAACCGGACTCTGGCGTCGCAGCTGCGCGTACCAGGGGTAGGGGTCATCAACAAACCCGGCTGGAGGATCTATCAGCCGAAATCGAGACACTGCGTCAGCGCTGGATTCGATTTGGTTTTTTAGATCTGTCGGCATGGCGATATGATCAGGGTGTGATCCCAACGAGTGTAGCACCCGGTGCCAGCGGACGGTTTTATGTCGTAAGCAAACGTGGTTGAATGGATGCAGCCCAGAACAGGAGAAAAGTCATGAACGAAGTTGATACCGCAAACGCACGACAGGGTGAACAGCACCATGTTCTCACCGACATCATGCGCCGCCGCCGAAGCGTTCGTCAGTTCGAGCGAGGCAGGAAGGTCTCACGCGATACTTTGCTGTCGGTGGCTGAGTCGGCACGTTGGGCACCGACCGGTGCCAATAGCCAGTGCTGGGATCTGATCATTGTGGATGATCCAGTTGTACGCGATGCTGTAATCGATATTTTTGTTGAGCAGTCAAATCGATTGTTTGATAAGGCTAAGGGTTTTCCAGCGGTGAGCAAGGCTTATCTATCTAACACTGTGGCGATTTTCATCGTTGTGGGTGACCCTCGTTGGAAGGTTGCTTTCCCACAGCACAATGATGATACCGAAGGGCCGGATGAATACGCCGCAAATAACGAAAATATTTACTATTGTTCACTGGGCGCCGTGATCCAGAACATTCAACTTGCTGTCACGGCCCAGGGATTGACATCAGCGTGGCTGTCCGGCGGTGGTGAGACATCGACCAACCAGGCATTGTCGGAGCTTCTGGGGTATCCGCCATATCTCTCAGCATGCGGAACGATACCCGTGGGTTATCCGAAGAAAGATGTCCGACTGCGCTACCGGCGTCCACTTGAACAGTTGGTCCATTGGAACGGTTATGCTGCGACGCAGTTTCGACCTCAGGGTATGTTGGACCATTACCTGGGCCGGTTGCGTCCCTTCCTGATGTACCGCAATACCGAAAGCGTAGAAGACTGGGAAGATGCCCGAGAAAAATGTGGGAAATGGTACGATGCCTTCAACACTCCGGAGCCGAACCCATCGGGTCAGTTGGAGTAAAAACACGATAGACTCGGCACAGCCAATATGAAACTCGGCTCCACGACATACAAATGAAACAGAATGCGATCGAAAAAACCAAACTACTTTTTCTTGTTAGTGATTAATATCGTGGTGATCATCTCGGCAGCAACGGTAACTCGCTTCCCACCGCGCGGGCATAACCCGGCAGGAGACTAATGTGGCCGGGCTTTACCTACGTTCCGGGGGCACGGGTGGAACCACCTATCTGCTGCTTCACGGGCTCGGTGCAACCGGCGAGGTCTGGGATGGACTGGTTGATCTGATTGAACGCAATAAGGCCGGCCGCTGGCTGGTGCCAGATTTTCGGGGGCATGGGCGTTCTCCCTGGGAACGGCCTTATACCTATGGCAGTCTGTTGGACGATCTGATCCCACTCATCGACGAGGCAAGTCGGCTGGTGGTGATCGGACACTCGATGGGGGGTGTGGTCGGTCTGATGCTCGGTGGTGCACTGCCTAATGTTGATCGTGTGCTGGGTGTGGGGATCAAGGTCAGCTGGAACGAGACTGAATTGGAACAGATGCAGGCATTGTCAACACGACCGGTTCGCTGGTGGGCAACGCAGGTCGAGGCCGTAGAACGCTACCTCAAGGTGTCGGGATTGATCGGCCTGGTGAATCCCGATTCCCCCACTGCACAGTGTGGTGTCATGGCAGGTGACGATGGCCAGTATCGTCTTGCCGCTGACCCTGAAATTTATACGGTTGGCAGACCCCCCGTCGCGGAACTGGTTCAGGCCGCCCGCTGCGAGGTGATGTTGGCGTGCGGGGAACACGACAAAATGGTCGGCGCAGGAGAACTGAGCGCCCTGGGTGCCGCGGCGAGGCAACTCTCGGGCCTTGGACACAATGCGCAAGTGGAAGGTCCTGAGCAGATTTGGTTACTCGTCAACGAACCGCTCGAAAATAATAAGGAATTTTCATGAGTTTATTAATGATCCGCCACGGTGAAACCGCATTTAATCGCGATCGTGTCATGCAACCGGCAGACACCCCCCTGTCGAATCGGGGCGAGGAACAAGCGCTCCGCCTGGCGCAACGTCTGAGCACCGAAGGGATTACGCGAATCCTGGCCAGTGATTTCCCCCGGGCCGCCATGACGGCTCAGGCATTGTCGGATGAAACCGGAATCGGCGTTGAGTTTGAATCTTTGCTTCAGGAACGCAATTTTGGTCGACTGCGGGGTCAACGATTCATTGATCTAGAGGCCCGGGACATTGATCCGTTTGCCGAAAACTATGAACCCGAAGAGGGAGAGACATGGCAGGAATTCGATCAACGCGTGACTCATGCCTGGTCAAGAATTCAGTCGGCGCTACCTTCAGATGGGATCTTGGCCGTGGTTACTCACGGACTGGTTTGCGCAGCTTTGTTACGTAATCATCTGGATGCCCAAGCGCATGTCACTGACAGTGGAAGACTGTATCCGTTTCGCAACGCGAGTTTCACCCGTATCGAATCGTCACCGCCCTGGCGGGTCGAGTTGCTGAACTGTGCAGAACATCTTGAAGCGCTGGGTGACCAGACCTCGATCTACGGTCAGGTTTAAATAATTCCGATTCTGTGCGTTACGACCGGTGCAGCGACTACTACGCAGTACAGCCCTCAGTCATTCAAAGGGAATTGTGAGTACCGTCACACAGGGGTTTGCGGCTAGTGCGTTTACAGCCGCAGAAAAGGACCTTTTTAGATTCTTCTGCATAGTAGCGTATCGGGGTAAACGCTGTTGATTTGTGGGAACCGTCGCAGAAAGGCTGTTTGCTGCTGAGGCCACACTGACACCAGAAATAGGTCTTTCCCGTTTCTACTTCGACCGCGATTGGGCTCCTCTGGGCTATGACAGGCGTGTCGTTCATAGGGCGCTATCCTTTAGGGTTGTTGCCGTGATTACCACGGCCAGTTGATCCCCGTCATTTTAGCCTCAAATGTATTGTCGAACACCTGGGCGAGTTTGAGCGTGAAGTGATTTGTCCAGTCGCCTGCCTCGCCTTTGCGCATGAAAGGCATGCCTGGCTTGCGCTGTTCTTCATCCCACAGTTGCATACTGGTTCGGGGGTCTTTCTTCATGCTCGAGAACGTCGACAGTTGTGCGATGCGCTCGATTTCTTCGTTGGTCAGAGGCTGATCTAGAAAACGGGCAACCCGTGCAACCGTTGCAGCCAAGTCAGCCTGCATTTCTTCGTAATGCAGGACCAGAATATTGCGTTGCTCGCGTTGGATGTGCCAGCTTTTGAGGTGAGTCCAGTAAGGACCGTACTCCACTCTTCCCGCCATAAACTCATCAATAAAATGTTCGATCGGCTCGTCATATTCGTACATTTTGAAACCGAAGGTGTGAAAATACATCGACACCGCAGTGTCCTTGGCGTTGCGGGTGACATAGATCAGCCGGTTGGACTCGGTCAGTTTGCGCGGCAAAAGATGATAGGGGTTGTGTGACTTGAAGACCCTGGGGGAGATCATCGAGTCGACAACCGACAGATCGGGCAGATCCTCCGAATCATCAAGCCATGGAATGATGGTATGGAGAGGTGGGTCGCTGTCGTGAATTAGTCCGCGGCTGTAAACCAGGCGTACAATTTGCTGCGTCCAAGTTGTGCCGCTCTTGGGAAAGCTGGCAATAAATACGTCATCGGCTCGCGGTGTCCAATGCTGGTGCACCCATTCGAATCTCTGTGTATCCACCGGTGTTACCAGCATGTCCCGCCAGCGGTTGTAGTTGATCGCACTCACGGCTGCAAATTCGAAGTCGCCAGTCGATGGGATTCGATCAGTCCGGGGACACGCTCGGGGTCGGTACGGCCCCAACCACATTCGCTGGCAATCCCGAATGACGGTACCACTTTCTGCGCAGCCGCGATACGCTGTTTATCGCCGCTGTGATCCTGGTGGTGGATCAATCCCAAGTACAGTTCTGTCTGAGCGGGGAGTTGAAGTCCAGCCAGTGGAGCGTAGTACGTATCATCGACACGGTCTCGTGGTACGGGCATGTGGATAAAATCCAGTCGCCGTTGAATTTGTGAAGCTAATCCGTTCGCGATTTCGACCAGAATCGAGGTGTCTTTGGGCATAACCAGGTGCTCGTCCCTGGGCGTGCCGTAACACAGGTGGTAGCCCAGTTCTACATCGGGTGGCACCTGTGCCCCAAGTCGGGTCATCTGATCAAAGATCTGCAGCTTGTAGTTGTCGGGGCGATAAGGAAAATAATCTTCAAAGATCAGTACTTCCTGGCAGATGTCCCATTGGATCGAAAGGTCCTGATGAGGAATAGCATCAACAATTGACCTGAGGGCTATCAGCAGTGATTTTTCATAGGTGAGTAGGTAATCCTCGATACATGTTGGGCTGACATACATATAGCCTGAAGCCATCGGGGTAGGCAGGCAGACCTGGAAGCGCACGCCAGCCGGGATGACACCATCATCACGCAATTGTCTAAAAACGTCATAAGACGCAATGGCGGCGGGTGCATAACCGGTTTCAAACACGACTGACGACGGGTCTACATCGGGCTTAAAGCGTACGAGCTCTGTTTCCCGTATGAGTTCGCCATCCCACTGGCGAAGTGTCAGCGGTGTCGCATCGGGGTCGAGTTCCATGTCCGGGTGAGACAGCAGCATCTCGCGCTGCCAGTAGATCCAGCGATGACGTTCGCCGGTTTCGCCATCTGGAATCCGGCGAAGCCAGGGTGCAAGTTCTGATGACAGAGCCCTGAAAACGGATTCTGAATCCGACATGGCGACACTGCCCACGAGATGGATACTTGGTTGCATGGATTACTCCCCCGGAAATAAGTGAGTCATTTCTCAAGAGGTAACGCTACCATACCCGTGATCAATCAGAGCGGTTAGCGCGCTACTCAGTGATCGCGACTCAGAAATTTATCAACACGGTCCATCAGGGGCTGCTTATCGTAGGTTCGATAGAGCACCGACATCATGCGTACGGGATCGCCAAAAAAGAATCGTTCGTACAATACCTGACGCCCCGCAAACGCGCTGCAGGCGACATCCCACGCCAGGCGAAACAATTTGATACGATCGCGCGCAGTACAATTGGCAGCTGCCAGATAACGGTCGATATCCTCTGCGACTGGGCTGTCCAACGCCGAATCCGGGGGGATCAGCATCAGGCTGGAGGCGCTCAGAAGCTGCAGTATCTCGATCATTCGTGGATACATCTTCGGGAAGACATTGCGTGCGGCATCGAGCGGTACGCGGTCAGGCGCCATCACACCCCACTTATCAATCTTGGCATCGGCTTCCGATGCGCGCAGACAGGCTCTCATGATCTCAAGGTTAATCATGCACTCCGCGATCTTTTCCTGTACGTGCTGAAATTCGTTCGATCCCAGCGCGTCGGCAATGGAACAGGCAATACCCAGGACAAATTCCGTTTTACATATGTTTTTGATGGTGACCTGCTGTGCCATATGGGCAAGGCAGCCGGTCTCCGGGAAGTGGCGAGTACATAGTTCAGGATCTGATTTGAGGAACACTCGGTCCCACGGTACAAGAACATCGTCAAATACCACGATCGTATCCATCTCCTCAAAGCGAGAACCCAGAGGGTGGTCGATCTGGGATTCGCTGTATACAAGTGACTCCCGACAGATAAATTTCATACCTGGTGTGCCGCAGGGGATCGTAAATGCAAAGGCGAATGAGTTGGTATCGGATGCGGCCTTGAGTACCGTTGATGGAAATACCATGATCTCATCTGCAAGCGCTCCCAGCGTCGCCAGGATGCGCGCACCCCGAACCACCATGCCATCGGCATTTTCGTCGACAATGCGAAGTGCAACGTCAGTACTCGGGTGGCCGCTGGCGGTTAACGCGCGATTCGACTGTGGATTGACCAGTGTATGGGTCATGCATAGATCGTTTTCTCGCGCGTATTCGTAGTAGTTACGTGCGTTTTCTCCGAAGCGGGGATCATTCTGATGGTAGAAGTCCGCTGCGGCCGCGGCCGCCATAATTTCTACATTGATGTAGTCCGATGAACGGCCGAGCATGCCGCCGCTGAACCGAGACCAGTTGAACATCATTCCAGATCGTTTTTCGAGGTCTTCGTGGGTGCGTGGGGTAATGAAGGACAGACCGACGGGGTCTCCCGTAGTCGGCGATGGATAGGTCATCTCATCACGCAGATTTTCAGTGTGCTGCATGTCATACAGAGCGGCCATCGACTGCGCACAGCCCTGCAGAGCAGGGTGGGCTGTTACATCAGTAATACGTTCGTCGCCGAGCCATATCTCTGCGTTGCCCTGTCGAAGACCGTCTAGATACTCACTGCCTGTACGGGCGCCCATAACTCGCTCCTCAAGTGATCTGCACCAATTTATTTAACATGTTAAATAAATTGTCTGGGGTGTGCAACACCTCTGAAAAATCGACAGAGAACGAGGAAAGCGAGACTGTAACTTGCGGGCTCAGCCAGCGCATGAGACCTTTAGTTGAAGCGATCCCGGATCTGGTAGTAGCGGATTGTCGGTCCGAGAAACCATGGATTTCCATGATAAAACGGACGAGTTTCGAATTTGAGCCCATTCATGGGTATCGTTGCGTCCGGGATGCCTAAGGCCTGCTGGCCAAGTCGATGGCCGAAATAACTTGATAGGCAGATGCCTGATCCGCAATAGCCCATTGCATAGAAGAGTCCGTTGTCCTCGCCTAGGTGCGGCAAGTTGTCAAAGGTATAACCGACAAAGCCCATCCATGAGTGGGTAACTTTGGCGCCAGTCAGTTGTGGAAATATTCGAAGCATCTCCAGTCTCAAGGGTCCAGCACTGCGAATAGGGTCGGTTTCTTTGTGTGACACACGTCCCCCGAATAGGATTCTGCGCCCATCTGGTGATAGGCGGTAATAGACGACCAGTTTCCGAGTATCACTGACAACCCGGTCATTAGGGATCAAGCTGAGCGCAAGATCTGGGTCAAGCATTTCAGTTGCCAGCATGTAAGAGCCGATCGGGATAATCCGTCTCTGGTGCCATGGTGTTGCCGATCCGGTATAACCACTGGTCGCAACAATCACCTTGCCTGCTCGGATCTGTCCTTTGGCTGTACTGAGATTAAACCCATCGGTATTGCGAACAATGTTTTGAACGCGGCAGTTGTCGACGACTTGACACCCACTCGCCAGTGCCCGTTCATACAGGCCTTGATGATAGCGCGCCGGGTCCAGCGATGCGTGTTCACTGATCACCAGCCCCCCATGGTAAAACGGAGAGTCCACTTCGTTTTTGATCTGCGTCTTATCAACGAGATGTCCGTCTCGCTCAAGTCCTTTGACTTGGGATTTGAATTCTTGTTTCTGTGTGGTGTATTGCTGGGCGCTGTGGGCAGCATGAAATCGGCCACAGTGTCTGTAGTCGCAGTCGATGCCTTCATCGTTTATAAAGTCGCCAACCCACCGCAGTGCACTGCGCGCTTCGGCGATTATGGCGTAAGCCTGTGCAGGCCCGTGTAGGCGGGCCAGTGCCTTGTAGCTTGGTTTAACTTCGCCGCTCACCTGGCCACCGTTTCGTGAACTGCAGCCCCAACCGGGCTGTTCTGCATCTACAATGACAGTGGACAGTCCAGCCCGGGAGGTCACTAATCCAGCATTCAATCCGGTGTAGCCGGATCCAACGATCACAACATCTGCTTGATCCGGTAAAGATGCTTCGAGAGGGGTGGGTCGGGGGGTGCGATCCCACCAGTAGGGATCCGGTTTGAAGTCAGCGCTGAAAATTGATTGGTTCACGTTGTCCTGTTCGGTCTATAGGCGATTTGCGAGGTGTTGTTATATCAGCTTTGTGGCTGCGCTCAAAAGTTATTCAGAACCGACCGCTGCGAGATTTGAATTGCCAAGCGATCCCGCTACACTGTCGATCAGCTATGATTGAGCTGGTAAGGCTGGTTCGAATCCTGGATTCTAGATCTGCGTGAAGACTAAACTGCCGGTATCGAATTGGTTCTTCTCGGTATACCTTGCCACGACTAAATTTAACGACCTGTTCTCCGGTAAAGTGCCGGACAATTTAGGTACCATTGATACTCACGAATACTTTGGCTGAGACCGGGTGACGACAACGTGAAACGATATTCTGCCTGGAGTGTTTTTCTTAACGGATTAACCGGACAGAAAAACTGGGATCGCGCTTGGCGAGATCCTGAGCCTAAAACTGAGTATGACGTGATCATTATCGGTGCCGGTCTGCACGGGCTCGCAACCGCTTATTATCTTGCACGCAACCACGGCATCACGAACGTTGCCGTGGTAGAGAAGGGCTGGCTGGGAAGCGGTAATGCCGGGCGCAACACCACGATCGTTCGGTCTAACTATATGCTGCCGGGTAATCGCCCTTTTTATGAACACTCCCTGAAGCTCTGGGAAAATTTGAGCCACGATCTGAACTACAACGTGATGTTTAGCCAGCGGGCCCATGTCACCTTGCTGCATAGCCCGGCAGCCCGTGATGCTGCAGCGCGGCGATATAACACCATGCGATTGACCGGTTCAGATGGCGAACTTTGGGATTTGCCAACATTGAAACGAAAAATTCCACATCTGAATTATGGACCAGACGCGCGTTTTCCAATCATCGGTGCATCAGCCCAGCTGCGGGCCGGTAGTGCCCGGCATGATGCCGTCGCTTGGGGTTATGCCAGGGCGGCAGATCAACGCGGAATCGATATTCTTCAAAATTGTGAAGTTACCGGCGTACTGCGGGACGGCGGTAAGGTGACGGGCGTCGAAACCGTGCGTGGTGTGATACGAGCGAAGAAGGTTGGTTTTGCGGTAGCGGGGAACACGTCCCGACTATGGCGCATGGCTGGGCTGGGCAAATTACCAATCGAAACCCACAAGCTACAGGCCTTTGTTTCCGAACCTCTTAAACCCCTGCTTGATCAGGTGGTGGTGTTCGGGGTTGGGGGTGCACATTTTTACATCTCACAATCTGACAAAGGCGGCATGGTGTTTGGCGGTGATCTGGACTGGTATAAATCTTATGCTCAACGCGGAAATCTTCCTATTGTGCAGGATGTGGCGGAGTGTGCGACATCGATCCTGCCTTGCTTGTCCCGGGTTCGGTTACTGCGTCATTGGTCCGGTGTGATGGACATGACGATGGATGGTTCGGCATTTATCTGCAAAACACCGCTGGACAACCTTTACCTGAATGCCGGGTGGAACTACGGTGGTTTTAAGGCGAGCCCAGCATCGGGCTGGTATTTTGCTGATTTGGTGGCCAACGACAGGCCCGATCCGGTAGTTGCGCTGCATAACCTCACGCGGTTTGAGCAAGGCATCAATCTTGATGAACGTGGTGCCGGCCCCGATCCCAAACGGCACGGTTAATTTCTACACAATGATTCGGATCAAGTGTCCATTTTGTGGTGAGCGTGACCATAGTGAATTTAGCTATGGCGGTGACGCCTCTGTTAAATATCCCCCCCTTGATGCACCTGCCGAGCAGTGGCTTGAGGCTGTGTTTCAGCGCGAGAATATCGATGGTGTTCAGTTTGAGACCTGGCAACATCTGCAAGGCTGCCGTATGTGGATCGTGGTCGAGCGTGATACCACTACCCATGATATTCACAGTGTAAGACCGGCACACGAAGGCATTGCGCAGGCACTTGCCTCGGACGAGGGTGGTGAGGTATGAGCACACGGCGCTTAGCCACCGGTGGCCTGATCGACCGCAGCAGACCGATAACGTTTACCTGGGATGGTAAGAAACGAGCGGGGTACTCAGGCGATACGCTCGCGTCCGCACTGATCGCAAACGGTGACCGGGTTGTTGGTCGAAGTTTTAAATATCACCGACCGCGCGGTGTAATGTCGGCCGGCGTCGAAGAATCTGGCGCGATGGTAACAGTGGGCACGGGATCTCGAACCGATCCCAATGTCAAGGCAACAGTGCAGGAACTGTACGATGGACTGGTGGCACGAGGGCAGAATGCCTGGCCCAGTGTGCGTTTTGATCTCGGCGCGGTGAATAATTTGTTGGGTCGTTTTCTTGCGGCAGGGTTTTACTACAAGACTTTCATGGGTATCCCACCACTTGAATGGGGCAGTGGTACCGGTATGTGGATGCGCTACGAGCGAATCATCCGGAAGGCTGCGGGCATGGGGGAAGCCTCCCGGTTGCCGGATCCTGACTATTATGAGCATGCACACGCTTTTTGCGACGTGTTGGTGGTCGGTGCTGGACCGACTGGTATTGCTGCAGCACGAGCGGCGGCGGAATCTGGTCTGAATGTGGTCCTGGTTGAACAAGACAGCTTGTTGGGCGGTACACAGCTGTCGACACCCTTTGGTGATTCCGGGTTAATTCCTTCAGTAGAAGAACTGGAATCAATGGGTGTTCGAGTCATGACTCGAACCACAGCTTTTGGTCTTTATGACTACAGCGTCGCTGGTCTGGTAGAGCGAGTGACTGATCACCTGCCTGATCCTCCGGGCTACCTGCCTAGGCACCGTTTCTGGACGCTACGTGCGAAGTACACCATTGTTGCTGCTGGTGCCATTGAGCGCCACATCGCGTTTGGTAATAACGATCGACCTGGCGTGATGACTGCTGCAGCAGTCCGTACTTATATGAATCGCTTCGCGGTGCTACCTGGTGAAAACATCATCATTGCGACCAACAATGATTCTGTTTACGAGGGTGCTTTTGAACTGAGTTCGGCAGGCGCGCAAGTGACGTTGCTCGATGCACGTAGCACGGTCCCCAACGAGCACAAAGAGCAGCTGGCTGAACATAATATTGAAGTCCGATGTGGGATGGCACCACTGCAGGTGCAGGGTGCTGGACATATCGCTGCGCTTGAGGTCGCAAGTGCTGATGGTAACGGATGGCGAGCTGCTTCCACCGAGTCTTGCGATCTCGTAGTGGTTTCTGGCGGCTGGTCTCCGGTGGTCAACTTATTGTCACATCGTGGTGTGAAACCTGTTTGGGACAGCACCCAAGCCTGTTTTTTGGCGATCGAGTGTGCAGAACCTATTTCGGTGGCAGGCTCGGCGGCCGGTGTCTGGAATTCAGCTGACTGCGTCGCTTCTGGTCAGGCGGCAGCTGGCGATGCGATTCAGGTGCTGCGAGGCCAAACGAATAAAATCATACGACCGCCTATAGGGGGATGGCAACAGCCGATTCGGGCACTCTATGAGGTCAAGGTCCCCGGCCGTAAGCTGAAAAGCTTTGTCGATCCGCAACACGACGTTACCACTGAAGATGTGCGCCTAGCACATCGAGAAGGCTTCGTGTCTGTTGAACACCTCAAGCGTTATACAACTCTGGGCATGGCAACCGATCAGGGCAAAATGGGTAATATCATTGGGCTTGCACTGATGGCTGAAGCCTTGGGTAAGGAGATTCCCGAAGTCGGGACCACCACGTTTCGACCGCCGTATACCCCAGTCAGTCTCGGCGCGTTGCGTGGACGCAGTGTCGGCCGGCACTTCCGCCCTTTACGTAGAACGCCCCTGCATGAATGGAATCTTGATCACGCCGGTACCATGACTGAAGCGGGGCTATGGCAGCGGCCCTGGTATTTCGCGCGTGAAGGCGAGACCCTTGCCGATGCTTACGTACGCGAGGCTGAGACAACACGTAGAACAGTTGGCTTGTGTGATGTGACCTCACTGGGAAAGATCGCAGTTCAGGGACCTGACGCGACCGTGTTTCTCAATAGGGTGTACTCCAACGCGTTTGCCAAGTTACCGATCGGCAAAGCCCGTTACGGCATCATGCTTAGGGACGATGGCCTGGTTATGGATGATGGCACTACCTGGCGTCTATCTGAGACGGAGTATTTTATGACCACCACGACAGCGCATGCTGCGCCGGTTATGGCGTGGCTGGAGGAACTCCTGCAGACTCGATGGTCAGATTTAAAGGTTCACGTGACTTCTGTTTCGGAACAATGGGCGGGTATCGCAGTGGCCGGCCCGTGTTCCCGTACTGTGCTCGAGACTTGTGTCGAGGATCCGATCTGCGTCAGTAATGACAACTTCCCCTTTATGGGTGTGATCGAGACAGTTCTTAAAGATAAGATTCCCTGTCGTATTGCCCGAATCAGTTTTTCTGGCGAGCTGGCGTATGAAGTGTATACCCCTTCGGACTACGGGCCCGCAGCGATGGATCTGTTGTGGGGCGTGTCTGAACCGATGGGGGGTTGTCTATATGGACTTGAAGCGCTGGGCGCGATGCGCATCGAAAAAGGACATGTGACCGGTGCTGAACTGGACGGCCGGGTCACGATTGAGGATGCCGGTCTTGGGCGTATGGCCTCACCCAAGAAGTCCTACATTGGCAGTGCACTTCGCAAGCGGCCGGAACTTGTCCGTGAAGACCGGCCTCGGCTAGTCGGCATCTTTCCCAGAGACCGACATGAAACCTTCAACGCCGGTGCAATTCTATGTGCCGCCGATGCAGTTCAAGGTTTTGGCGATGGCTGGATCTCAGGCGTTACCCATTCACCTGAGCTTGGCCACTGGATTGGACTCGGTTTTATTGCCGGGGGTCTTGAGGCGTGGCAGGGTAAGTCAGTGGTTGCCGCCGACCCAGTACGAAAAAGTGACGTAGCGGTTGAGATTGTCTCGCCGCACATGGTCGATCCGGATGGAGAGCGTCTTTATGGCTGATCGTGCGTCTTCGTTGGCGGGGCACTATCCTCGGGGTCGTCATGGCCTTGATGGCCAAGCCGGCGTGATATTGTGCGATGTGCCGGATTTATTACTCCAGCAGGTGTCAGCTTGGCCTGAGACACTCGCCCAAGTGGGGGCTGAGGTGGCACAGACTGTCGGTCTGGCTACAGCGCCAGGTCCAGGCCAGGCAAGTGCAGGCAGTGCGGGGACGTTGCTGCGTGTGGAACCCCTCAAGTGGTGGCTCTACGGTACAACGTTAGTCGACATCTCACCCGACGTGGGCTGTTTGCTCGATTTATCTCATGCGAGAACCCATGTACGGGTCAGTGGTCCTGATGCCGCAACCTGCTTGAACCGCCACCTGCCGGTCGACCTGCGGGATGGCGCATGTCCAGTCGGGTCTGTGGTATCTACGGCGCTACATCATGTGGCCGTCGCCTTATGGCGCTCTGAACATGGATTTGAACTTTTTCTGCCACGGGGATTTGCACTGTCCTGTTGGGAGGTATTGCTTGAGACTGCTGAACAGTTCGGTGTCGAGGTTGTATAACTGATTTCGCCTTGTCCTCTATTATTCCGGCCGGATAGTGATCTTAGGATGTTGTTTTCCGTTTGGGCGGTTCAGAAAAGTAATCAGCGCAACGCCGGAGAGTACCGCAACACCGCCCAGTAGCCGGTTCGTTGATAACACCTCACCCAGCAACAACACCCCACCTGCCACCGCTGATAGCGGTTCCAGAAAAAGAAACGGCACAACCTGGTTGATGCCGTACCGAGCCAGCAGAAAATACCAGCAGCTGTAGCCGATCACTGTCATCACTAACACCAGGTAGGCCACAGTCAACCAGTGGGTGGATGTCGCGGTGGATACAGCTTCAAGTTGACCGTCTTCCAGTATCCACGAACACAGCAGGAGCTGGGATCCAGCCATTACCGCAACCCAGGTAATCAGGCGAAGCCCCCCCATACCGGACAAGCGTTTAAACAGCATCTGGCCCAGTGCCCAGGCAAACGCGCCCGCTACAACAAGGCTAATGCCCGTCAGGGCGCTCTCTTCCTTTGGCGAGCCCGCAATCACAATGACACCGGTAAAAGCCAAAGCAATTCCCAGTGCGCGGTGCCAGCCCAGTCGCTCTTTGAATGAGAACCAGGCCAGCAGACTTGCAAATGGCACCTGGAGTTGTACCACGATGACCATCAGGGAGGCGTCGATCAGTTTAAGCCCGTTGAACATTAATCCGTACATCAGTGTTGATCCGATCAGCGATGCGAAGAAGATGTTCTTCATGTCTGCCCAGGGCGGCCTGAAGAACCAAACCAGTATTGCAGCGCTGAATCCAAAGCGCATGCCCAGGAGAAACATGGGCGGAAAATGATCCAGAGCCGGTTTCGTGATCACAATGCCCATGCCGAATATGGTTGCCACAGCAACGGCCATCAGTATGTGTTGGAATTTCAAGAACGTAGATTGGTCTGAAATGTGTGGTGCCAGAGCACAGTTAAGGCTTGAAATTCCCTTGGATAACGGTCATTTCAATTGCCGAGCCTATGCCCCCAAGATAATTAATTCTAGGCTGGTGGAGTAGCTAAGTTTTATGATATATGTGACTTACAACAGTCTGGTATTACACACTGCCAAAAGACCATCACACAACAGGAGACTACCATGGGTAAGATTTGCAAGAGTTGGGATGTATTCAGTAGCAAAACTATACTGATTGCAGCCGTTCTGGCGTTGTTTGCATCTGTCGGAACCGCATCGGCAGAGACGACACTTGAAAAAATTAAACGGACGGGTAAAACAACAGTCGGTACTGAAGCGGCGTTTCCCCCATTTGAATTTATTAAGGATGGCAAGATTGTTGGATACGGTAAAGACATCCTCGACTACATCATTGCTGATCTAGGTGTAGAACTAAATCAACTTGACTTGCCTTGGCAGGGAATTTTGCCAGGTGTACTGGCTGGGAAATTTGACTTTGTTGCAACCAGTGTGAGCATTCGACCTGAGAGAGTCGTTAAGTACGCCTATACCGTTCCAATAGCAGAAGGTACAGTTTGGACCATGAAGCGGGCTGGTGACGACAGAATAAACAGTATAGATGACTTAGTAGGTAAGGTTGTTGGTACCCAATTGGCGTCGGGAGGAGAAGCGAACTCCAAAGAGTTTGAAGCCAATCTTAAAGAGAGAGGTCTGGGCGGATATAAAGCGCTCAAGCTATATACCGCATATCCTGAGAGCTACCTCGCGCTTGCCAATGGCGAAATTGACGTAGTTGTCCAGACGTTGCCAAACCTTGCGGTTGTCGTCAAAGAACACCCAGGTGTATTTGAGTTAGGGCACGCCATGTCTGGTAAGAGCTACATGTGTTGGGTGACGCGACCAGAAGATACCGATTTACGGGACCATCTTAGTTCGAAGATCATTGAGATGCGAGATAACGGAAAGTTGCACGAGCTCATGGATAAGTGGTTCGGATTTAGAATGGACATTCCAGATAGCGATTTTCTGCCGGCTGGCGCTCTGTAATTTTAGAGCGTTACTATTCTTAGCGTAGTATTTGGCGGACGAGAATTTATTTCTCGTCCGCCAAATTTATTTGTAGAATTTTATTGCAACTCAATTTGGCTATGTGACCTGCGGAATTCCGGTTGAAATTCAATTTTTCCTACACCATTGACGCACTGCCCCGTTTGCTGGAAGGGGCTTTGATCACGATAGAAATAGCTGCAATTGGCTTTATCCTTAGCCTTACGATTGGGACCCTGATCACTGTATTTCGGACGGTCATCCAATCAAGACTGCTAAACGCTATTCTGGCGGTTTACATTAGTTTCATCCGGGGTACGCCACTGCTGATCCAGATATTCCTGGTCTATTACGCACTGCCGGCTATTGATTTTTTACCAGGACCTGGCGAACTAAGAATAGACATGGGTCCAGTAACGGCGGGTATCGTCGCGATTACGCTCAACAGCATAGCGTTTGTGACGGAGATCTTGCGTGGTGGACTGGCTGCTATCCATAAAGGTCAATATGAAGCGGCCTCGGCGTTGGGACTTCGCAATTATCCACTGTGGCGTAAGGTGATACTGCCGCAGTTATTTATGAAAACCATCCCACCGCTAGTAAGTGAATTCACTCAGGTTTTGAAAGCCACACCTTTGTTGGCCATGATTACAGTTGTCGAAATGATGCGGGTCTCGCAGCAGATTTTCAGCGCTAACTACCACCCAGTAGAGGTGTTGTCTGGTGCATTTGTTCTCTATTTTTTAATTTGTTTCGTTGTCAGTCGAAGTTCAATTCTTTTGGAACGCCGCTTTGCGGTTCGTAGTTTCTAGCCGTGGATCTTGATTTCAACATTATTTTAGACTGGTGGCCATTAATTTTAGATGGCTTCAAGCTGACCCTTGTGATTGTGACGGGGGCCATACTGTTGGGCATACCTCTGGGCGGTTTGTTGGCCTTTGGCCGACAGTCAAGATTCAAACTAATTTCGATATCGGCAACGGCTTTTATTGAGCTTTTTAGAAATACTCCGTTCATGATTCAAGTGTTCCTGCTTTTTTATGTGTTGCCGTTTTACGGAATTCGGATCCCCGCAGACATCGTGGGAATCATCGGATTGGCCCTGTTTGGCAGTGTCTACTATGCTGAAATTATCCGAGCTGGAATCGATGCGATTCCACGAGGGCAGTTGGAGTCAGCTCGATCGATCGGAATGTCGCACTGGCAAAGCATGACCAATATTGTGCTGCCGCAAACAATGCGAATTATTCTCCCGCCTATCGGTAATCAGACACTTTCTCTGGTAAAAGAATCTTCAATTTTATCCACCATAACAGTTCAGGAATTGACAATGTCGGCATTGATAGTACAGGGCCAAACTTTCCGACCGTTTGAGGTTTTTATCGTGATTACTCTGCTGTACTGGGGTATTAACGAATTGATTGCGACAAGTTTGAGAATTTATGAACGACGCCTAAAAAGACGCTCCACACTTGTACTTGCTGGTACGTCATCAAACCAAAGATTAAGTTAAACCAAGAACTTCTCCTGGAAATTGAAGATGAACGCCGTAGACGAAGGCCAGCCACTAATCGAATTGTCTGGTATTCGCAAGACATTTGGTGAGATCGTCGCACTGGACGGTGTCGATCTCTCAGTTGCTCGCGGCGAAGTGGTATGTATTGTTGGGCCAAGTGGATGTGGAAAAAGTACATTGTTGCGGACAATCAATTGGCTTGAGGTGCCGGACAGTGGCCAGATTGTTCTAGAGGGAAACTCAGTTGGTACTGTCGTAAAAGCAAACGGCAAGATCTCTCTCCAGTCAGCCAAGGATTTGAACAAAATTCGTTCTCGTATGGGGATGGTTTTTCAACAGTTCAATCTTTGGCCTCATCTCTCAGTTCTGGAGAACGTTACACGGGCACAGAAAATAGTTCTTCGGATACCTCAGAAAGACGCCGAATTGACTGCGTACAGTTGCCTGAGCCAAGTTGGTTTGTCAGACAAAACGGGTGCTCTACCTGATCAGCTATCCGGTGGTCAGCAGCAACGCGTGGCTATTGCCCGCGCGTTATCAATGAATCCAACACTAATGTTGATGGATGAGCCTACTTCTGCTTTGGATCCAGAGCTTGTTGGTGATGTGTTGGGTGTTTTACAGAAGTTGGCTGAAGATGGAATGACCATGATCATCGTTACTCACGAACTTGGATTTGCGGCAAAATTTGCTGATCGGATCTTGTTCATGGATAAAGGTTTGATTGTCGAGGAAGGGGCCCCTCAGCAGTTACTCCAGAATCCAGAAACTGATCGTCTCAAATTGTTTCTGAAACAACTTGGGGAGATGAATCTGACCCAATCCTAGAGTAATTTAGGTTCGTTTCTAGAAGTGTTCAGTCAAACCATTAACTTCAATGTTGTCTTGAGATCTAATACTTAATCGAGTTATACCTTTTCAAGGAGAAATTAGATGGTTGGTAAGAAAAAGAAAGCTAAAGGCAGTGGTTCTGTGCTTGCAAAGATTCCAGCACGATGCGGCGCTGCAACTCATCTGCAAAAAGGACAGACGGTCAAAATCATTAATACTCATGGTAGTCAGGTTGTTGACTTCTGGGCATTCAATGCTGATCACCCGGGAGAGTTTATGTCGATGGAACACTGTCGGGTCTGGTTAGGCCATTACCGGCCAAAGCCTGGTGATGTACTGATTACTAATCAACGACGGAATATCCTTAGGTTTCTCGAAGACACCTCTCCTGGAGTGCACGACACTATGATGGCTGCCTGTGATCGATTTCGCTACGAGCAGCTGGGGTGTACTGACTATCATGACAACTGCACCGACAACCTGTGGGAGGCACTTGCGGCGGTGCGTTTTAAGCCAACAGAAACACCGTGTCCATTTAATCTTTGGCAGAATACTCCTGTTGATTCGAATGGAAGTATTGAGCAATTACGGACAGTATCAAAACGAGGGGATTTTGTTCTGTTTAAGGCACTAATGGATGTGGTGTTATGTTTTTCAGCATGCCCTCAGGATATTGTGCAAATCAATAGCGGGCGACCAAAGAATGCCCACTACCAGATAATTGATTGAGGGGCTTTGGTTTCTTTTTAAAACTACAAAATGGGCATCGGGTTGTAGATGACCGAGCACAGGCGGGATTCTTACTAAGGATTTACCGGACCCTACATGAGGGGATGGTTTGTATATGGTGATCGTTTACCGATCTTGAAAGTATCCCGCCCGCACGGCTTTGCCGATTAGATTGCAGATAAAGCGCCCAGCAGTAATCGCAGTTATGCCATTTAAATCACGCTTAGGTGTGATCTCTACAATGTCCATGCCGACGACCCGGCCTTTGTCAACTAGGCCATGGATGAGTGTTCGCATCTGATCGTAGTTAACGCCACCGGGCGCTGGCCCTGCTACCGCTGGCATTATAGTTGGATCAACGCCATCAGCATCAATCGTTAGATAGTAGTTTGACTGATCTGGTATACGGTCAAGAACTGATTTCATACCTATCTGCTGTAGTTCAATATCAGGAATAAGGTGGGATCCATAAGCTATCGCGGCCTCCATCTCTTCAGGCCGTGCGCTCCCGGCTGAACGAAGGCCAATCTGAAATATCTCTCCAATATGATCCATCTCAGAGGCACGACGAATTGGACTCGATAGACCATCTTGTACACCGTTAACATGATCTCGCCAATCCAGATGAGCGTCTACATGCACTAGTGTTATAGGAGCCCATTTCTTAAAACCTCGAAGAACCGGAATCGGCACACCATGGTCTCCACCAAGTACGATCGGCATGACATTTCTGGTGAGTAGTGTCGCTATTACTTTCTCGGCATTTCGATAGTGTTCATTGATGTCATTGGGATTGCCTGGGACGTCACCGACATCTACAACTTTGATAAGCCTCCCATCAAGCAGAGGGCCGCCTAGATCAAAATCCCAACGGTCGATTCCTCGTAATGCTCTTTCACAGTATCGACGAATATGGGTTGGCGCATTAGTTTGATCGTTTGTTACATCATCCATTGAATATGGCGCCCCGTAGGGAATACCAAGAATTGCAATGTCTGCATCTATCTTATCCAGATCAAGAACAATGGGAAGGTCATGAAAACTCTGGAACTCGCGTCGCGGCGCGACCGTAAGGTTATTGCTCATAAGGCTCTAATTTTGTGACCTGATTAGTGGGATTAGTCTGTCTAACTAGGGACACCATTAGACGTGCTGACCTGTAGTGCTGTCGCATCTCCTTCAGACCAGTCACCTATGTTCTTTTGAGCTGATGAAACGACACAAATACAGTCTATCAACACCCTAAATAACACATGATCACCCGCGGAAGACTGCAACTTCTTTGGTGTCAGATTTCCTTCATTGTCTAATTCAATATTGAGAAACAAATTAACTGGATCCGGCAGCTTCGGTAATGAAATACCCAGCTCCTTGAACGCATTTTGTGCGTTTTCTGCGCACCCTGTTGCTTTTGTATACCCTTGTGAAGAAAGATAGCGAGCATCCGATGCAGGCCAGAGTAGATCATGGGTACCCACGGTATCCTTGCCCAGAACCATGATTGGACGACGACGATTGGTGACAAGGCGCATACCCAGCTTTAAGAGAAAAGAATTGCTGAACACACGGGTGTGATGGGGAGATAAGAATTCCCGGAGATCGTCTTTCACAATTGCAAACAGAGTTGCGGGCTGTCGGCCAAATAAATCGACAACGGAGAGTAGTTGCCCCTGATAGGCGTAGATTGCTCGCGCCTCGCCACCCGGAATCTCAACCCTAACCTCAGGCGGCAGATCTTCCGTCGTTAGCGATTTCATGAGTAGCGGCATTAGTTATTATTCCGGAATGTCATTACTGATAGTCGCTTTCATCTCTGTAGGGCAGAGTCCATTTCCAGGGATGATGTCCTGAGGGCAGGGAGACAACGCACATACCAAATCCATAAGCACCTCAAAAACAATACGATCTCCTGCTTTACTGGGCGGGTTAACTACTCCAGTGCGACCATCCGCAACGACGGGGCTGTTTTGAAAAAGATTAAACGGTTCAGGAACATCGAGAATATCGATCTCTTGGTGAGTCGAGAGGCCATCGTGAAGATTTTCTAAACAGTTTCGATGCCCAGGCACTCCGAAATCAACTGAATATCGTGTTGGGTCACAGGCCGGAACAGTCGAATCATGAACGCCAATTGTGTCTACGACAACCTTCAGCATAGGATTGTCATAGTTGCTCAGTAGGGTATCGCCAATGCCAAAAAACAGAGATCTCAGATGTCGTCTGGTCCTAACTGAGGAAATCCCTTCTTTGGGATCATGGTGGTTTATTGCAACAAAGTCTCCGGCCTGTGCACCCTCTAAATCAACGATGCTAACGTATTGCCCAGATCTTGCTACAAAACCCAGGCCAAATCCGCCTGCTACAAAATGGTCCGTTATGTCTGACTTGCTCATGTGAATCAATAACTAAATCGATGATGGTACTTTTTCTGAATATTTGATTTAGATATCATGGTAGCACGATCCGGCAAAGTGATATATCTTACGTGGCCACGTTAACTAGGTAACGAAATTTTCATTCATTCCAACTTCGGTTGATCATTGTTGTTGACAGTTGACAACATCAATTGGATCAGCTGCAGCCTATCTAACTCTCTAGGAGTTCCGGGGGAACATTGTTATGAGTAACTCAAAAGATACGCCCGTAAAACTTAACCGACCATTTGTTGGTATACCTTCTTTCTTAAGATCACACATCTGTACCGACCTTGACGAGTTGGATGCAGATATTGCGGTGTTTGGTGTTCCCCACGATGAAGGTTCCCCATTTCTTGCGGGTTCCAGAATGGGTCCTAGATCAATTCGAGAACAGTCTCTACGATTCGGTGCCCCGGGCAGTATCTATGATCCAGAGACCCGAAATCAGTATCTCGCGGAGGAGCTAGGTCAGGGCCTAATCGCAGATGTAGGTGATGTCGATGTGTGGCCCACGGAAGTGCGAACCACCTTCAAGAATGCAACCGACATGACACGAAAGATACTGTCCAAGGGCGCCTTTCCAGTGATGCTCGGTGGGGATCACGGCGTGACCTATCCAGTTGTACGTGGATTTGATGAGCCGCTGCATGTGATGCACTTTGATGCGCATATTGACTACGCCCCCTTCATCCATGATCTGCAGTTCACCAATGGTCATCCATTCAGGCATATCAAACCGTTACCTCACGTCGAGAGTTTGACGCAAATAGGTATTCGCAGCCTGCGGAGTGCGAAAAGTGAGATACATGCTTCAATTGACGATGGTAACCGGGTGATCACGATGGGTGAGTTCCATCAAATCGGTGGGCAGGGTGTTGCCGAGATCCTGCCAAAAGACGCAGCTTGTTATATCAGTGTTGACATAGACGTGTTGGACATTTCCCTTGTGCCAGGTTGCGTTTCAGCTGAGCCCAACGGAATGAGCTATGCAGAACTACGAGATACACTGGCGGCGTTGGCTACACACACAAACGTGATCGGATTTGATTTGGTAGAGGTTAATCCTCAACTCGATGTCGGAACAGGCGTCACGTCTTACCTTGCTGCGCACACGGTCATCGAATTTTTGGGCATTTTATGCAATCAACCGCGTTGGGCAACGCGTCGAGCTGAGCGGGCAAAACAGCGGGCAGGACGTGGTTAGCGATTCAGTCTCTGGTTCCGTAACCGGATCTAGTGACGGGTGATACGATCGTCTCGCGATTCGTACTTGTCTATAGGGCAGGGCCAGCCTGCGACTAAATTGCCTCTCGCCCTGGCGGATCTGCATCTCGCACTGTCTCCACAGGATGAAGTTGTGGTTTATCTAGAACCGAGACCCTCGCTCGACTGGTCGCGCCAGCGGGCTGTTGACCTAGTGATTGGTGCTGGCTTTTTATCATGCGGAAAAGTTACCAAGAAATCATCTGGGTTTGTGTTGCGGTTAAAACGTATTCGAAGCTTATCGGATACGGTGGGACCGAAAATGCAGGTTCTAATTGTTGGCCTGAATCCGAGCCCTTATTCTGCGGATAGTGGAATCGGATATGGTCGACCGGGAAATCGGTTTTGGCCGGCCGCACTGAAGGCAGGTCTAGTCAGTGTCGACCGTGATCCACGCCACGCGTTGTCGCACCACGGTGTGGGGATGACTGATTTGGTGCGCAGAACTACGGTTCGTGCCGACGAGGTTGAACGGGCTGAATTCGAGGCTGGATTTGAGAGAATTCAACGACTGGTAGCGTGGCTAAGGCCCAAGGTGTGTTGTTTCATCGGTCTGGGTGGTTGGCGCCAGGTCGTCGACCGCAAGGCGGTTGCTGGCTGGCAAACTGACTCTGTTGGCGGAAGCCCCGTATATGTGATGCCCCACACCAGCGGACTCAACGCGCACAGTCGCCTGGAAGATCTGGTTGAACATCTGCATGTGGTGTCTGCTATGACTGATGCCGCTAAATAGGTATGATCCGGGCTTCATTTAGGCCAAAACGTGCTAGCAAGTAGATTATGTTAGATGCTTTATCCCAGACGTACGAACGGGACGGATTTGCGTTTCCGGTAGACGTGGTGAGTGCGTCGGAGGCTCAGGAGATTCGTAATGATTTAGAGTTGGCAGAGTTAGATCTGGCAGGCGATCCGGAAAAACTCATGCTGCTGCGCTCCTACCCCGACAGGTTACTCCCGTCTTTCGACCGGTTGATTAGAAACACTAGACTGATTGATGTCGTTACGCCGATTCTGGGCCCTGACTTGATGGTCTGGAGTTCTGGGCTTTTCATTAAAGAAGCAGACTCATCCAAGATTGTTACCTGGCACCAGGATCTCAATTATTGGGGCCTGGATAGTGTCAGCGAGATCACAGCCTGGGTCGCATTGTCACCATCAACAATAGAAAGCGGTTGCATGCGTTTTGTGCCGGGTAGTCACACGCGGCAGATCGTGCCTCACACTGATACGTATGACGACAACAACCTCTTGTCACGTGGGCAAGAGATTGCCGTTGAGGTTGATAACAGCGATGGCGTGGATGTGATTCTCCGGTCAGGACAGGCCTCACTGCACCACGGTCATCTTTTTCATTCATCGGGTCCGAATACCACGGTGGATCGGCGAATTGGATCTGCGATACGATATATCTCGACGTCAATGAAGCAAAACAGCGGCGATCGTTCCTTGGTGGCGTTGGTCAGCGGGGAGGATCATTACGGACATTTCACGGTAGCCGGTCCGCCAAGGGGTCGTCTCGCTGAAGAAGATTTCGACCTCTGTCGGCGCGATGCCGAGATCAAGCGCAGGGTGCTTTACGAGGGATCTGATCCAAGCAAGGGAAAGCGTTATTCAGGGCGTTGGCGAGACTGAGCAGGTGCTAATGATGTCACTGTATTTGAATACTCGAAGCTCAAGAATTTAACTGGATTCAGCGAATGACAGCACACCAGACAAAAGTCACCTCGAGCCACTGGGGTGCATTCGAAGTTACCACTGACGGTGAGCGGATTGTCAGTGTCTCGGAATTCAAGGAAGACCCTAATCCCTCGAGTATTTCCTCAGCCCTGCCCGAAGCCGTACACCACCGTACGCGGGTCGCGCGACCCTCAATCAGGCGTGGCTGGCTTGAAGGAGGTTCTGATCGTGCGCGTCAGAATCGGGGCAACGATACTTTTGTTGAGTTGCCCTGGGATGAAGCGCTTGATATCGCGTCGGCAGAAATTGATCGGGTACAAAAAACGCATGGCAATACCTCGATATTCGGGGGGTCCTATGGTTGGGCCAGTGCCGGTTGTTTTCACCATGCCCCCAGCCAGCTCCATCGTTTTTTAAATGCGTTCGGTGGGTTTGTATCTTCATTTGGGAGTTACAGCACGGCTGCCGCACAGGCGATCATCCCCCATGTTTTCGGGATGAACTTTCTCAAACTGATGTATGCCGCACAGAACATGTGGCCCATGATTGCGGCCAACACTCAGACGTTGGTTATGTTCGGTGGGATCAATCCCAAGAACTCGCAGGTAAGCATGGGTGGTGTGACGCGTCATGAGACCAGCAACTGGTTCAAGACCTTTGAACGTTCGGGAATGCGGTTGCTCAATATCAGCCCACAGGCAGGTGACGCATCACAGCCAAGTGAGTGGTTGCCTATTATTCCCGGTACCGATACAGCGCTGATGCTCGGGCTTGCGCATACGCTGGTCCTTGAAGAGCTTGTGGATCGGGAGTTTCTTGATCGCTGTACCACGGGTTACGAACGTTTTGAAGGCTATTTGCTCGGCAAATCCGATGGTCAAGCTAAGTCAGCGACTTGGGCGGCCGCTATATGCGGTGTTCCAGCCACGACGATCCAAGATCTCGCTAAACAAATGGCTGATTCGAGAACTCTGATTACAGTCGCGTGGTCGCTTCAACGTGCGCAGTATGGAGAGCAACCCTATTGGATGGCAGCAACCTTGGCTGCGATGCTGGGTCAGATCGGGTTGCCGGGTGGCGGCGTAGGGTATGGTTACGGCGCGATCGGCGGAATCGGGGTACCGCTCAAACGACTCTCACGCCCATCTCTGTCTCGTGGGCACAACGCCGTGTCTGATTTTATACCCGTTGCCCGTATTGCCGATATGTTGCTCAATCCAGGGCAGCCCTACAGCTTTAACGGAAATCAAAGTGACTATCCTGACATTCGTTTAGTTTATTGGTGTGGCGGCAATCCGTTCCATCATCACCAGGATCTGAATCGATTGCGTGAGGCCTGGAAGCAGCCAGAGACGATAATCGTTCATGAACCCTGGTGGACGGCGACAGCGAAGCACTCTGATATTGTGTTTCCCGCGACAACACCTTACGAGCGGGAGGATATTGCACGTTCTGCCACGGATTCATTTCTGTTCCATATGCCGGAACTCATTCCGCCGCTTAATGATGCCCGGGATGACTATCAGATTTTTTCTGAACTTGCGACGCGACTTCATATCGAAGAGGTGTATACCGAAGGCCGTGACGCAGATGCTTGGCTACGGTATTTGTATCAAGGATTCAAACGTGACAGTGCTGATCAGGGGGTTGACCTGCCTGACTATGATTCGCTGCGCACAAAAAACTGGGTTGAGTTGCCAATCAGCGGTGCTGAACATGCTCGCATACCGTTTGAACATTTTCGAGCTGACCCTGAAACTGCACCTCTCGACACGCCATCCGGACGGATAGAAATATTTTCAGAGACAGTAGATAGTTTTGGTTATGAGGACTGTCCAGGTCATCCTGTATGGCGTGCACCGGATGAATGGCTCGGTGCGGCATCAACGGAACAATTTCCACTTCATCTGGTATCACCACAACCTGGCGATAAACTTCACAGTCAGCTCGAATGTGCAATCGCAGACCAACCGGGCGCCCGTCCTGCGACTGTAACGATCAGTGCTACGGATGCTCAGCAACGCGGTGTCGAGACCGGTGATGTGATTAGAATTTTCAATGATCGAGGAGCTTGCCTGGCTCGAGCGAGCGTTAGCACAGAGATTCGCCAGGGTGTGGTGTCCCTCTCGACCGGTGCCTGGCATGATCGTCAGAGTGATGGTACCGATCGCCATGGCAATCCCAATGTGCTGACTCGCGATCTAGGTACATCGCGATTAGGGCAGGGCAGTACCGCCCATACGACACTGGTCGAAATCAGCCGGATTAGTTGACGACTGACCCGGTCACTAGCCCGGTGTTATGGGTTCAGGGCAAAAGCCAGCGGGTGCAGATCAACGACTTGCTGTAGAGGGAGGTGGTTTCATCGAGGTAAATTGGACTCCGCCATTGCGTGTACATGGTGTGGGGAACGGGCAAGACCGCTACAGAATTTGCCAACGTGCCGTTCGAGTTGCTCTGCCAGCGCTCGGGTCTCTCGGTTCTGCTCGCCGAGGAAGGTGATCGCTTCCTGAGCATCACTTTTCAGTTTGGCCACGTCGATTGATAACAGCTGACCATCGCGCACAACCACATCGCCGCCTACTATCACAGTGTGAACAGCGGTTGCGTCTTCGGTATGGACCAACTGGTTAACGGGATCGTTCATGGGTAGCCAGTTGAGGTGATTGAGATCGAGCAACACCAGGTCCGCTTCGAAGCCCGGGGCGACCTTGCCAATTTTGTCTCCCATGCCGAGCGCACGAGCGCTACCCGTTGTGGCTAGCGCAGCTACTTCCCCGGTATTCAGCCAGTTGTCGTAGTCATGGCTGCGTAGCCGCGATGCGAATGAAGCGAGCCGCATCGCTTCGAACATGTTTTGATTGTCGGCACAATGGGCACCATCTGTGCCGATTCCGACATTGAGACCAGCATCGAGCATCTCACGGACGGGCGCGATTCCTGAACCCAGCCGCATGTTACTGCCTGGATTGTGAGCAATTGATGCACCGTGATCAGCGAGTCGAGCGATGTCGTCGTGGTCCAGCCAGATAGCATGGGCAGCCGTGAAGTGGGGGCCAAGAAAGCCCAGTGAGTCCAGATGTGCAGTCAGTGATTTACCGTAGTGACGGACACCCGAGAGTGCTTGGATCTTTGATTCGGCCAGATGCATGTGCAGTCCGACGTCGTACTCAAGGGCAAGATTGTGGGCAGTGGTAAGAAAATCATCGCTGCAGTGCAGCGGGATAGTGGGTCCTAAGGCCGGGGTGATACGACGTCGGTCGAAGGTCCAGTTGTCTAACAGACGGCGACAAATATCGAAGGTCGATGCAGCCGGTGTCATTTTTATTTTTTGCACATGCTCGCGAAGCGTTTCAGGTAAGGCATCGACGAGATCAGGAATTGCCTGAAAAAATGTCCTATCTGCAATCATTGGCGCCACGACAGCGCGTATGCCGGCATCGTGATATGCCTGGCCGACCGCACGCATACCCTCCAGGGTGGGCGCGGGGATTTCCACGTACAGGTCATAGACCGCCGTGCAGCCTTTAGACAGCATTTCGGCTGCCGCCAGCGATGCCGCGAGGTACTTGTGTTCCAGGGTACGTTCGCCTGCCAGCCAAGGCCCAGCGTTCAGTAATAACTCAAGCGTCCAGCGGTCGCCCCCACCTTTATAAAGGCTACCATGTCCATGGGTGTGGCTGTTGATCAGGCCCGGAATTACCAGTCGCTCAGCAGCATCAATGACTGTAGCATCCAGGGGTGCGGCGATCCCCGGCGGCCCGACGGTCTCGATCCTGCCCTGGTTGATTAGGATATCGGCCGCGGGTGCAGTCGATGTCTCAGTATCCAGAACCCTGCCGTTAGTGATGAGGGTAAACGACATTGCAGATTTCGGATTTGGGGCTAGACAGAACTAAACTATTTTTCTTGACTGAGCTTAAGGTTATAAATTGGCTATAACCTAGCTCGTGCGCCCACAATCAACTGCTACTGTCTGACCGGTGATGGCCGGATTACAGGCCAGGAACAGCATGGTCGCTGAAATTTCCTCGGGTTCGACCATTCGATCCAACAAACAGTTCGCGATGGTCTGTGCTTTGCGTTCATCAGGCCAGGGGTCAGTCCAGGGGGTGCGTACCAGTCCGGGTGCGACTGCATTGACCCGTACGTCGGGTGCTAGCGCATGGGCAAGAGACCGGGTCAGGTTGATCAGGCCCGCTTTGCTTGCGCCGTAGGCTATGCTGCTGCCCGGTACACCTAGGCCTGCGACGGAGGCGGTGCTGACGATGACACCTTTTGCTGATCTGAGAGCCGGGGATGCTGCACGGGCGCATCGAAACGCGCCGATCAGGTTAGTCTGCATGATCTTTGCCCAGAACGCTTCTGACATCGCATCCAGGTCATCGAAGGCGATGGGCTCTCTGGTATTCGATGTACCGGCATTATTGATCAGGACATCCAGACGTCCGAGGGATTCGATCGCCTGCTCGACCATGGTTTCAGTTTGATCAGGATCTGAAACGTCGCCGGGCGCGCTGACAATGAGGTACCCATTCTGGTTGAGTTCATCCAGCACCTGCTTGGTCGCCGGGTCATTCGGTAGGTGATTAACAGCCACCCGTGCACCACAGGCGGCAAAGGTCTTTACAGCAGCAAGGCCAATACCGGATAGACCGCCGGTCACTAGAACGCACTTACCGTTAAGATCAGCCGAGATCATGAGGGTTACCTACAGTGTGTTAACTGATAAATAGTATAGCGGTACTTGATGATCCGCCTGCTCAGTCTGATTGCCAGGGCGGTGCAACCAGACGTCGGCGGTTGTCCCGCGAGCGTGTGATGCCCGGTTCGTCAAGACCGGTCCGGTCCCAGAGTTGGCAGGTTACCTGTTTGTGTTTTCGATCCAGGCCTTCACAGTAGTTGGTGTATTCGCAGACTCTGATGTCATCGCCACGCCCGGTCCGGAGTTTGAAGAACCAATCGGGATCCGCCAGCGACTGTCGGGCTAGTCCTATTACGTCTGCAGTGCCGGATTCGAGTAGGCTCTGCGCCTGCTGAAAGTCGTGAATTCCTCCGGTAACGACAACCGGTGTATTAAATCCCTTGCTTCGTATTGCGGTTCGAACCTTGGCGGTGGCGGTAAAATTACGGCCGAACGGTCCGAAGGCATCCGAGAGGTAGCCCGGTATACATTCGTAACCACTCGGGCCAGTATACGGATAGGCGGCGTCGCCGATGATCGGTTGTTTGGCATCATCGAACTTGCCACCACGCGAGGTCGAGACAAAATCCATCCCGGCAGCTGCAAACTGCTGCGCAAAAAAACTGCTGTCGTCTGTACTCGATCCGTTTTCAATACAGTCCTCGGTTAGAAATCGGCAGCCGACCACAAAATTTTTACCGACCACCTCCCGTACAGCCGTGTAGACCTCTAAAGGCAGTCGAATGCGGTTCTCTATAGACCCGCCATAGCCATCCTGTCGATTGTTGGTTGCAGACAAGAACGATGCCATGGTGTAGGCATGCGCGTAGTGCAGTTCCACACCATCAAAGCCGGCGGTTTGTGCGCGGCGAGCAGCGTCAGCAAAGAGAGAGGGCAGAGATTGCGTAAGTTCGGCGATGTGCGGAATATGCGTATCGGTAACGTTCTCCCTATAACCAAAACACAACGATTCGAATTCTCTCGGGTTGAGGATTTGCTTGAGATCATCCAGTTCAAGATCAGTGAGAGCTTTACGAACTTGGTCTTCTGACCAGTCATTCGCCTGCAATGCATTGCGATGTTGATCTGTGATTTTCAGGTGGCGTGCAAAGAACTTCTCTGGTTCCGGACGCCGCCTCACGGTTAGAAAATCGATCAGTTGGATCAGTAACCGGGTTTGTCCGTTGCTGGCCGCACGGACTCTTTCCACCAGCGTCTGCAATCCCGGAATAAAACGATCATCGCTGATGCGTAGCAGTGGCCCGGATGCAATGTCGCGGATACCTGTGGCTTCAACAACCAGGGCACCTGGTTGTCCGTATGCAAACCGCTCGTACCAGTCTAGATTATCGGGCGTAACAAACCCGGCTTCAGTCGCACGCCAGGGGACCATCGCCGGGACCCAGGTCCGTGCTGAGAGCGAGAGTGCCTGATAGTTCAACGGCAAGAAGAGTTTTGAGGCGCCTGCGACGGCTGCGGATGGCCATTTACCGGGCTGGGTTCGGTAACGGATACGTTCTGGTGGCTTCCACATTGGGCTGAGTGACCCCGATCGGTTCAGCGGACTATTTACTATATACCCATAATGTTTATAATTAAAGTATATTATCCAGCTTGAGTCACGACCTTATGCCTACTGCGGCGATATCGTTGCAACGACCGCTCAAAATTGCCTGTGTCGGTGGCGGCCCAGCTGGGCTGTATTTTGCGCTGCTCATGAAGAAACAGCAGCCTCGTCATGAGGTCACCGTCTACGAACGCAATGTTGCAGACGATACCTTTGGCTGGGGTGTGGTTTTTTCTGACCAGACCCTCGGCCATTTCAGTGAGGCAGATCCGGAATCCCAGGCAAGTATTCTGCAGTCATTTGCTCACTGGGATGATATAGAGATTCAGTTCCGCAATCGGACTATCCGTTCAACCGGTCACGGATTTTGCGGTATATCGCGTCTTAAACTGCTACAAATACTCCAGAATCGATGTACGGACTTGGGTGTCACTCTCGAGATGGGGCGCGAAATCAAGAGTGTTAGCGAACTTGACGAGGCGGATCTGATCGTCGCAACGGATGGTGTCAACAGCATCATCCGCCAGGAATTTTCAAATCATTTCAAGCCGGAGATCGACGAACGAAAGAATCGATTTATCTGGTTGGGTACGCACAAGGTCTTCGATGCTTTCTCGTTTTTGTTCGTTGAATCTGAGTGGGGATGGTTTCAGGCGCACGCGTACCGTTTTGATGCCAAGACGTCGACGTTCATTGTTGAAACGTCGCAAGATTGTTGGCGCCGAGCCGGGCTTGATTGCATGACAGAAGACGAAAGCATTGCATTTGTCGAATCACTGTTCAGCGAGTTTCTTGATGGTCAGTCGTTGATGTCCCGCTCGGCCCATCTTCGGGGTTCTGCGGCCTGGCTCTGCTTTAAGCGAGTCTCAAATAGGAACTGGGTCAAAGACAACATTGTTCTGATGGGGGACGCGGCACACACGGCACATTTTTCCATCGGGTCGGGCACTAAGCTAGCGATGGAAGATGCGATCGCATTGGCTCATCTATTGAATGAGTCGGATGATCGGTCGATCCCTCAGGTACTCGAGCAATATGAGTCGGAACGTAAAATAGAAGTACTCAAAATACAGTCTGCGGCCCGTAACTCCACGGAATGGTTTGAAAATGTCGATCGCTATACTGCATTGCCACCAGAGCAATTTGCCTATTCGTTGTTAACACGAAGTCAGCGGGTGAGTCATGAAGGTCTTCGTCAGCGGGATCGTGTCTATCTAGATCATATCGAGAGTTGGTTTTCACAACAGGCGGATCGAGTCGGTTCGTTGGTCGCAGTACCCCCGATGTTCACACCCTTTAGTTTGCGGGATATGCATCTGGTTAATCGGGTGGTGGTATCACCCATGGCCATGTATTCGGCGGTGGATGGCGTCCCCGGTGACTTTTACCTGGTTCATCTCGGCACACGCGCACTGGGTGGTGCTGGACTGATTTTTTCGGAAATGACTGTGGTATCCCCAGGGGGTCGCATAACCCCGGGATGCGCTGGTATCTGGAATGACGAACAGGGCGCGAGCTGGCAGCGAATTGTTGCGTTTGTACACGAGCATTCACAGGCCAAGGTGTGTCTGCAGTTGGGGCACTCCGGGCCCAAGGGTTCTACACGCCTGGGCTGGGAAGGCATGGACGTGCCACTTGAGAGGGATAACTGGGGCCTGTTGGCTGCCTCGCCGATACCCTGGTCTGCTGACAATCAGGTGCCCCGGGCTGCCAGTCGTTTCGATATGGACCGGGTCGTGGCCGAATTCGTGGCTGCGGCAAAGCGCGGTGTCGATGCGGGATTTGACATGATCGAGCTACACGCTGCACATGGGTACTTGCTGTCCAGTTTCATCTCACCTTTGACGAATCAACGTACGGACGAATACGGTGGGTGCTTAGATAATCGTATACGCTTTCCATTAGAGGTGTTTCGTGAGGTCCGGCGTGTGTGGCCGCAGGCAAGACCTATGTCCGTGCGGCTTTCGGTCACGGATTGGCATAAGGACGGACTGACCGATGTGGAAGGGGTCGCAGTTGCGCAGGCATTTAAGAACGAAGGTGTTGATCTGATTGACGTGTCGACCGGACAGACCAGTACGCAGGCCGATCCGGTCTATGGGCGAATGTATCAGGTACCTTTTGCCGACAGAATCCGCAATGAAATCGGTGTGGCAACCCTGGCGGTTGGGAATATATTTGAAGCCGACCATGTCAATTCAATTCTGGCTTCAGGTCGAGCTGATCTCGTTGCACTTGCTCGCCCCCATTTGTCTGATCCGTTCTGGACGCTGCGCGCCGCAGCTGAGCTGAACTATGATTCACAAGCTTGGCCTCCGCAGTACTTGGCTGGCCGGGATCAGCAACATCGGAATCTGGATCGAACAGGGCAGTTACTGCGACAAATTTAATAACGAGTAACAAATACATGGTTGACCTCAGAGATACTCACGCACTGGTCACTGGTGCGGGCAGCGGAATCGGTGAACAGGTCGCCCGCGCGTTGTCCAACGCCGGCGCCTGTGTGTCATTAATGGGCAGAACACACACAACACTGGCATCCGTCGCCCAGTCACTTGGCTATAAATCACAGATCGCTGTGGCTGATGTCACAGACCGGCCTGGTGTCGCCGAAGCGGTCGAGCGGCTTGTCGATCAGCATGGGCCGATTGAGATTTTGGTCAACAATGCTGGCGGTGCGGTCAGTGAATCATTTGCTGGCGGAGAGTCTGATTGCTGGGACGAGATGATCAATGTCAACTTGAACGGCATTTTCAACACCACAAGATGTGTCCTACCACAAATGAAGAAATTGGCCAGTGGCAGAATTGTGACTATCGCCAGCACGGCAGGCTTGAAGGGTTATCCCTATGTCGTCGGTTATTGTGCAGCCAAACACGGGGCGATCGGATTCACTCGGGCGCTGGCTGCTGAATTGGCAGGGAGTGGCATCACAGTTAATGCGGTATGTCCTGGGTTTACTGACACGCCCATGTTGTCGAGGTCGATCGACACTATTGTGAGCAAGACAGGTCGTAACCGAGAAGAGACTCGTGCGGATCTGACCAGGATGAATCCCCAGGGCCGCTTGATCCAACCGGCAGAAGTAGCCGACTGCGTGCTGTGGCTCTGTTCAGCGGCAGCGGGTTCAGTCAACGGCCAGGCACTTGCTGTTGATGGCGGTGAGACAGCTTTATGAAAGCTCAATCCCAAACTTCGGATGTTGTCGCCACTATCAGCCGTAGCAAAGCCAGTGGAAAATCTGCGCTCAGGGCCTGGCTGCGGCTTTGGGCCTGTGTAGGTTCGGTCGAGAGAGTCGTCCGCACACGCCTATACAGTGATCACGGTATGACACTGCCGCGTTTTGATTATCTATCACAACTCTATCGGGAACCAGATCGTCGGATGAACATGACTGAACTCAGTCGGCGACTAATGGTGTCCGGTGGCAATGTCACTGGCCTTACGGATAGGCTGGTTGCAGATGGTCTGGTAAAACGAGAACAGGATTCGTCCGATCGGCGTGTGCAGATCATTGTTCTGACTGATGATGGGTATGAACGTTTTATTCAAGTTGCGCGTGAACACGAAAAATGGATAGGTGAGCTATTTGAAGACTTGAGCCCGGACCAGATGCGGGTTCTTAATCAGACGCTTGGGCAGTTGAAGCAGTCGCTTGAGGAAAAATTGAATGAGCAGCAGGAGGCTTGAAAATGACTAACATGACTGATTATCAGTCCCAGCACTTCGGTTGGCAGGTCACAAACCAGGTTGCGACAATTACGCTGAATCGTCCTGAGCGAAAAAATCCACTGACCTTTGAATCCTACGCCGAACTTCGGGATGTTTTTGAACAGTTGACTGATTGTGATCAGATCCGGTCCGTTGTGATTACCGGTGCTGGGGGCAATTTCTGCTCCGGTGGTGATGTGTTTGAAATCATTGAACCATTGACTAAACGTGACGAGGCAGGCCTGAACCAATTTACGCAGATGACCGGTGCGGTAGTTAAGGCGATGCGTCATTGTCCACAGCCAATTGTGGCTGCGGTAGATGGCATTTGTGCCGGTGCAGGCGCAATACTGGCCATGGCTTCAGACATCCGACTCGCAACCGCGAGGACGCGCACTGCATTTCTGTTTGTCCGGGTCGGCCTGGCCGGGTGTGACATGGGTGCGTGTGCCATTCTGCCTCGTATTATCGGACATGGTCGTGCCTCAGAATTACTCTACACGGGTCGCTTTATGGATGCTGACGAAGGTGAGCGATGGGGATTTTTTAATCGGATAGAAGCGCCGGAATCAGTTCTGGAAGCCGCTCAGGCGTTGGCTCTGTCGTTGGCACAAGGGCCCAGCTATGCGCATGCCGTCACCAAAAGACAGCTCCACGCAGAATGGGGTATGCCCGTCGATGCAGCTATCGATGCG
>CZRL01000052.1_pt1 | contig 67052 bp, 58 predicted proteins | sample 734451 | NCBI WGS metagenome assembly CZRL01 (sample SAMEA3597868, study PRJEB11362) | hydrothermal vent metagenome | biome: marine hydrothermal vent biome; feature: marine hydrothermal vent; material: ocean water | place: Atlantic Ocean | collected 2010-09-19/2010-10-04 | reverse complement strand
AAACGGACGTCAAACTTAATACGTCATGGCGCCCATCATTGTTCCAGTCCCGAGCGACATAATTGTTGTGGTCATAGGTATGGCGCCAGGACACCTCGCCATGGCCTGCAACATACGCATAACGACTACTGAGCTGGGCCGATAAGGCCGTTGACATCAGCCCGGTAAGGAGCACAAATAATGTGGTCAGAAAGCGTATGATCAACTCCCGCTCCTAACAGCTCAGTTACTTAAATCTTCCCGATGACGACTGAGCCGCAGCAGTCACACTCAACATTCCAGTGTGGTACCGTCCGCATCGATGATCTTCTCGCCCGCCAGCACATAGTCAACGATCAGGTGGATACGATCTTCGCTGCCACCATTGACAACGCCGTGTTCCCGCCGATTGTTGATCTCCCAGAGTTCACCGGCTTTCATATGCACCTCGGAATCACCCACCGAAAACAGGTTCTGTTCATTGGTAATGATCGGCAGATGCATGCGATGTGATTTTGATAACGTCTCGCCCTGGTCAACATGGTGCGGAATGCTGCCATTGGTTAGAAGCTTGACCAGGATCATACGGATGAAATAACCCCGACCATGCTTCTTTCGCAGGCGCTTGGCTTTTAGGGTCTGCTCGAACTGTCGCCGGATGAAGGTTTCAATTGGCTCCAGCAGAACCTTATAGGTCTCATACGAGGGATGGTAGGTAGGATCACGATGACGGCCGTCTTCATCCATGATCAGCCGAATGGTTTGCGTCTGCTTGTGCACCTCATAAGTTTTCTGGCGAAAGGCATCAGCGGTCCAATCCGCATCGGTAATTTTCGCCGCGTGCTGTGCAAAACGGGTGATATCAATGTCCCCGATTTTCCTCAGATCGCCATTAAAGTTCATCGCTTCCCTCACAAAACTCCATGACTCGGTTCTACAAAAGCCAACGATCAGCTTACCGACAGATGTCTTAAAAATCCGCTACAGTTTCAAGGACAAGTATACCTGTTTCGTTCATTTCGATTGCCCAATGCACCCCTGATTACAACACGCAACTTGATGACGGAAAACCTTTCTAATGACAAGAGCCTAAAGCGCACTCTCCCATTTTCCTTCCGTATAAGTACCCGCCACGGTCCCCCATTGGCTGAAGACCGTGCCGGTCCACTTTCGGTTGTTCTGCCAAGTACCCTCAAAGCGAAGTCCGCCAGCCCACCTGTAGACGCCGTGCCCGTGAAATTTACCATTCCTGAACTCACCCTCGTAGCGCTCTCCACTGGCAAATTTATACACCCCCTGGCCATTGTATTTTCCCTCGTGAAAGGCCCCTTCGTATTCATTGCCGTTTGAAAAGAAATACGTCCCCTGGCCATGGAACTGGCCGTTTTGGATCTCCCCCACATAGCGATCTGCGTTAGCAAACGTCTGCGTTATCATCTCGGCAGCGGCTATCGGCTTAAGGGCGCTCGATAACACACATCCTACGCATAGGCTAAGGAAAACAATCGACTGAATGCTCCGCATAACCATACAGCTATTGTTAATCGGTTGTCGCAATTGTCAATTCTGTTGACCTGTCTTCGCTAAGGAGAAATGATGCGATCACTATATTTGACGAGCATCTCCGCCACGGCTGTTGGGTCGACCCATATCAGCTAGCATAATTCCCATCGCGTCATTTTACGCTTATCACAGAAATTCATCCCAACACAGACGCGACAACCGAGCTGTCAGATCATAGGCCACGGTATGGCCCGGATCGCCCGTCGGCAGGTCAGCTGGCACGCTGTCGGTATAGGCGCTGATCAGGAACAACGGTACATCATCGGTATAGACAATACCCGCATCGTTATAATTCTTAGCTGTCGTTCCGGTCTTATGCGCCACCTTGGTTCCCAAAGGCAAGCGGGCCGGTATCCGGTTTCGCAAACGCTGCCAGCTCAGGATGTCGATAGCCAACTGGCATAACTCCGACGTGCATCCCAGGAGACCAGCGCTTTTCTCATCACCCGCACCCCCCAATATGATTTCTAGCAGAAGAGCGACATCTGTTGGTGTAGTCGAATTGGTCTTGTCTGCGGGCAAATACCCCGCCATACCGGCAGGTGGAATACCATACCGGTGAACCGTATCTTCCATACCGATAGACTGGCACAACGCATTGATCGCTTCGAGACCTACTAGGTCTGCGACTGCCCCGGTGCATGTGTTGTCACTCACGATAATCATCATGACCAGAGCGTCCTGAAGCTGAATCACAAAATCACTCCGTAAATGCTGAAAACAACCGGAATCGTTGTTCTTGAAACGAGATGCCATCGTCACAGGCTGGGACAGCGAGAGCTCTCCCTCATTCACCGCCTTTAGCGCTGCTATCATGATCGCAATCTTGCGTGTACTGGCCGATGGCACCACAATGCTGCCATGACGTTCTAGCACAGTACCTGTTCGCAGATTTTTGACATACCAACCCGTGTGAAACGGCTGTTCATCACATAATCGGTTAAGTTCATTTTCTAGGCCAATTGATATCATTTTTCAAACCTCTTGTTCTTTATCTGATCTGCAACCTCAGTTATCCTACCCCAAAGCATAAACAAAACGACTTGGGTAGTCGCTAATGACTGCATCACAACAATCAACGCAAACGCCCCTGCGCCGCCTGACCGAAGCCCAGGTGGAGCAGTACCAGCGGTGCGGCTATATAAAGAACCTGTCGGTTATTGATGCTTCCGAGATTTCGACACTCCAGGCGTCATTTGAGAAACTGGCCGCACGACTACCCAATGGCACTGATATTAATCAGGTTAATATGTGGCACAAGTGCAGCCGTACGTTCTACGATCTTTCACGCCACCCAGCCATTCTGGATTATGTTGAAGACCTGATCGGGCCAGATTTTTTCCAGTGGGCCGGTCAGTTTTTTGTGAAGTACCCGGAAGATGGATCCGAAGTGCCCTGGCATCAGGATGCGCAGTACTGGCCACTTTCCCCACAGCAGACAGTCTCGGCATGGCTCGCGGTTTACGATACGGACGCCAACAATGCCGCCATGCAGGTAGTATCCGGCAGTCACCGGCGGGGACAGTTTGTCCACCACACAAACAATAACCCCCATCTTGTGCTGGATCAGGAAGCTGATATCTCAAATTGCCAACCCGAAGACATCGTCACTATCGATCTCAAAGCTGGAGAGATTTCACTTCATGATTCAAGGCTTTTACATGGTTCAGGTCCAAACCAGTCGCAGCGTATGCGCTGTGGTATGACGATGCGATTCGCCCCGACCTGCGTGCAGGCTGATCTTTCTCAATGGCCGACGTTCGAAGCCTATATGGCACGCGGCATCGACCGCCTGCACTTAAATCCGCACGGGCCTGTCCCGACAGGCGAAGAATATCCAGTGCGAAGATTTCAACACTCATCAGAGTTTGGGTACAACTAACCTGCGACTGTTAGCAACACGACAAATCATAAGTACACGATGAGTAGTTTAGTTAATCGTTATGACCCTAGAAATATCGAGACCATGGAACTGGTCTATGGTAAGGGATACATGTCGGCCGGCGGTGACGCTGAAGTCGCACGAATCGTGACAGGCATCAAAATTCGTCACCAACAACTGCTGGACATCGGCTGCGGACTGGGTGGTGCCGCCATCTCGCTGGTCAAAGATCATCATGCACGTCATGTGGATGCTCTGGATATCGACAACAATGTCATCAGCCGCGCAGGTGAACTGGTTAAAGCAGCAGACATGGACCATCGTATCACCCTGACACGGTTTGACGGCGGTGCGCTGCCTTACCATTCTGACCAGTTCGACGTGGTGTATCTCACAGCGACCAGCTGTCACCTAGAAGGTTTATACGGCTTTTTTTCCGAGATCCACAGAGTATTGCGCTGCGGAGGCTGGGTAGTCGGTGGCGAATGGTTCAAGGCAGCAGACAATTCTGCTTACAGAGATTGGGACTCCCTGCTAAAAGAAAGAGGCCTTAACTTCTATTTTGTCTGCCAATCGCGTTTCGAAACAACCCTGTCGAAGAGTGGCTTTAGGTCAGTGTCTATCGTCGATCGAACCCAGGCAACGACAGACCTTGCCCGGGGCTACCTGGGCCGTGTGAAAACAGAACTCAAAGACACGCTGCGGGAAAAACTTGGAAACAAAGATCTTGAGAATTTTCTCAGTTGGACCCGCGGGCGTTACGAATGCTTTGCCCATGGTGGTATGGCTTACGGCCATTTTCGAGCGTGCAAAGCTGAAACCTGATCTGGAGTTCCGCTGTGCCCGGTACACTTCAGCACCAACCACTAGAGAAACATTCCCTATAGTGTGATCGCCGTCTTTTAAGCGTGGTGGCACAAGTGGCTACGAATAGGCTGCATCCTGTCGGTCGTGCCAACGCATCACGAGTGGTAGAAACCACGGATTTCCCGTATACAAGGGATGGCTGCGAAAAGCGCGATCTGCAAAGACTGTCTTGGCTTCTGGCAAACCCAGTACCTGTTTCGCTGCTTTATCGCCGAGATAGGTGCCCATCGGCAGTCCGGCAAAACAGTACCCCAGCGCATAGTGCACCCCATTGTGCATGCCCACATGCGGCCACAAATCGAATGTGCCCGCACATTGGCCGCTCCAGATTCGTGAGATTTTTACCTCGCTCAATTCAGGGAAGATAACGTCCAGACGGCGCTTCAGTTTTTCGGCTTTCGTGGATAATCGGTCAACTGGGCCACCGGTATAAGCACCCATAAGCAGACGAGGTTGATCTGGCGCCTGGCGGATATACACCAGGTTGTTGTTGTAATCATGAAACGTTCGGTTGTTGGGCAGAATCTGGGTAATCACGTCTTCGGACAGAACGTCAGTCGCGATCATATAACCGTGAAAAGGGATCACCCGACGCCGCAACCAGGGTACGACACGGTCGGTGTAGCCGTTGGTAGCGACAATCACATCTCTAGCTGTCAAAACACCCCGTGTCGTATCAACTTGAAAGCCCGTCCCGTCAGGCCGAATCGCAGTCACTGGTGTATGACCGATTATCTGCGCCTTGGCCGATTGTGCAGTATTCAGCAACCCAAGATGGTAGAGCCCTGGGTGAATGCTGCCAAAATCCGGCATCAGTGCACCGCCAACATAGCGACCCGAGCCAATCTCTTCACTTTGCCGAGATTCGGAGATCATCTCAAACGGATGACCAAGATATTTATGCCGCAGTTCGAGTTCGTCGCTCATCAACCCAAAATGTTCAGCGTTCAGTGCACCCATAAATCGGCCACAACGTGTCAGATAACAGTTAATATTTTCCCGTGACACTAAGCCGAATACAAAATCAAACGCGGCATCGAGTTCGCGATAAACCTGCACCGCATAATCAAGACCGTGAGCTTGTAGTAGCGTACTAAAACTGTGTTTAAGTGTTCGGCCGACAAAACCCGCATTACGCGAACTCGCTCCATAACCAGGAGCCTGTGCATCCAATACCACCACCTCCCGCCCTGCCCTAGCTAACGTCAGCGCGGCCGATAGTCCCGTAAACCCGGAACCTACTACAACAACATCGGCGCTGTCGGGTAGGTCCTCCACCGTGGACTGTGCAGGCCGAGGCGCGGCATGCCACCACCATGGTTCCTCTAGAAAGTCGTTCGCTAGAAGATGATCATCCATCACAACTTAGTCTTTAGTGTCTGCATCAAAGCATTTCTAAAAACATAATTCTTCAACACTAATCGGTATCCACGTCCCAGTAGTTTGGGAGCCCATCTTCAACGTGGCTAATATGAAACCGCGACAATGCTTGAACTTGCTTTTCCAACTCTGGGGAGCTAAGACTACTTTGCGCTGGATCACGCACCCCATGCAAATAGTCTTTGGGATCCATGTGGTCAACAACGCCGAGACTGCTCGAGCCCAACGAATATCCGATCAGCTCCTGAATCTGATCGGGTAACTGTCGAGCCAACTCCGGCGGCACGGCCATATACTGATTCTCTTCTTGCCTCAACCAGCCCAGGTTGTAATGCAAGGCAACACCACTGCGCGGATGGTCCGCATGGTTCGCACCGCCGCCGTGGATGGTATTTCCGGTATATATCAGCACCGAGCCCGCAGTCATTTCAGTAGCCACAACTTCTTCAGACTTTGGCACCCGATCACTGGACCAAAGATGCGACCCCGGTACCAGGCGGGTGCCACCATTTTTCCGAGAAAAATCACTCAGCGCCCACATCGTCGCCACAGTTAACGGGGGGCATGGACTCGCAATCGGATAGAGACCAATATCTCTGTGTAGAACCTGCCGGGTTTCGCCCGGTTCAATATGCATCACACCGGTATAGTGCACACGATAGCGGACACAATGAGGCAGCAAAGCATCGTCCGCCACCGCCAGCACTGTGGGGTGAACCAATAACGCCTGAACAGAAGTCGACTTCGCAAGCAGGGCCCCGTACCGCTTGGTAAGGTTGCCATAAAACTCTTCGTGCCCATCATGTGCTTTTTCAAAATAAGGTGCTAGATCGGCATTTACGGCGGCAACCGTATCGGCGTCGACCGCATCACGCACAACAGCATACCCATCCTCCGCAACCGCCGCAGCAACAGCTTCCGGAGATGCATCACCTGCAAAAGTATTTTTTAGTTCCATCACTATCATTCCTTTTCGATTTGCGTTCAGAAACTGTACCTAGTCCACCGGACCGCCCGGGGGCAATTTTTGTGCAGTGTCTAGAATATCGTATACCCAACGCGTGGCCGGTGAATACACATCAATAAATATTGCCTTTTGGTCACCGATAATTTGGCCACCATGCGGTACATTGCTGGCTGCATACCAGCCATCGCCAGGGCCGATTTCTCGAGTCTCATCACCCACTGTCAAAAGAATCCGTCCACTGAGTAGCAGACTGAACTGCTCATGCGGATGTGAATGCATGGGGTAGGTCGACCCAGGTTCGTAAACTGCCCGGATCAGATGCATATGTTCGCCACTGATAATCTGAGCTTCACTGCCATCTTCATCAAACCCGTAGCGATCAATTTCGTCCCAGCTGAAAATCTGTCTGGTCACATTTCAGTACCGTTTGAGTTTTGCCCATTGCTCTGATTTTTCATTCCAAATGACCCCTTTCTAACCCGTTTCGCCAATCAGACCCACAGCTGAAATTCCGTGAACAGCGGCAGCTTCGTCATTGTCCGACGTATCGCCCGATATCCCAACCGCGCCCAAGAGCTCCCCGGCCTCATCACGGATCAGAACACCACCGGGTACCGGTACAAAATTTCCCTCAGCCAGGCCGTTGACCGCCTGAATGAAGTAGGCTTGTTGTTCGGCACGTGCCATCAGCGCCCGCGTGCCCATACCCATCGCAATGGCCGCATTGGCCTTCCCCTGAGCAATACGGGCCCGCAGCGTACTGACGCCATCTTCAGAATACACCACGACCAGGGTAGCTCTTGGATCCAACACCACCACACTGACGGGTTTTAGAGCCAACTCCCTGGCTTTGGCCAGACTTGCGGTTGCAATGGTCTGGGCCTGTTCAAGCGATATGGCCATCCTCAACTCCTCAATTTGGATTCAGTTCGGCACGATGATAACCGAATCTACCGTGACCCAAGAACCGGGGTCTACACGGCCGACACGGCACTGTGAATACTCATCTAATGAGCCTCTGAGGCACTACAATGTCTCGATGCCTCTTTCCCGTTTTCACCCAGCCGTTGCAAGCTGGTTCAACAGTCAGTTTGATCAGCCCACCGAAGTACAGGTACAAGCCTGGCCCGCTATTCAGGGGGGTTCACACACTTTGATAGCCGCGCCCACTGGATCGGGCAAGACCCTGGCGGCCTTTCTTGCGGTCATTAACGAACTGGTGCGCGACGGTGAACTGTTCGGCTTGCCTGATGAAACCCGTATTTTGTACGTTTCTCCACTCAAAGCCCTGTCTAACGATATCAACCGAAATCTTGAAGCGCCACTGGCCGGTATCACACAGGAATTGCCTTCACCCAGTCCGCTGTCGATCCGATCAGCCGTACGCACCGGCGACACACCACAAGCTGAACGCGCCAAGGTGCGCCGGCAACCGCCGCACATCCTGGTCACGACCCCCGAATCGCTCTTTATTTTTCTAACTTCCGAGTCTGGACGCCGAATATTGCAAACAGTACGTACAGTCATTATTGACGAATTACATGCAGTCGCGGGTAACAAACGCGGTGCACACCTGTCTTTATCCCTGGAACGTCTGGATGCCCTGTGTGTCACACCTCCTGTCCGAATCGGGATCTCTGCGACCCAGAAGCCAATCGACCGCATGGCGGCTTTTCTGATTGGTAACCGCCCCGACAACGATGAGTGTCGGATCATCGACACGGGATTCGTGCGTGACCGAGACCTTGCCATTGAACTGCCACCGTCACCCCTTCAGCCTATTATGCCCGCCGAAGTCTGGGGTGAGATCTACGACCGCATGGCTGATCTCATTGCCGAACACCACTCCACCTTGATTTTTGTCAACACCCGCCGCCTGGCGGAGCGAGTCTCCCGACACCTTGCCGAACGCATGCAGGAACGCGGACTTCCTGCCAGTGGCGTCACCGCACACCATGGCAGCCTTGCCCGGGAGCACCGTCTTGATGCCGAGCAGCGCCTTAAGAATGGGGAACTCAATGCACTGGTAGCCACAGCTTCACTCGAACTCGGCATCGACATCGGAGATATTGACCTGACCTGTCTGCTTGGGTCACCCCGGGGCATTGCCACTTTCCTTCAGCGCGTCGGTCGATCCGGTCATGGCGTTAAGGCCCTCCCTAAAGGTCGCTTATTTCCACTATCGCGTGATGACCTGATGGAGTGCACCGCCCTACTGGATGCTGTGCAACGCCAGGAACTGGATGCTATTCAGCTGGTGGGGCCCGCCTGGGACGTACTCGCCCAGCAGATTGTCGCCGAGGTCGCAGCCGAGGAATGGTGTATCGATGACCTGTATACCGTACTGTGCCGTGCCTGGCCCTACCGCGAAACAACACGCGAGCGGTTTAACGAAATTATCCAGATGCTGGCTGATGGCTATACCACCCGCCGGGGTCGACGTGGGGCACATCTGCATCTGGACGCGGTCAACGGCCGCATACGTGGAAGACGTGGTGCCCGCCTCACTGCTCTAACGAACGGCGGCGCGATACCCGACCAGTTCGATTATGACGTTGTGCTGCTGCCCGAGGAGTTTCCCGTTGGGTCGCTGAATGAAGATTTTGCATTCGAGAGCCTCCCCGGTGATATCTTCCAGCTGGGCAACACAGCCTACCGCATCATCCGGATCGAACTGGGCAAAGTCTATGTCGAAGATGCGAAAGGGCAGTCTCCAAGTATTCCATTCTGGTTTGGCGAAGCCCCGGGCCGCAGTGATGAATTATCGCTTGCGGTGTCGAGGCTTCGGGCACAGCTGGACCATCAACTCAGCGCATCGAAAGATGGCATAACCCGAACGAGAGATTGGCTGCAGCGCACGATCGGCTTGACTGCAAACGCTGCAGGACAGCTTGCGGAATATGCAGCCCTCGCCAAAGCCGCCCTGGGTTCCCTGCCAACTCAACAGCACATTGTTCTCGAACGGTTCTTTGATGAGATAGGTGATACGCATCTTGTCATTCATTCGCCGTTTGGTATTCGACTGAATCGTGCCTGGGGCCTTGCAATCCGGAAAAAATTCTGCCGGCGGTTCAACTTTGAACTACAGGCCGCAGCACTGGACGACAGCATCATCCTTTCACTGGGTCCTACACACAGTTTTCCGCTAATTGAAGTGGTTGATTACCTGCGACCACACAGCGTGCGGGAGGTGCTGATCCAGGCATTGCTCAACGCACCCATGTTCCCAACTCGCTGGCGCTGGGTTACGACGACAGCCCTTGCAGTTCGGCGGAATCGAAATGGTAAGAAAGTGCCTCCACAGTTCCAACGTAGCGATGCCGATGATCTACTGGCTGTGATCTTTCCAGACCAGCTCGCCTGTGCCGAAAACATCACCGGTCAACGCGAGATCCCGGATCATCCACTGGTGGCCCAGGTGTTGTCCGACTGCCTGACCGAGGTGATGGACGTTGACGGCCTAGAACGACTCATCAGCCAGCTTAATGATAAAGACGACTCGACTACCCCGATAAAGATAACCGCCCGTGAACTCGCATGTCCGTCGCCACTGGCCGAAGAAGTGATCACTGCCCGGCCTTATGCTTTTCTTGATGATGCACCGGCCGAGGAACGCCGGACCCAGGCGATACGCAACCGCCACCTGTTCGATATTGAAGACGCTGCACAGGTCGCGGAACTCGATCCAACTGCAATTGAGGCCGTCCGCGCTGAGGCTTGGCCCGACCCACAGAACGCCGACGAACTCCACGATGCACTGGTGTTATCCGGGTTTCTTGAAACGGGCGAGATCCGTGATTCGCTGCCTGAGTGGTTCGAGTTTTTCCAACAACTGGTGCTCGATAAACGCGCAACCGCGCTATCGCTCGCGTCGGGAACCGTACTCTGGGTCAGTGCAGAACGACTGTCACAGCTGACACAGTGTGTGAGCGCAGGCTACTCGCTGCAACCTGTAATCACGCCTGTGAAAACCGCTACTGAACAACTGGAAGATCCGGAGTCCGTTGCAACACAGGGACTAGTTGAAATTATCAGAAGCAGACTTGAAACGTTGGGGCCTGTCACCGCCACAGCACTGGCCAAACCGCTGGATATAGACAAAAGATTTATCAGTCGGGCACTGCTGACACTTGAGACCGAAGGATTCGCCATGCGCGGGCTGTTTCGCGTCAACTCGATCAGTGCCTGTGAAACCCGCTTTGGCGACAGCGACGAATGGTGTGAACGCCGTCTGCTGGCACGCATCGGCCGTTACACCATCAAAACCCTGCGCAAGCAGATAGAGCCCGTACCTCCAGCCGCGTTCATGCGCTTTGTACTGCAGTGGCAGGGTCTTTCCGGTGAAAGACAACGCGGGCCTGAGGCACTGCGCGACGCACTCTATCGATTACAGGGTTTTGCGGCCCCCGCCGTGGCTTGGGAATCATCTTTGTTGCCACACCGAATTTCGGGATACAGTCAGAATCAGCTCGACCAACTGCTTACCGCCGGTGAGTTTATGTGGCTGCGCCCCTTTACACCTGTCAAAAGCACACGCCGAATTGGGCCAGTCCGAAATACGCCGATCATGTTTTTTGAGCGCAGTCAGATCCAGAGCTGGTTGCCCTGGATCACACACCCTGATCTGAGCACCGGCAAGCTTACAAACTGGGCCTCACTATCGGGTCACGCCAGCCGCCTGCGAGATGTGTTGTTATTAAACGGTGCATCATTTTTTTCCGATCTGATGTCGATGACCGGACTGTTAAGGAGTCAACTCGAAGAGGCCCTGGCAGAACTTGTTGCCTGGGGCATCGTCACGTCGGACAGTTTTGCCGGTCTTCGCGTACTGATTGCACCCGCATCCAAACGACCCGGTGGCGGACGCGGCCGCCGACACCGCTCCAGAACGGTGGAGGCGGCTGGCCGCTGGTCTCTGGTTGAACAGACACTCTCCCATCAAGCTGCCCTGTCCGGCGGATCCCAGGAAAAGGACCCAATAGTGCCTGTTCAGAATTGCCCAATCGAACCCGAACAAATCGCCGTGGCTCTGCTCGATCGTTACGGAATCGTGTTCCGGGCACTGCTGATTCGTGAACACCGGTCACTTCCGCACTGGCGGGAACTGGCTCGTGCTTTCCGCCGGCTCGAAGCCAGAGGTGAGGTTCGGGGTGGCCGTTTCGTTAACGGTTTCAGTGGCGAACAGTTTGCATGGCCTGAAGCAGTAGAACGGCTGCGCGAGTTCCGAAATCCAGACAATCAAACCGACACTTCACGACCGGTGATTGTGTCTGCTGCCGATCCAGTGAATCTTCATGGCATCACCACACCGGGAGACAAGATTGCTGCAGTGTCTGCTAATCGCTTACTCTACAAAGATGGTGTCAGTATCGCTCAGCTGGTTGCCGGCGAATTTCGCTGGCAGTTGTCACCCGATCCTGCGACCGAATGGTCTGCCCGACAGTTATTGATTCGAAACGACCCGACGGCATCAACTGTAACCAACCTACCTCGAACTGTTTCGAGTTAGGTACGGACGTCGAACTCTTCTTGCCCGAATAAAAAGTCAACCTCTGCGGTCCAGAATTTTCCATTGTGCCGCAGTAAAGTAATACCGCCAGCTGTGAACCGGCCGGTAAAAGATTTGTGTTCAACCTCACCCCACAGCGACCTGAAGTGACGCTGGATCAGATCGCGAAATGCGATGGTGATGTGCGGATGAAAAGCACGCAACGTCTGTTCGCCAGATCCGACGATCTGATTTTCGGTCAGTGTTTTAATCAGATCGTGCTGAATCGCGGACAACATCTCGTTTTCAATTACACGGACAAATACCACCCGGGGTGGAAAACAGCCAAAACCACCCAACTCAACGGAGAAAGGTGGGTAGCTCGAGGCAAACTCAGTCAGTACCTGCTTGAGGCCCCCGACCTGATCCAGCGGCGTTCGAAACGGTGCTCGCAACGTGATGTGCGGGGGTGATCGGAGGGCTGCACGGCTATGGTACGCAGTATGTGCCCTAAGCTGGAGTGTCTTTACCGCATCCGCCAGCGGTGAGGGCAGCACCACGGCAATGTAGTAGAGCGCCTTCAAACCCGATATGCCCGGGATTCCCCTTCGGCCAGCAAGTTCAAAACCAACCGCAGGGGCTGGCTCTTGATAGCCCTCTCTTAAATTTATCCGGCAGCTTCACCTGCCGATCGCGTAACCCACTTCTGAAACACTGGTGTCCTGGGCGGCTCTAACGTGGTATCCGCTTTGCAACGCGCTTTGAGTTCCTCAACGGTTCCGCCGAAATTGAATAAATCTACTTTGCCGCGTTCAGAGGACATCTGCCGACGGAGATTCGCGGTGGCAGATTCATCAACAGACAGATCCAACTGCAGCACCACGCCGTAGCGTCGGGCACCTTCGACGCTCACCAGTCCCCGCTGCACATCGAGGGAAATTTTTTCCGCGTCACGTTCAAACGGATCACCCCATCCACCGCCACCCCAAGTATTAAAATAGAGCGTATCACCCGCCGATACCTTTATCCGGTCACATTTGGATTTCATCCACTCGTTTTTACCATCTGCCCGAACCATAAGCTTGTTGCTGCGCTGACCGGGCAGACCACCATTCACACCCCAGGGATGAGTCAACCAGCGATCATCATGAATCGAGATTTCACCGGGTTCCAGGAACTGGTAACCCATCGATAAACCGTTGCCTCCGCGATGTAGTCCGGGGCCACCACTGTCAGGTATGGTTTCATAAGTAACGATCCGAAGCGGAAAGTACGCTTCCAAAAACTCATTGGGCACGTTGGTGAAGGCCGGCCACAGTGAGTGACCATCGGGACCGTCACCTGCTGGGCGGCCGGGTATGCCACCAAAACCGATCTGATAGAGCTGGTACCACTCTCCATTTTTGTCGTAACCCGAATACATGAAATGCGGACTGTCCGAAAAACCAGCCGCACAGAGCGCATCCGGTGATCCCTGGCCCAGCAGACCGCTCATGATGTCAAAAATCCGACCCAGCATATGGGTCCGCGAACTCAATGCCGCCGGACGGATCGGTTTAAGAATAGAACCACGTGGAATTCGCACATCAACCAGATCATAAAACCCATCGTTGAATAGAATCTGCGGATCGAACAAATTGATAAAAAATGCGCCCAGGAACATCTTGAACATTTCTTCATTGAGTAGAAAGTTCACTGAACTGATGGATTGTGGATCAGTACCCTCGAAATCGAAGATAACTTTTTCACCTTCCCGCCACATCGCACAACTGACCTTATAGGGTCCCATTCCCATGCCATCGTCATCGATATAGTCTTCGAAATACTGTTTGTTTTCGGGGACAACCATATTCAGGATCGCACCCATGGCCCGCTTGTTACGATCGAGCATTTCCACCATTGCAGCGACCAACTCTTCAACCCCGAAGCGGTTTGCCATCTCAAGAACCCGGCGCTCAGCCAGTCTCAGTGCAGCCACAATGGCATTGAAATCAGAACGGTTCCATTCAGGCAAACGGCAGTTTCTAAGAATAAGTTCGAGTATTTCGGTATTCAACTCACCGTTACGAATTATCTTGACCGGCGGAATCTGTATACCTTCCTCAAACACCTGTGCCGCATCTGTCGGCAAACTGCCCGGCACCTTCCCTCCGATGTCGGTCATATGCCCGAACATCGCTGCCCAGGATACCAATCGGCCATCGATATAGATCGGCATCATCATCAACCAGTCATTGAGGTGGCTAACTGCTCCATTGCATGTGTAGGGATCGTTGGTTAGGAAAACATCCCCCTCCTCTATAGTGCCGTTATATCCCTGCTGAAACCCCCAGAAAAACGAGCCGAACTGACCAACTACCATTTTGCCCTCATGATTTGCAATCATGGGGAACGCATCATGTTGTTCTCTTATTCCGGGTGACATCGCCGTTCGAAACAACACAGCATCCATCTCACTGCGTGCGTTTCTGAGGGCATTCTCGATAATATCGAGTGTGACCGGATCAACAGTTACGTTTTGAAACGGTGTTGAATTACTTTGTATGACTTGTGCAGGCATTGTTACTCTCTTATAACTCGGGCATCAATCCAGCCGGATCAGCAGGTTACCGACCGGGTCGACTTCGCCGGTACATCCCGGCAGCACCAGTGTGGTTGAATCCATCTCGGTAACAATCGCAGGACCACTCACACGATCGCCCGCTTTCAGCAGAGCCCGGTCGAATATAATTGCATCGTGGTGTTGACCATCGTAGTACACCTTGGACTGCGCGTACTTGGCTGCAGATGGATCACCGTTACCACTGGCAAGTGCCTGTGCTTCCGCTGCACTTTCTCTACCCTGGACAAGGGCACGCAACGTATACAGTTCACGCTCGGCGTCCAACGCAAATGTAAATAACTGCTCGTGCATCGCATCGAAGCGGTTTCCCAGTTCCTCAAGGCCACCAGTTTCAAATTCCTCCGGCGAGACCTCGAGTGTTAGGCGCATTCCCTGTCCGGCATAGCGGAGATCAACCTGGTACACCGTTGACTGATCTGACCTGGCCACACCCTCCGCATCCAAGGTTGCCGCAGCCGAGCTTGCGAGCTCCTGAAGAATACCCAGTGTTTCTGCGTGACTCGTCTCTGAAAACCGTCGAACAAAGGTGCGTGATGCCTCGTCACGGACACGGGTCGTCGCATCACCATAGGCACAGAGGACACCGGGTCCCGGCGGGATGATCACCGGCCATGAATTCATCAGTTTTCCCAGTGCGTTAGCATGCAGCGGCCCAGCCCCACCAAAGGCCACCAGTGCAAAATCACGCGGATCAAATCCCTGCTCTACCGAGACAAGTCGCAGTGCGCCAAACATGTTCTCGTTGACGATTTTAACAATACCTTCTGCAGAATCATGTGTCGACAAACCCATTGCCTTGCCAATTGTCTCAACGGCGGTCTCGGCCCTGCCGGCGTCCATATCCATATCACCGCCGAGCTTCGCACTCGCAGGCAGATAGCCCAGTACTACGTTGGCATCCGTGACTGTGGGTTCAGTACCGCCCATTCCGTAAGCCGCCGGACCGGGCTCCGCACCTGCACTCTGCGGCCCGACCCGCAGGGCTTTAGTGAGTTCCGGCACATAGGCGATCGAACCACCACCGGCACCAACCGTACGCACATCGATCGACGATGAACGCACAGTGACATCGGCTACCCGGGTTTCACGCCGGGTCTGGGCAACACCATTTTGAATCAGTGCAACATCCGTTGAAGTCCCACCCATATCAAAAGTCAAAAGATCCGTGTAGCCGGCTTGCCGGGCCACCCAGACTGCCCCCGACACACCGCCTGCCGGACCACTCATCAGTAGATTGACCGGCGCCTCTTTGGCGGCCTGGGCGGATGCCAAGCCACCGTCTGACCGAAGAATATGTAACTGCATGCCACTCATTCTTCGATTGAGTTCTGCTTCGAGATTCTCGATGTAGGTCGACACCACCGGTCTGATATAGGAGTTGACGACAGTTGTCTCGGTACGTTCATATTCATACATCTCGGGCACGACTTCAGATGAAATAGAAATCGGAATGTCGGGAAAAATGCTATCTGCAATCTGGCGTACACGTTCTTCGTGCGTACCATTAGCATAAGCATTCATCAGTGACACCGTCAGTGCTTCTATTCCTCGCTGTGAAAGTGCCGTTAATGACTGCTTCAGCGCCTCTTCATCAAGCGGCTGGACGATCTCACCTTTGGCCCCGATTCGTTCGTCAGCTTCTATGGTCAGTTCGAGCGGCGCCAACGGCTCGCTCTTGTTAAAGATCACCCAACCGCCCAAACCACCCGGTACATATGAACGGGCAATCTGGAGAACCTGCTTATATCCCTTGGTTGTCACCAGGCCGACTCGCGCACCGCTGGCGGTCAGCACCGTATTCGTGGCCACAGTTGTGCCGTGCATGACGTGACTGATGTCCGCTAAAGACACACCGGCCTGATCACAGACCCGTTCTATACCGTTCAGCACCCCGATTGAGGAATCCTGTGGCGTGGACGGTACTTTCGCGGTAAAACTACGCCCACTGGCCTCCTCAATCAACAGGATATCCGTGAACGTACCGCCGACGTCCGCACCCAATCGATAACCGGACTGACCCGTAGCACGTGAACGCGAGAACTGTGGTCGCTCGGCTGCGATCGGTCTTTTCGATTCACTCGTGCCCTGGTTCCCGCGGGCCGTAGTTGAATGCTGGTGGCGGGATTCCTCCCGGGACGGGGTGGCGGGAATAGCCTCCCGGGCTTGGGTCGTGTCTGTCTTCCTTGGCGACTCGAAGGACTTTGACTCTCTCTCGATTGGTCTTTTTTCTAGCTCACGTGAACGTGAATCTCGCCCCCCCCGTGCCAGCTCAGTAAAATCATCTTTTGCTTTGCGTAACTGTGCGTCAAACCACTCAGTAGACTTTCGAGAATCTTTACTCATGATCGGGCGGTGGTTAATTAATCACTGTTCTTGTTGATTATAAAGTCACGCCTGGGAGGCGTTCCACGCTCGGATTCGATCGATTGCATCGTCTGCTGTGGTCAGATCACAGTAACGCCGTTCCACATCTCTCAGATTGTCCCGATGGGGACCTTCTGCCTGATCACCGACACAATCTTCCGGTACCAGGGTTCTGAATCCCCACTGAAAACAGTCAACGATCGACGCCCGTACGCAACCAGACGTTGTACACCCCACCACATACACTGTATCGACCAGTTCTTTATTAAAAAACGCGGCGGCCGGTGTCTGAAAAAACATCGATGCACCCGATTTCCGCATCGCTACGTCGTAATCAGGGTCATAGGTTCGAGGGTCAAGCTCTGTCGCTGCCTCCCCTTCTATCAGATCTTCCATCACTGCGGTTATCTTCCAGTACGGCATATCTCGTTTCGAGTTATAGCCCGTGTAACAGGTTGCGATGGGCACTCCACTTTCTCGGGCAACCTCAAGCAATCGTGCTGAATTCTCCACGGCCCGCTGAACCAGTGGCGACCCACCAAGCGTATATGAAGGGTCAGTAAATCCAAGCTGGAAATCAACCACAGCAATACCTGGTTTACTGCCAAAACCGATAGTTTCGCCGCCATAGGACCGCTCGCTGTAGACATCCTGTAAATTAGTCATTCTACTTTACCCTTTCCTTACATCGATTCGGATCAAGACTATCACGCCGTTCAGGCTTGAACCGAAGTAGCCGCCTGACGCGCGATCACGTCATCCGGAAATAAACCAGCTTTCATGACTTGTCCTGGCAGAGGATCGTCGAAATAACCCTCTACCCAAGCCGCTACATCGATCAACTGCGGCAAATCAATGCCCGTTTCATAACCCATGTTGCGTAGGACGTAAACCAGATCTTCGGTCGAAATATTGCCGGTCGCCCGGGGGGCGAACGGGCACCCACCGATACCGCCAACAGACGCGTCGAGAATACGCACGCCTGATTCCACTGCGGCGACGGCATTTGCAATTCCTGTATTGCGAGTATTATGAAAATGACACCCGACAGCTGTGGAGTCCTCCAGCGCCGACTGCAGCGCCCCCACCCGCTCACGAACCTGACTCGGCACCGCACAGCCGATCGTATCCGCCAACAGAATCTCGTCTACACCCAGGACCCCTAGACGAATGCCGATATCAACCACAGCTGATGTTGCGACTTCACCTTCAAACGGACAGCCAAATGATGCCCCAATCACGGCCGAGAACACCTTACCGGATGCTTTGACGCGATCTGCGATCGACTCCAGTCCGGTCATAGTCTCCGCGATGCTTGCCCCTTGGTTTTTTTGATTGAACGTCTCACTAGCGACCACCACGTAGCGCACCTCGTCGACACCCGCATCAAGCGCCCTTTCGACACCTTTCATATTGAGTGCGAGCCCTGCAATCCGAACATCCGCTTTGCGCTCAATCTGAGCCATAACTTTTTCTGCATCTGCCATCTGCGGGACCCGCTTTGGATTAACAAAACTGACTGCTTCTATGCGCTGGATACCGGTACTGGCAAGTCGATTGATCAGCTCGACACGTTCATTCACGCTCCAAATTCGTTTTTCACTTTGCAGTCCGTCTCGCGCAGCGACGTCACAGACACAGACATTACCTTTCCCGCTAGATGATGCCGTCATTTTTCAACTCCTGTAATTCAGTCTGGGTCATGCCCAACAAGCCGCAGTAGATCTCTTCATTGTGGGCGCCTACTTCAGACGACCCCAACCAGGCAATCTCGCTCTTGGTTTCGCTCAGCACCGGAACGAAACCCGGCACCGCAATGTCGCCAAGATCATCATCCTGGTAGCGCTGAATCATATCGCGTGCCTGGAAGTGCGGGTCATTGGCGATGTCTTCTATTGAATAAATTGGACCGGACACCACACCATGCTTATCAAGACGAACATCCAGCTCGGCTGCAGTGAATCCACGCGTCCACTCTGCAATCCGGGCATCGAGTTCGTCACAGTTCTCTCCACGCACCTGATGCGTGCTGTATCGAGGATCGTCCGCAAGCTCCGGCTGCTCCATCGCATCACACAGCCGATTGAACATTGCGTCCAGATTCGCTGCGATTACCACCCATTTTTCATCCTTGGTTGGAAAAATATTCGACGGTGAAACATTGGCAAGACCGGTTCCGCTGGGCTGCCGGATAAAACCAACCTTGTCGTATTCTGGTAGCGCACTTTCCAGCATTGCAAAGCACGACTCGGTAATAGAGGCATCAACGACCTGGCCTTTGCCCTTTCCGATTGTGTCGCGCCAGTAGAGCGCCATCAGCACGCCCTGAGTGGCGAACATGCCAGCCAGGGAATCTCCCAGGGATATACCTGTCCTCGGGGGAGGTTGATCCGGAAACCCGTTGATGTATCGCAAACCACCCATTGCTTCACCGACACTGGCGAAGCCTGGCCGACTCGAATAGGGGCCTGTCTGTCCGAACCCAGACACCCGGGCAATAATGAGCCCGGGATTAATGACGTGCAGAGATTCAGGGTCGAGCCCCCACTTTTCAAGCGTGCCTGGCTTGAAATTCTCGACCAAGACATCTGCCTGTGCGATCAGTTGGCGTACCAGGTCCTGACCTCGCTTTTCCCGCAAATTAGCTGAAATCGTTTTCTTATTTCGTGCCAGAACCGGCCACCAGAGACTTCGACCCTTGTAACGATGATGACCCCAGTGCCGCATGGCATCACCCCGACCAGGACTCTCGACCTTAATTACTTCGGCTCCAAAATCGGCCATTCGAGAACCGACGAAAGGCCCGGCCACCAGTTGACCCATTTCGATCACACGGACACCGGATAGTGGCCCCTTCAGCCGATCATCAATAGTTACATGTTCACTCATCTGCACATCCTTACTGCATGTCCTGGACGCTCTGATTGTATAGAAAGCAGCGGTTCGATTCCCATTGCATTGTATCCAGCCACTGCCGCTATCTCACTCAATGCTTATCCAGAAAAGAAAACAAGATATTGCAAAACTCGATCTTCTGTGCTTTTCCCACAACCACGTGGGCCGTATCCTCCATCATCACGCCTTCAGCACCGGGAATCCCGTGTTCGATGGGTAACGTAGTTCGTGGACTGGTGACCATGTCCTTTGCTGCATGGATTACCAGGGTCGGTGTAGCGATATCTTTGAGTCTATCGCTGGTATCGTGCACAAGGCAGGCGTCCACTAACCGTTCGTGGGTTACGTAGTTGTCTCTGAGTTCACCCCACTCGCCGTCCGGACCAAGCAACCGATGTTTATTCTGGTTGTAGAACTCTGGCAGAAAGGAGTAGATACAGACGAACTGTTGAAAAGCATAGAAACCGACTTCACGATGAACTGTTCTGAATAGTTCGAGTTGATCACGGAGGTAATCATCAACTGATGACCAGCAACCCATATTCACCATGCTTCTCACCAGTTCGGGTCGACTTAGTGCGACCTCCTGAGCAACACCACAACCCATACCCACCAAACCAATCAGATGAACCTTATTCCAACCCAGGTGATCAAGCAGGGCAATGAGATCAGCCGAATAAAGTTTCATCGAGGCCGGAATATTCAGATCATCTTTGGACTGACCGATACCGCGATAATCAAAAACTAACACTTGGTATTTATCAGTCAGTCCACGTGCTAGACCTCGCCCATTTTTATGACAATAAGTTCCCCAGCCTCCCATACAGACTGCCGGTTCACCTTCACCGTGAATCTCGTAGTACAGCTCATTGTTATTGACTATCGCAATAGGCACTTTAAACCTGCTCCTGTTTTCTGTATCGGCTCTGTACAGTTGGCATCGTTAGCGATTCCGCCCATGGCATGTGCCCGGCATCGATTTCGACATCGAACTGGCAACCCGACATGTTAAAAGGTACCGGTCACCCAATTCAACCGTAGTGGTACGGTAACGGACTTAACGCTGAGATGCCTGTGTTATGGTGGCAAACTCAGGCCGAACACTATTTAACGGCAAGGTCTAGCGACGTGGATACCCCAATATTTTCTCAAACTATAGAGAAACAACGAAAAGCCCTTATTGAGGGTCGCCTGTCTTCTGTCGAACTGGTGACACTCTATCTGGCACGTATAGATCGGTTTAACACCAAGCTAAACGCTTTTGCTGCAGTTTTTGCTGAAGAAGCATTACAAGCAGCGACAGAAGCGGACGATGCCAGGGCGAGTGGTAAATCGACTGGTGTGCTGGACGGGATACCGATTGGCCTTAAAGACATCATTGAATATGAGGATCACCCTACAAGCTGGGGCAGCAGGGCGCTGGATGGCCGACAATCATCGATGTCAGCCACAGTCGTGCAAAAGCTGCAGCAGGCCGGTGCAATTATTATTGGTAAGACCCAGTCGGTTGAGTTTGCTTTGGGTGGCTGGGGCACCAATCAGCATCTAGGTACCCCCTGGAACCCATGGGATCTCGAAACCCATCGGGTACCCGGTGGGTCCAGTAGCGGATCTGGAGTTGCCGTCGCAGCTGGATTAACTTCTGCTGCCCTGGGAACAGACACCGGGGGATCGGTACGGCTACCGTCCGCTTTTTGTGGCCTCGTCGGACTAAAACCCACTTTTGGACGAATCTCCAACCACGGCGTTATGCCGCTGTCACACACACTGGACACAGTCGGCCCGCTGGCACGCAGCGTTGCGGATGCAGCCCTGATTTATGACGTTCTTCAAGGTCCAGATCCCAACCACACCGATACCCTTTACCAACCGTTCGATAATTCGCCTCTTGAACTACAAGAAGACCTTGCTGGTTTTTGTCTTGCTGCTTTGCCTGACGAGGAAAGGCGAGTCTGTTCCGACGATGTGAACCAGGCTTACGATTACACGTTGAAGCACGCCGAAGATCTGGGCGCAACAATCATCACCCGGGGATTACCTCACTCGTTTGAAACGTACCGCAATCTCTCTAATGTTGTGATCAGTGCGGAAGGCTATGCCCATGCCGCTGAACTGGTTGACCAGACTGACCTGCCGATTGGTGATGCAACACTTCAAAGGATCCTACCGGGAAAAACGTGTTCAGCCCAGGATTACCTAAATGCCATGATGCAGTTCCAGCACTGGCGTGCGGAGTTCAGAACGCATATGGCAGGTATCGATGCCCTGCTCACACCAACCACAACCGGACCTGCTATACCCATCGTCGACGTCGATGAACAATTGCTGCCCGCTCACTACACACGGGCTACAAACGTTTTGGGATTGTGCAGCCTTGCCATTCCTAATGGCCTGTCGGAAGAAGGGCTTCCGCTATCGCTGTGCCTACACGGCCACCCATATACAGAATCTACAATACTTAGAATTGGCTGGTCGCTCGAACAACAGTTCAAGGAATTGGCGCCATCACTCCCAGGTCTGGACTGAGCCGGAAACGGAACTAAAGCAACGCCAGCATATCAGCGGCACTGCTGCTGCCCACGAACGGCCCCGCTTCGACATTGAAATGCCTGATGACACCATCATCCACGATCATGGCATAACGCTTGGATCGCTTACCCAGACCGAAAACACCAAGATCTAATGTCAGACCCATTGCCCGAGTAAAGCTGCCATCGCCGTCGGCCACCATACGGATGCGTCCCTTCACCTCTTGCGCCTGTCCCCAGGCATCCATCACAAAGGGATCATTGACCGCAATACAGATAACACTGTCTGCACCCCGACTGCGCAAGTCGTCGTAGTGATCTAGAAACCCGGGCAGATGTTTAGCTGAACAGGTCGGTGTGTATGCCCCCGGCACACCGAACAACACCACCTGCTGACTGGAGAAAAGTGTTTCTCTGCGAATAACTTGTGGCACCTGTTCTACTAATTCAAATACATTGACATCAGGTACCTGATCACCGATCAAGTGTCTTGAATCGAGATAGCTCAGTAGATCTTCCAGTTCTGTCTTTAGAGGTCGGCCAAGTGACCACTTCACCACCCTGCCCGTTGGATTGATCAGACAAAAGTCGGGAATTGTTGTCCCAGACAGCTTAGGCTTAAGTTCAGCAATAAGTTGATCGTCTGGATCACTTAGCACATCAAAGAACAATTCAAACCGATCCGAAAACTGCTGATTCGCAGCTGTGTTTTGCCGGGTTACAGTGATGATTTTAGTATTACGGGCTGTAAATTCGGTGTAATCCTCGCGTAACCAATTCCAGATCTCTGAATCACCTGGCGCAGGAAATCCATCCAACCACAGAACCACCACGTGATGCCCTGCGTTATCTGCGAGTGTCGTCGATATTCCGTACTGATTTGTAGGCATACGAATCGCGGCCGCTCACAACAATGGTAATGAACCCTTCCGATCTTCTGGGTATTGATTTTCAGAGATACTGGATACACTGCCTCAAGGCATCGTCTACAGCAGACTCGTAGGCAGCGGACTCCGCCTCTCGCTCGTTTCGATATTCACCATTCTCAGTCGCTGGAATCATCGCTGAACCAAATTGCGCTTTATGGATTTTATGGCCGAGCAGGTCGAGACGGCACAAAACAACGACTTCGTTGTCCTGCCGACGTCGATCTCGAATCTCATAACGCCAGGCATCGGGAAAATTCTGATTAAGCCACACGGCAGATTGCCCTTCGCCAATACTCTGTCTTTCTAGATCTTCAAAACGGGTTAGTTCTTCCCTAACTTCGGCCGCCTGGCTGACCGACCGTGGTGGCGTTGCACCTGACTGGCCGTATAACTCATCCATTTGCTGTCGGTTACCTTCGATCAGCGCATCAAATGAATCGAGTAAACCGCGAGTTGAACCTGAGCTCACTGTTTTTCCTATCCTAGTCGGCTAAATTCAACTGCTGATAGAGGTTGGTGGAGCGGCCTGCCACCAGCCGCGAAAATTATTATCCGCTTCTGCGGCTTCACCACCTTCTTCTACGAGAGAACGAAGATACGACAACACGTCTTGTTCGGATTCAACATCGCAGTACTTGGCATCCATATCGAATAGGTTTGCGTGGTGGGGCCCATCGGCCCGATCACCGACACCCTCACGCACTACAATAGTCTGAAATCCATATTGCAGAGAATCAACAGCTGATGCCCGAACACATCCGCTGGTCGTACAGCCGGTAATGATCACGGTATCCACACCCATTCCACGAAAATACACATCCAGCTCAGTCCCGAAAAACGAGCTGGCATATTTCTTAACGATCACATGTTCACCCTGTTGCGGTGCAATTCGATTATCGATCTCAACCAGGTCTGATCCTTCCACCAGTATCGACAACGAGGGTACTTTTTTTATAAACACACCGGCATCACGGAAGTCTGGCTGATAGGCAACCGTCGTGTAAACCACAGGCAATCGGCCTCGGCGAAATTCAGTCAGTAGGCTGGCCGTCGTCGCCAACTGCTGGTCAAAGTTTCCACCCAAAGGGGACTTGGGGTCGGTAAACCCATTGCTGAAATCTATAATGAGTAGTGCCGGCTTTCTGCCATAACCGGACCGACTCGCAAGCCCTTTGCTCAAGTAGTCCTCACGGGTGCTATCCTGCCAGTCGTTCATTGTTACTGTCCGAGTTACTCAGGAAATTCCATCAGGCTCGCCTTGAAGCCCTAGGTGGTGTCCATCGGTGACGCCAACCGAGTCTGAATGCCCTCACGACCCGATGCAACAAATAAAAGAGCACTGCCAAGATAACCAGGAGGAAGACCGATAACAGCCGTCGGCCAAACTCCGCGTCAATGACAGAACCGTCATTCATCAGGTGAAAGCCCAACATCTCCACCGCCTGAATAGTGGCACCGGCACACAGGATGACAGCTACCAACACAACGATCTGCAAAGTGTCGAAGACCAGATCCTGCGCATTTGATTCTGTTACACCCTGGAATATGCTGTTTCTGAAAGACTGCCAGTGAGACACCGCAAAACTGACTATCGCCACAAGGGAGGCGAACCAGAACAAAATATTCGAAAAGTGTATACGCGGGATGTGGTCGAGCAGGTATTGCTCGAATGGTCTATAAAAAAGCAGAAAAATGATCAATATCACAATCACAATCAGCCCGATCCACGAACTCGGCTGCTGCCACCGGCTTTTAGCTTCTTCCATCAGTGTTCTGACCTCCCTCCTTAGTGAAATACCGGCATCAATGTCTGTCCAAATCCAGCTTATCTCATAGACCCAGCCACCAATGATAATTCAGGGGCAGAACAAAGCCAAACTCCTGTCCAAGCCTGTACCTACCCTGAGTAGGTCCTGACCCAAGAGCGACCGAAAAGATACCCCAGGCACGACTTTTCCCTGTCAGGCCTTCCAGCAAGTATCGTTCTGTTGTAGATTCGTTTGGTTACAGACGGCAATTAATAAAGAACAGTAGCTCGAGAGATCAGCCTCGGGACCGAACTTCAGGGAGACTTAATTCGGCATGTCTATTCGCCTGGGTATTGATGTTGGCGGTACTTTTACAGATTTTCTTCTTTTCGACGAAGAAAAGGAAACGTTCCACCTGCATAAAACCCTGTCAACGCCGGAAGACCAGTCTGTCGGCATTCTGGACGGTATGCGCTCGATTCTTGATCAGACAAACCTCTCAGCAGACGATATCCGGTCCATGCTGCACGGGACGACAGTGGCAACCAACATCGTGCTGGAAGCAAAAGGTGCCCGAGTTGGACTGCTGGTCACGGAAAACTTTGAGCAAGTCCTGCATCTGGCACGTTCGCAGACACCTGGACCACTCGCCGGCTGGATCACCATGGACAAACCGGAACCTCTAGCGGATCTAGAACTAACGCTAGGCGTACCGGAACGGATCAACGCACAAGGTGAAATCCTTCAGCCACTCGATGAAAGTCGTGCGCGCGAGATGGCAGATGATCTTGTCCGCAAAGGTGCGGATTCGATCACGATCTCACTTCTTCATGCGTATGCGAATCCCGTTCACGAACACAAGCTCCGTGACATTATTGCCAGCGCCTATCCGGATCTGCCTATTTCTCTGTCATCGGAAATATTGCCGGAATTTCGGGAGTATGAGCGCACGCTGGTGACCGTCATGAACGCTTATGTCAGACCCGGCATGCGGCGTTATCTTGACAATTTCCGTCACAAACTTGAAAACGAACGTTTCAATTCCAGACTGCATATCGTGAGATCCGACAGCGGTCTGATGGGTCTGGAACGAGCGATGGAGTCGCCCGTGTATACCCTGCTTTCCGGCCCTGCCGGTGGTGTTGCCGGCGCCGCACATCTGTCCGGGCTCGCCGGATACCCCAATGCTCTGGGGTTCGACATGGGGGGCACTTCTACCGATGTTTCTCTGATTCAAGACGGTGAGCCCACTTCGTCTCGTCAAACCTCACTGGGGAGTTATCCCGTCAAGATTCCGTCGGTCGAAGTACACAGTGTGGGTGCGGGTGGCGGCTCGATTGCACACGTGCCAATGACTGGTGCCATTCGGGTTGGCCCCGAAAGCGCCGGTGCTGCCCCGGGGCCCGCCTGTTATGGCAAAGGTGGTACTGCCGCCACGGTGACTGATGCGAACGTCGTGTTAGGGCGACTTCCTGAATCTCTGCTGGGTGGCCGTATGCCACTGGATACCAAGGCAGCCGAGGACGTAGTTGGTGCCTTGGGACGCCCGCTCAATCTCGACCTGTATGAAACAGCTCAGGGTATTATCGATATCGTCAATGAAAATATGTTCGGCGCTTTGCGGCTGACTACTGTCCAGCGCGGGCTGGACCCACGCAACTTCAGTCTCGTGCCGTTCGGTGGCGCCGGCCCTCTACATGCGAATGCGCTGGCAATGCTTGGCCAGTGCTACCCTGTTATTGTGCCGCCGACACCCGGTGTGTTGTCGGCACTTGGTTTTCTACATTCGAATATCCGCCACGAAGCGACTCAGACACTGATTCAGAATCTCGATGATGTAGAGCCGAATCGTATTGAACAGATCACGTCACAACTAGACAACAAAATCGGCCAATGGCTGGACGAGGAGGGCATCGCCCCTGCGGATCAGGCCATCAAATATGAGATCGACCTACGCTACCTGCGGCAGGGCTATGAACTGTCGCTCATGTTTCAGGCACATGATCTAAAAAACAGTTTACAGACACTCAGAAATCGATTTGATGCTCGGCACCAGGAACTCTACGGGTTTCAGGTTGAAAGCCCGGTCGAAATTGTCAACCTGCGGGCGATCGGCATCGGCCAGGTGGCGGACATCAAACCACCCAAGATGGTGCTGGAAAGCCCTGATGGGTCAGCGGCAATGATCAATGAACGGCCGGTCTATTTCGACAGAAAATCCTATACAACTGCGGTCTACGAACGCAACATTCTGAAAGCCGGCAACGAAATAGCCGGTCCCGCAGTGATCAGTCAAACGGACTCGACAACGCTGATTCATCCGGACCATCTGGCCAGAATCGATGAATACCTCAATCTCGTTATCAACCCGGTAACCCAGGTAACACAGGCGATACATTAGAAAGAAGAATACCCGTGACTAATAAATCTTTATCTCTCGATGAACTGGTCAGAGCCAATAAGGACCAGTTTGATCGGATATTCAATGACCAGATGCAGCAGACGAACCTTCGGGGCAGTTTGGAAGCGACACGCACCGAAATCGATGTAACGAGAGGATCACAACCGTCAGTCGTATCGGCTTCTGACAGCAACATCGTCAACATTCTGAATCAGCAATATAGCGACGACTGGTCACACGATCTGATCGAGCACACCACAACCGGCAATGAAATACGGGTCGTTTGCAGACTCCAAGCTGGTGGAATGACTCAGACACGCAGCGGCACCGCCCAGGTCAACGGCAATATTGGCATTGCCGTACAACGCGCTACGGACAACGCCCTCGCCCAGTGTTACGCCGAAATCAACGAGGCGAACATCACCTCTGCAAAGAAAACAGAAATACGAACTCCAGCCGGTGATACAACACCGACGGGCGCTCCCGCTTCCACAGCCACGATGCCTTTGCAGTCAGGCCGCCGGGCGAGACCCGGCCAACCAATCGACACCGTTACCCTAGATCTCATTGAAAATGCACTGAGCAATGCACGGCATGAAATGGATGCTGTTCTTTTTCGCTCGGCGATGTCACCGGTTATACGCGAACAGCATGACGAATTTCCCATGATTACAGACCCAAAAGGTCGAATGATCGTGGGTCAATTCGGGTCGTACGTGGCAGAAATGCTGCGGGAAAAACGGTTCGTCCTGGCGCCCGGAGACATTATCCTGCAAAGCGACCCCTACCAATGCGGCGGTGCAGTCAGTCATATTAACGACTGGCTCGTCCTGATGCCGATCTTCCACGATGATACTTTGGTCGGCTTCAGTTCGATGTTTGGTCACATGATGGACGTCGGTGGCTCCGTGGCAGGCAGCATGCCGACCACCGCGCAATCTATTTTTGGCGAAGGAATACGTATTCCGCCCATCAAGCTTTATGACAGAGGCCAGCTGAATCAGGCCGCGCTTGATCTTGTGCTGAACAATACCCGTACACCCGACATGAACTACAGCGACTTGATGGCAATCATCGCGGGAAGCCGTGCCGGTGAAAAACGCGTAATAGAGATCTGTCAACGCTTCGGCACCCAAACGTATTTTCAGGCATGCGAGGAACTGCTATTGCGCACCAATCGGGCGATGCGGCAGCTGATTGTTCAGAATCTGCCGACTGAACCGAAATCATTCGAAGACTACGTCGATGATGATGGGTGTGGGAATGGTCCGTTTAAGCTCAAACTGACAGTCTGGCGCGAAGGTGAAGATGCCTACTTCGACTGGACTGGCACGTCGGATCAGGCACCTGGCCCAATCAATTTCTATTTGCACGAAGGGATGTTCAAGATGTTCATTGGTGTTTATATGATCATGGTGTTCGATCCTCAAATTCAATTTAACGACGGATTCTATGACCTGATCCATGTCAAGATGCCTAAAGGATCGTTACTGCAGCCTGAATTCCCGGCTGCCCTGGGATGCAGAACCCACGCTCTAGCCCGCCAGTTCGATGTCCTCGGTGGCGCGCTGGGCCATAACGCACCAGAGATGGCGACCGCGGCCGGCTACGGCTCGAGCCCGCATTTTCTATACTCTGGCGTCGCCAGAGACGGGACTTCGTTCCAGTTGATGGAGATCCTGTACGGTGGTATTCCTGGGCGCCCGCTCGGGGACGGAATCGATGGGCACTCGTGGTGGCCCTTGTTTGAAAACATTCCCACAGAATACCTGGAGACCTACTTCCCGATAGTGATCGAAAGTTATACCAGCATCCGTGACTCTGGTGGTGCGGGGAAGCATCGGGGAGGCAATGGTGTGGAAAAAATTTACCAAATTCTCGAACCGGGCGAGGTCTCAATCCACGATGACCGCCACCAAAGTCATCCCTGGGGTATTCTGGGCGGAAAACCTGGCGCCTGTTCGGCAAAATGGCTCATACAGGGCGATAACGCCCGAAAGCCGCTACCGTCAAAGGTCGACCACGTCGAGGTCTACCCGGGTGATAAGATTATCTTCCAGACAGCCGGTGCGGGTGGCTGGGGTGACCCTTTGGAGCGAGGCAATGAAGCTGTCAGAAAAGATGTTGTTCGCCGACTCGTCAGTATTGAAGTGGCGCGGGAGGCCTACGGTGTTGTACTTGACCCTGTAACGTTACAGACCGAAACAAAGGAGACCGAGGCTTTACGCCAAAGAATCCGGAGCACCCGAGGTGTACCGACTGTCTTTGACTTCGGAAAGCAGGTTACAGGAGAATTAGGATCAGTGACGTCGTGACCTGAATGGCAGGTTAGCAATACACCAAGGCGCGAGGAACCGAGCGTAAAACATTAATGGATTCAAACCGGTAATACGACCCATGACTATAGAAACATTCATTACTCTGGTGATCCTGGCCATTATCGCGGTCGCGATCTTCTACATTATCTCGGTCTGGGTGTACAAACGTGCCCCTGCAAACATGGGGTTTATCCGCACCGGCTTTGGTGGCACCAAAGTCTGCCTAGGTCAAGGCGCTATGGTGTTTCCAGTATTCCACGAAATCACCTGGGTGTCGCTTGAGACCATAAAACTCATTGTCAGCCGCTCACGGGATCAGGCCATACTGACCGCCGACAAGATCCGCGTGGATGTGGTCGCGGAACTCTATGCCCACGTCGGTCACAGCGAGGATGACCTGCTGACTGCGAGTCGAAGTCTGGGAGAAAAAACCTTCGACGCCGACAATATCAGAAACCTGCTTGAAGCCAAGATAATCAGCGCTCTACGCAGCTATGCTGCCACGAAAACACTGACCGAGCTACATGAAAACCGGGATGTATTTGCCAGGGATATCAAAATCCAAGTGCTGGAGAGTTTCAAGGTTAACGGACTTGCTCTAGAAGAAGTCACTATCGTGACAATGGAACAGACAGGAAAAGAATACTTCAAGACCGACAATGTTTTTGATGCCGAGGGTCTAAAAATTATCACTGCTATCACGTCCAAGGCCAAGCGGGAAGTCCACGAGACAGAAAAGAAAGCAAGCGTGGCAATCCGCCAGAAAGAACTGGATACGCAACTCGAACTACTCGAAATTGAACGCCAGGAAGCGTTTGCACGAGCTAATCAGGACAAGGCGGTCTCCAATGAACAAGCGCTACGGGTCGGTGAGAAACAGCGTTATGTGCTTGATCAGAAAATAGCTGTCGAAGAAAAAGAAATCCATAACGAGAAAACACTCGAACAGCTACGCACAGAGCGCGATATTGCCCTCATCGAGGAGGCACGTAAACGTGAAGTGGCGGAAATCGATAAGACGCGTATCACGGAACAGGAACGTCGTGACCGGGAGATTCACCTGATCGAAAAAGCCAAGCAGGAAGAACTGGCCAATATCCAGCGGAATTTAGACCTCGAAAAGGCAGAAAAAGATCGACAAATCGAACTGCACGAAAAAGCCAAGCAGGAAGAACTTGCACAGATCCAGCGTGATCGTGCGCTAAATAGCGCGCTGAAAGACAAGGAAATCCAATCGATCTCTAACGAACGTGAACGGGAACAAGCTGAGATACAGCGACAAACAGCTCTGGCAGCCGAGGAGGAAAAAGCTCGCGAAAAACGGAGCCAAGCCGCCGAGGCTGCTGAAGTGGCTATTCAGAAACAGAAGCTTGAGAGCCGCCTGGCCCTGCTTGAGGTGGAAAAAGACGATGCGTTTGCTTCAGCCGCTCAGGAGAAGGCTGTTGCGGAAGAACAGGCTCGTGTCCTCACTGAAAAACAGCTTTTTCTACTGGAGCAGCGCTGGCAAGTCGAACAGGAAGAAATCCAAAAGGAACTTTCTGTGGAACAGGCACAGATCGACAAGGAATCTCAAGTACTGCTCGACTCTCAAAAGAAGGAAACAGCCGAGGTCCAGCGCTCACTGACCCGTCAGCAAGAGGAACGTAACCGTGAGATTGCCCTAACCGCGAAACAGATGGAGCTAGAACAGGCTGAAGCCAAACGACTTGAGGCCACCGCAGCAAGACAACGGGCCGAACACGAAGCCGAATCAGTTCGCCACGTGGCGGATGCAGAACGTCAGCGAATCATCGACCTGATCGAAGCAGAGAACAATGCTCAGACACGTCGAGTTGAGGAAGAAAACAAAGCACAGATTTCAAAAATGCACATGCTGACCCAAGCCGAAGCCAGAAACGAAGCCGCCCAGCGCGAAGCAGACGCCACGCTGACACGGGCGCGAGCTTCGAGTGAAGCCCAACAGATCAACGCTTTAGGCATAGAAAAAGAAGCGGCAGCAAAAGGGCGGGCGGAGATGGAAGTAGAACAACTCCGTGTTGAGAACACCCAGCGTATGCTTGAAGCCGAGGCCAGCGGTATTGAAGCCAAAGCTGACGCATTGAAGAAATACAATGACGCCGCTACTTTTCTGGAACTGTCGAAAATGCACATCGAAGCGGAGCGTGATGTTCGTAGTGACCAAGCTAAAGCAATGGGTAACGCGCTGCAAGGTGCCCAGATTCGAATGTACGGGGGCAGCGATGATGGGACAATCGACAACATTCGAGGCCTGTTTACTTCCGGTTTTGGTGTCGGCGAAGCGCTGGAAGGCCTGGCACAGGCTCTCCCAGAAGGTCTGCGGCAACGATTCGCACAAAACGGCGTTCGCGGGCTTCTTGGTACACCCAACAATGCCGGCAAGTTTCAGAGCGCGGTTGAACACATCGGAGAACTGCTGAAAAACGTCCTGAAGACCAAAAAAGATCGTGAGGCAACGAGTTTCAAAGATGCTATCGACCAACTCCAAACCGCCGCCGGTTCCGATGTTACTCATGCTGAAGCAGTGTCGGTGCTTACCGAATTTAATCAGGAGGGCGTCTTTGACGATGTACCGTTCGAGACCGTCTGGGGTCTGATCCTGGCCACTGCCAAAAGCATCAATTAACGCCAAACAACGGTAGGTTCGAGATGGCTGATCTTGACGTCGTTTTGGTCGACGTCTGTAAGACGTTCGCTGGCGACACAAAAGCTGTAATTGATTTCAACGTTGAAATCGAACATGGGGAGTTTGTCGCCATGCTCGGCCCGAGCGGTTGCGGTAAAACCACAACACTACGCATGATTGGTGGCCTTGACGATGTTACGTCAGGACAAATTTATTTAACTGGCAAGAATGTTACGGACCTGCCGCCTTCAGAACGTGACACTGCAATGATGTTCCAGAGTTTTGCGCTTTTCCCACACCGATCTGTGTTCCAAAACGTCGAATTCAGCTTAAAGATGCGCGGCCAATCTTCCAGTGAACGACAACAATCGGTATGGGACACGCTGGATATGATCGGTATGTCAGCACTGGCAACCCGCTTCCCCCGTGACCTCAGTGGCGGTCAGCAACAGCGGGTGGCCCTGGCACGCGCGCTTATCAGTCGACCTGCTGTTTTGCTACTGGACGAACCCCTTGGCTCGCTGGATTTTAGTCTGAGACAGGCCATGATGGTAGAACTCAAAAAGATTCAACAGGAGCTAGGCATAACTTTCATCATGGTGACTCATTCACAGCAAGAGGCCTTGTCTATGGCTGACAAGGTAATCGTCATGAGCGACGCCATAATTCAACAAATCGGAACATCTCGAGAGGTTTACGAAAGACCTAAGACAAAATTTGTTGCTGAATTCATCGGAAACAACAATCTATTTTCAGGGACGGTGCGATCACGTAGTGGGTCAGTTGTCATCCTACAGCGGGATGATCAATTGTTCTACATCGCTGAGCATGGTTTCTCTACCGACATAAGGATCGGCTCCGAAGGATTTTTTTCTGTGCGTGCCGACAAGATGCATACCAGTCAACACGAAGACATGGCGAATCAGATCACCGGCAAATACATTGCAACCGAATATATCGGTTCACTTGAAACCGATGTGTTCGAAGTTTCCACCAATCACTTCGTGCATGTGGAACAACACAGGGGTGCGATCAAACGAAACTATACTGTGGGTCAGCAAGTTGCTATTTTCTGGGCGGCCAGCGATGGGGTTCTTCTGACTAACATGTAGCTAAAAAGCACAATACTAGTTATCGATGTGCGAAGGTTTGTTAGTCCATTTAGTAGCAAGTAGCAGTGCGGCTGGCCCAGTAATTAATTTAGTGGGTCCTGCGATAAAGAATACTGTAAACCACCAAGAATATTCCGATCATCAGCAACGAAAATATGGTCGAGGCTGTACCTAACGCGAATAAGGTCGGACGAATTCTCTGCGTCATTGAAGCATTGATATCCAACGGCAGCGTGTTGAACTCTCCAGCCAACAATGTTGTTCTTGCAAACTCATCATAGGACAGGGTGAAGCCAAACAACCCGGCAGCAACTATTCCAGGAAGGATTAGTGGGAAGGTGACCTCTTTAAATACGGTCCATTCATCGGCACCCATATCACGAGCTGCTTCCTCCAGGCTAACATCGAATCGATTGAACACAGCCATCATCACCAAGAACCCAAATGGCAGCGTCCATACAACATGAACACCAAGGGCTGAAGACCACCACGCTGCCGGTATGCCGACCTCTCGCATTAAGGTCGCTAGACCCAGACTTAAAAGAATACCTGGCACCATCAAGCCTGACATCACTGTATAGAAAAGGACATTAGATCCGAAAAACCGTTTACGAAATGCCATTGCCAGCATGGTCGAGAAAAGTGCTGTAATAACCATGACTATCAAAGCGAGAATTAGCGAACGCAATAATGCACCCTGCATATCGCCTACTACTGAAGGTTCGACCAATTTCTGCCACCAGTAGAAACTCGAACCTCTCATCGGAAAACTTGTACCACCACGTCGACCCTGAAATGACAATATAAACATGGCTATCATCGGCCCATATATAAAAATCAAAAACAGTCCGTAATAACCACTGAAAAGTGTAGTGCCCAGTGCCTTTTTTCGTTTTTGCTTGCTCCACCGCGCCATGATTACAATTCCTTTCGGATATTCACCAGGCGAAGAATTATTACGACGCCGATCATCATTGCGAGCATCAACATAATTGCGTTTACAGCCGCAAAAGGGTAATTCGCTATCGCATAATAATTCAATATGACGGTGCCTACAGTACTGGTCTTGCCGCCAAAAACTACCACAGCTGTCGCGAATTCGCCCATAAGCATTACAAAAATAAAGATCATTCCAATGGCGACGCCAGGAAGAGACAGCGGCAGAATGATCTCCCGGAATATTTGAAACGCTGTCGCACCCATATCACGCGCAGCTTCGATAATATCTGTATCAATCTTAGCCAATGAAAAGAAGATGGGGCCAACACTCAAAACCACATAGAGCTGAACCAAAGCAGTGGTATAACCAAATTCCGAGTAAAGAAGAAAACTTGCTGGTTTATCAATAAGACCGAGAGAGAGTAAGAATGAGTTGAGTAAACCCCGTCTGCCAAGCATCGGCATCCAAGCAACCGCACGGATTAAGTAGCTGGTCCAAAAAGGCACCATGCACACCAGAAACAGAGCCATCTGCCACTTGAAACTGGTTACTCGCCGGGCGAGAAAGTAAGCAATTGGATAACCAATCAACAGGCACAGCACCATGACTTCCAAGGTATAAGCAAAGGTGCTACCCAGAGTACGAATAAACACACTGAGTTTCAAAAAGTTTCGATGTTCTGAATCAAAAAATCCCTCCGAAGAAAAATACTCACCATAATTTCCGATATTAAATCCAGGCTCTAACCCATAACCCGTTGAAGTCCACAAACTGAAAACCACAATACTGATAAGTGGGATCACCAAGAAAATCAATAACCAAAGAACACTTGGAGCGACCAGCCATGCCACTGGAAAACCTTCCACACGCTGGCGACGTGAACTAGCCTTTGGCAATGCCTGCTCGATTGGCTCAGGCTGAACTCCAACTAGACCTGGGTGGTTTGATGAAGTTACCTGATCCATGACTCACCTAGCTCTACTTTCACGAGAAAATTGATCGTCAATAGAAATGACACACAAACAAGATTCTTAAACCTGTTCTTCATTATCTCTTTCAATCATTCTGTGATACCACATTCCACATGACTTCGAAAAGTCCGGTAGAAAAGAAAAACGGCGCCTCAACAGCCCAGCTGAACAGGCCAAATTGAGTCGCCGCTTGCAATTTATCTTCGCTTACGGACGTTAGTCGCGTGTCACCTCAAGCGTTCATTAGTGTAGAAAAACAACATCAAGCGGTCAGAAATTCAGTCCAGCGCTTAACCAGGTAGTCGTTCTCTTTCATCAACGAGTTCCAGACACCAATGTTAGAAAAGCGGTCCCAGTAAGAGCCACCATCGCGAACTTCTCCCTTTGGCACCAATGGATTGCCAAACGGATCCATCAGCTCTTTCGCTGCTGCCTTACCCATGTACCAGTAGTCCCACTCTGCAGGCTCGAGGTGCTTTTTAACATTCTCAGTTTGAGACATGTAGTATCCCTGACGGGCAACGAATGCCCCTGCCCATCCATCCAGCCACCAATTGATGTACTCATAAGCCTGATCGAGCTTCTTGCCGGATACTTTGTTCGAGATTGAAAGCCCACCATGCCAACCTCGGTAACCTTCTTTGAGATCTGCATAGATACAGGGGACACCTTCAGAACGGATCGCCGTCACCGCTGGTGACCACAAACTCTGAACAGCAACTTCACCCGATACCATGAGGTTGACTGACTGTCCAAACGTTTCCCAGAAGGCTCGAAAATGACCTTCGCGTTTCTTCTCGATGAGGAAATCCATCAAAATATCGATTTCCGCCCGAGTCATATCACCTTTATCTCCAAACTTGACCAGACCTATGGCCTCCGCTCCCATCGCTGCATCCATCACCCCGATCTGGGGCACATTCAGCAGTGCAGTTCGTCCCCGAAATTTCTCGTCAAATAGAGAGCCCCAGCTCTCTAACTTACCCCCTGTTTCTTCCGGGTTGTAACCAAGCGTGTCGGCATTGTGCCAAGTTGGAACAGCCGATACCCAGCGTGTCGGGCCATCCACCAAGTCACCACTTTCGTTAAGCCACAACTTGCGGAAAGGTGCATCACCGTCACCTTCTTTAGAATTAGGTGTCAGCTTACCGGTCTTACTCAGGTCAGAAATTGAATCCCATTCTTTTACGCGGGTCGTATCTGTTGGATGCCAGACTTTAGCGGGAATAAACACGTCGAAGTCATTGTAGTAGCCTTCAGCAATATCGTATTGATCATTCTGGTTCAACATTTTCCCGAACATAGCACCATAACCAAGCGCCTGACCGCGAATCTCAAACCCCAGATCCTTCGACGCCTGACTTTGAATCTCGTTGATGATGCTGACACCAAGTCCAATGGTGCGTAAAGGTTCATTTCCCGTTGAAATGTACGGGAAACTGGCTGCCACGGTACCAGCGGCGACAGCTTTGGCCGTCGTCCCCATAAACTGCCGGCGGGTTACTGCGGAACTACTTTCAATTGCGCTTCGTTTTTTAATCTTATCGGCCATCTTCAATATCCTCCATAGTTTACTGCGTTAAGTCTTTTACATCGGTAATCAGAACCCTGTTCCGTACCGACATCCCCAACCTACTGTCTATCCAGCATCTCTCTACATCCATTCTGCCCCAGCCTGCCCGGTACCGCTCAGGCGTGAGCCGGTCGTATCAACTTCAACAACCAGAAAATAACACAGAATATTCCCGTTATGGTTACCAGGGCAATGGTTGCGGCAATTCTCTTGCCAAAATTTGCATCAAACCCGTAGCCGCTCTGAAGCAAAAACACGCACAGGTTTTGGACAGCCTGCAGGGTTGCTCCGCCACTGAGCAAAATTGCGGTAAATGTTGAACCACGAAGAGAGGTCAACACCATTGATTCAACACTGCGCTGTTGAACGATATGAACTTTGTAAGCATGCCAGTGGAACGTGCAAAACCCAATGATACCAATGATTAGGGCAACCCAGAAAATTGCATTACTATAACTCACCCCGTTTAACACCAAGGTGAACAAATCTTCGAACGGCTGGAAAAAATACAAAAAAATCAATACCAATATGAGCAGGAGAAATCCTACTAACGTCCAGAACCACTGCCATCCTGTCATCGCTACCTCACCTGCATGCGTAACTCTGTCAAAAGACTCAGGCTTAACCTGAGGCCCGCTCTATTCTTTATTTCCCCGCAATTATTTCCCCTACATGCGCCTTAGTAATCTGACCCAAAATGGACCCGATTACAAGCGACAGGGCGGTGCTTTGCCGGTATTGTCATCCCTTAGGGTATGGCACCTAATAACAGGATACCGTAAAGGACGATAAAAACTGTATCGCGAACCGCACCACCACCCTGCCTTTGCGAACCCCGGGTAGCGATCAAGGCAATAATCTCGATCACCATGAATATGATTGCCAAAATAACGAACGGCCACACCGAAGACCACCAGGCTACAGTCTCAACGACATCCTCGACCGTATGAACCAATTGCCAGACGTAAAGCAGAACGGGTGCCAAAACAAAATAGGCGTAGGCAACGAGAAAGCGGTACCGGGTAACCTTCCGATCCACTAGCCAGAACACAAAAAAGAAAAGTACCAGGTTCAAAAGATCCCAAAACAAAGCGTTGTAGGACTCGGCTACAGCGAACTGGATCAGATTGAGGAAACCAAGAAAAATTAGAAAAACTGCTGCATCACAAAATACCCATTCTCTGAACGGTTCACCTTTAGCCTTGATCGACCAGGCCCGCGTTGCTTTGTCGAACAACAGAACCAGTGCCACACCCAGAACAGCCGGGTAGACCAGACCGACCATCAGTCGATACTGGCCGATCGTGTCCACATAAACCCAGTTCAAGACCAGAAAGGCAACCACCAAAACGAGCAACCCAAGTAAACGAGTGCCGGCGGGTGTCTCGACAGTATCAGGCACCGACGAAGCTGAACCCCCCTCGGTCCCAGCCGCTGGTACGCCTATCCGACGACGGGCAAACATACCGATCACAAATGCGACCAATGCCCCCAGGCCGAAAACCAGCATCGCTACTAGAAAGACCATCGATCGGGTCTCTCCTCGCCAGGCGGTCTCGGGCACTATTCCTGAGGGGTACAGAAAAACAATCACCACAATCACCGCAACAACCAGTCCAACCAGGGCCAAAACTGCGAGCAGATATTCAAACCAGCGTTGACCTGAAGAAGGCCCCCCTTCAGACAGGGTACCGACAGATAGTCCTTCTTTATTGCGCACCACGAGATAAATTACGAACACAACCACGCCGGTCAGGGCGAGTGCAGCCATCACCAGGATAAACGTCAGCGGTTGTGTTTCCAACAGCGTAGCTCCGAATCAGTAACGCACCATCAGTTCAACGGTACCTGGCACCCATTCATATTCGAAAATTCAGGTGTTGTGAAGAAGTTTTTGTGCACATCTAACAAAGCTCTGTTCAGCGGCAGCCCGTAGCCGCTTCCCAGCGGAGTAGTCCTCACCAGTATTTTCATTTGTACCCGTCTCGCTGGCATAGGCTCCGTTTGCTCGCAATTCGCCCCGCACCTCGGTCAGGCTACGATTGGATGTATGATAGACAATATCAAAGCTCCAATTGTCTCCAAACGTACCGCGTAACTCGGAGATCGTCGACGCCACGGTCTGGTCGTGGTCGCAAGACCTAGTGGGCTGCATAGACTCGGAAATTCGGTGCTCAACGGGGTCGCGCTGCACGGGTACGACCGCCCTGGCGACTTGTTGCGCCTTGTGCTCTGGTACTGACTTGATTGCCGACGGTTGGCTGCGCATCTGCGCCCGTAGCGATTCTGTCGCAGAATCATCCACGACTTCCTTGCTGAGATCTACGACTACACCGTACGCTTCTCTCGCATGTTCGACCGTACAAAAATCATCCAAAACGTCTTCGAGTACCTGGCTTGCCGGACGCTCGAGTGGGTCACCATAACCACCACCACACGGTGCATAAAACGCATGCACATCGCCCGCATTGATCTTGATGCCGGAAAATTTTGCGGGCATGTCACGGACATTACCGGGATCTGAGACATTGTAGATCTCGACTTTCCCCGTTGTACCTTCCCAACCACCAAAAATACCCCAGGGAACATCCTGGTGCCTTTCATTCTCGTGAGTCATAAACGCATCTGTCAGAACGCGCTGCGACTTAACGACACCTATCCCGCCCCGATAACGGCCGGCTCCAGGCAATACATCATCGCGCAATTCGTAACGATCGCAGATCATCGGCAGGTGGATGGCCAGGTCTTCCAGCGGATTATTCCGGGTATTAGCCATCAGGTTGTCGATACTGTCCGGACCATCGGATCGCGGGCGTCCACCGTAAGCCCCTTCGTTCACCTCAAGGAATACCCAGTAATCACCTGATGGGCGTATACCAGAGTACGACACAAACGACAGCGATGCCGAACTGCCAGCGATTATCTCTTCCGGTAATACCGGTGCCAATGCTTTATAAATCAGGTCGATCACTCGGTTGCACTGAGTAAATCTCGCTTCAGCTGCTGCCGGAAACTCCGGGTTGTATATTGAACCCTTGGGTGCGATAACCTTAATGGGTCTGAAAGAACCTTCGTTCGAAGGCACCTGAATCTCTGAAGTCTCCGCATCGAGCAACAGGGATCTAATCGCACAGAAACAAGCCACTTTGGTCGAGCCCTCAAATGGCACGTTGAACCCGGTTTCAACTTGGTCAGCGGAACCGGTGAGATCGATTTCGATCCCGTCGCCCTGGACCCGCACGCACACCTTGACCGGCAGTGTTACATCCCGATTCTTACCGTCGTCATCCATAAAGCCTTCAGCACGGTATTCGCCGTCCGGTATTCTTTCAATCTTCTGCCGCAGAACCTTCTCGGTGTAATCCATCAATTGATGTGTTGCCGACAGAATATGGGCTTTACCGTAGCGATCCATCAATTCTGCAAACCGTCGTACTCCTAACCGTGCTGACGCGATCTGCGCTTCGATATCGCTTTGTAACTGTGTCGCCGCCCGACTGTTTCGGCCCAGGAACTCCCACATGGCTTCGTTGCGGACACCTTTTTCATATAACTTGGTTCCGGCAAATAGCATACCTTCGGCAAACACATCCGGTATATCGATAATCAGACCTGGTGTCGCTGCACCGATATCGAGATGGTGTGCTGTGTTCGCTGCGAACCCAACCAGCTCTCCCTTATAAAAACAAGGAATAACGATCGCGAGATCCGGGGAATGACTTGCGCCGTAGTAAGGATGGTTATGTAGAACAACATCACCTTCGTTCCAGGCACCCCCCTGCAGGGTCTCCTGAATACCATATAAGTAACCCGGTAGAGATCCTATATGCAGTGGTGTTGATTCGGACTCACACAGGGTATTGAAATCGGTATCAAAAAGACCGGCACCGAGATCTTGGGACTCCCGAATGATCGATGAAAACGACATCCGATAAAGGATGTGTCCCATCTCTTCCGCGATGGTATCCAGCGCCCCACTGATAACCTGCAGAGTGATTGGGTCCAGTTCGTCGGTTGCCATAGCTCGGTCTCTTCTGAGCAGCCGTTAATTACTGCGCTCAATTGTCAGGTTCCCGTATTCTCCCGTCTGCGCGACGTACCCCGGGGGAACCAAAATGGTCGAATTGTGCTGAATAATGATGGATGGCCCTGAAACCACATGGCCAGCCCGCAGCTTGTTTCGATCGTAACGGGGTGTCTGTAGGCTTTGTCCGTCGTCAAAAACTGTCTCCGCATGATAAATCAGTGCTTCTTCGGTCGTGTTCGCCGCATTAGCCTGATCCAGGGTCGACACCTCGAGCGGTGCCACCCGCTCCATGCCGATGACCCGGATAGTGATCAACTCAACTTCACCGTCTTCAAAGGCATAACCATAATCAAGCTGATGCTGGGCATGAAAACCCTCTACAATTTTAGAGACGTTTTCTGGCACGATATCGACATCTGGGATTGGTGCGCGCAACTCAAAACCCTGTCCGTGATAACGACATTCCGCGATACGCTGAAACTCCTGGCGCGCCGCGGGCACATCATCTTTCTCCAAGTCCCGACGGCATTCAGATACGAGTTCTTTAACTAGACTGTTAATTCGGTCACTCGTCTCACTCGAGGTATTGGAGAGTGATGTGATCAGGGAACGGGCATGCTCGTACTGCATATCGGTCTGTAAAAGCCCCATAGCGGCAGTAATACCCGGTGCCACAGGGATAATAACGTTCTTGGCTGAGACCGCCTCTGCCAGAGCTACGCCATGCAGTGGCCCGGCTCCGCCGAACGGCAGCAGTGAGAACTCCCGAGGATCGACACCCCGGGCAACCGAGTTAGACCGAATCGCAAGTGCCATATTTGAATTGATCACCTTGATGATCCCCAGCGCTGCATCAGTCACCGAGATATTAAGTGGCCGGGCGATCTTGGTCTCAATCGTGCGCTGGGCCAGGTCTCTATCCAGAAGCAGATCCCCACCCAGCATCTTGTCCGCATCGAGCCGGCCCAGAACCACCTGGGCATCGGTTACCGTGGGTTCCTCTCCACCGCGGCCATAGCATGCAGGTCCTGGATCAGCCCCCGCAGAGCGTGGCCCCACATGGAAGCCGCCGGCAGAGTCGACGTAAGCAATCGACCCCCCACCTGCACCGATCGTAACCAGATCGATCATCGGAACCAGTATCGGGTGGCCGCTGACGTAGGAATCGCGGGCATTCATGATCTTGATGTGACCGTCAGGAATCGTGCTGATGTCAGCAGAAGTGCCGCCGATATCGACCGTGATCATGTTGCGGGTACCGCACCACAATCCCTCTGATTTTCCCCCGATCACACCACCCGCGGGACCCGACATCAGCATCGTCACGGCACGTTGCGAACAAGCCTCTACTGTGGAGATGCTCCCATTAGATTGGATCACCCGAAGATTAGCTCTATAGCCCTGACTAACAAGTTTCTCCTGAAGATTACTTAGGTAATAAGAAGTACTCGGCCCCACGTACGCGTTCATTGCTGCAGTCGAAAATCGCTCGTACTCACGCAGTACATTGGCCACATCCGATGACGTGCAGACGAAGGCTCCAGGCATTTCCTGTTCAACAATCGCCTTTGCCTGTCGTTCATGGGTGTCATTCAGAAATGAAAACAAGAAGCCAATGACTACCGACTCAATGCCCCGCTTCTTGAATAATGCAACTGCTTCAAGTACCTCGTTCTCGTTCAGCGGCTCCGTGACCTCTCCCGATGGCGGCATAATTCGTTCTGTGACCGCTATGCGATTACGGCGCTTCACCAGTGGTTGACTCTGCCAGGGAACATCGAAATGAAGCGAAAAGTTATGCGGTCTTTTGTGCCGTCCGATATGCAGGATATCCCTGAAATTGCGGGTAGTGATCATACCCACCTCCGCACCATTGTGCTCCAGAGTAATGTTGGTCGCGATCGTGGTCCCATGAACAATCAGATCAATCTGATCAGGTTTAACACCCGCCTGCTCACAAAGCTCAGATAAGCCTTTGAGTACACCTTCGGATTGGTCATGAGGTGTGCTGGCAACCTTGTGGAAATACACACCGTGATCGGCTTCGATAACCAAATCCGTGTTCGTCCCACCAACATCGACACCGACTCTAGCCATAACGCACTACTCGGAAGCTCGCAGTTAACAAAATGAAATGGTATTTTCTGTTCATGACGTCCCCGACAACAAATTTCTTTCAGCTCGATTTATCAAGGTTTCCCAGATAACGCAACACATTTTCCAGCGGTTCTACATCACCGAACTTGGCATCAATATCAAACAAGTTCCATTCGGTCACTGCCGGGACACGATCCCCGACAGCTTCGCGCACAACAATCGGTCTAAATCCTTCGGCGATGGCATCTTCAGTCGTGTGACGTACACAACCGGCCATGGTCACACCTGTGATAATCACTGTATCAACGTCATGCGCACGTAGAAATCCGGCCAAGTAGGTTCCATGAAATCCACTTGCCCGTTTTTTTACAATCACAAGCTCATCGTCCAGAGGCGCAATCCGATCGTCAATTGCACAGATTTCGGTTCCAGCCTGCAGCAACTCTACCGGAATCTTTTTGTGCCAGAGCCCCATGTCGGAAGGATTTCCACTCGTGACATCATACGCAGTAGTCGTATAGACAATTGGTATACCGGCTCCACGGGCTGCCTTGAGCAGTGCTTGTGTCGACGGGATGATCACATCCATGTTGTCGCAATAGAATACGTTACCCGGTCGTGTCCAGGCATTGGCTAAATCAATATTGAGCAGCGCGGGTCGCTCTCCATACCCAATTCGGCGCTGAAAGCCCCGCTCCTGGTAGAGCGCAGAATCAATCGCAAATATTTTGTCTAAGGCGTCCTGAATATCGTCTGACATCTGTCACTCCCAGAGAATAGAACAACTGACAATCACAAGTCTTCGTACCACAGCACCAAGCGAACCGGCCAGTTTGACGCCGTGGGCTCGCGGCAACCCTTCCTCTGAACAGACCGCGTAGTGCATGATCAGTATACAACAGCGGATTGACTGTTAAATCCCTATAGATCTATCTGTCATCGCCTATCGGCACCACCAACACAGGCAGTTTCAACACCTGGGCGGTACCAAAGTCGTCAGGGAATCATCTCTCCAATCAAGGGTAACACTTCATCTGCAAACGCAGTCAGGTGGTCAAGCCGCTCCTCATAGGGTCCTACAAGATCCAATATCACATAGCGAACTCCCGCCTTGTAAAACGTCTGGAGAGTCTGTGCAATCTGCTCGGCGGTGCCCAGCGCACAGTAACGCTCGGCGGCCCGTCGAAAATCCATGTTGTAGCGAACACTGAGACTTTTAACCGCAACATTCAGTGCCGTCTCGTAGTCCTTATCCAAACGCGTAAACAGTAGGTGAGCCGACACGAACTGTTCAATTGCCCGTCCAGATCGATCGTACTCGACCTGAATCTTGTCCAATGATTCGCGGTACATGTCCGGTGTCACCACATAACTCATCCAGCCATCTGCCATCTGTGCAGCCCGTCGCAACGCCGCGTCGGATCGCCCACCCAACCATATTGGCGGACCACCATGTCGGACTGGCGACGGTTCCATCAGGATGTCTTCGAATTGAAAATGTCGGCCAGAGTGACTCACCCTTTGTCCGCTCCAGAGTTTGCGCATGACTTCTATTGATTCACTCAAACGGCTGCCGCGTTCAGCTATGGGTACGCCGGCAACACTGAAGTCACTTTCAAACTCCCCACCTACACCCAAGCCGAATATGAACCGACCATTGGAAAGTAAATCCAACGTAGCAATCTGTTTGGCTGTCGGGCCTGGATGGCGCAAGGGCTGAAGAAATACGGCAGTCCCAATCTTGAGACGACTACTGAAAACCGCAGCCTGCGACAACTGCACCACTGGGTCGAGCAACGGGATAGAAAACGCCAGATGATCACCTACCCATATCGAGTCAAATCCTAACCGGTCTACTAGCTCTACAACATCACGACCGTCTTCCCAGGATGGGGTCCATCGCTCAGTGGATGGTTCAGTCCGTCGGTGAATAGTTTGCACGCCTAACGTTAACCCCTCTGCTAGCGGTAATGTCATCTGCCGTTCTCCCTCAAGATCAAACTGTTGAATATTAACAAAGCAACTTCCACGATAGGCTGCAAATTCTATGAATTAAGCGCATGGCAAATCCCAGATCACATCTACTGTAGAACGACCTTTTTACTTGACTCAGAACGGCTGGACTGCGAGGCTTTACCGGCCTACAACTGGATTCTGTGCAAAATGGCCAAATCTCCGTTACATCTCAGAGACCCCCACGGCGCGATGATCGCCAAACCTACGATCTCGCTGAGTGGCTCACAGGGTAAACCTCTGAGTGATCTTCGGTTTACAGTCAAGGACCTATTCGATGTGGCCGGAGTACCGACCGCAGCCGGCAGCCCCGATTGGCCAGAAACAAGACCGCTCCCACAAGTACATGCAGTGATTGTCAGCCAACTGCTAGATGCCGGCGCCACACTAATCGGCAAAACCATCACGGATGAAATTTCATTGGGCATACTGGGAGAAAACAAATTCGACGGGACACCAGAAAATCCGGCCTGCCCTGGTCGTGTCCCGGGTGGATCATCAGCTGGATCTGCTGCGGCAGTCGCAGGTGACTACTGCGATTTTGCTTTAGGCTCTGATACGGGAGGGTCCGTACGTGTGCCGGCAAGTTTTTGTGGTATCTACGGCATCCGACCTACCCATGGCCGCCTGAACTTGGAAGGATTGATGCCGCAAGCACCTTCATCCGACACCGCTGGTTGGTTCGCACGCAGTGCAGAGACCCTGTCTCGAGTTGGCCGTGTGCTTTATCAAGAGGATATTCCTAATCGTCTTAACCATAGACTGCTGATTGCACGTGATGCTTTCGCTTTTAGTGGCAGTGAAACTCAAACAGCGTTGACACCGGTACTAAACCGCCTCACTAAACTATTTAGAGAAGTCGCTGAAGTCGATATGGCGCCACATGGACTTGAGCAGTGGTCCGAAGCACAAAGAACGGTCCAGGCTGCTGAGTTCTGGCAAACCTTTTCAGAATGGATCGACCACCACAACCCCAGACTGTCCTATTCTGTCGCACGGAATTTATTTATCGCATCAAGAATCGAGTCGTCGTCGCTAAAATCGGCACAACTCGTAAAACAACAGGCGACCGAACACATGACATCGCTGCTACCCCGTGGAACACTGCTGTGCCTGCCCACAACCCCATTCTGCGCCCCTCGCGTAAATCTACCGATTCATCAGACCGACGCTCTTCGTCTGCAGATTTCTGTGTTGTGCTCCCATGGCGGCCTAACCGGTGTACCTCATGTCTCGATACCCGGAGCCACCATCGGACTGGATCATGCACCGATCGGCTTGTCTATCATTGCTGGACATAACCACGATACCGACCTTCTTGCAGCCAGCCTAGCATTGGAAGCACAACATGACTGAAGACCTTGAAGTCAACCGCCCGGAAGTCGTGGATGAGATCACCCTACTGTTCGAGGCCTACGAAGCAGCCCTGGTCGACAAAAATATTGAAGTCCTGGACAACACTTTTTGGGACAGCGAACACACAATCCGTTACGCCATGCACGAAAACGGCTACGGATTTGATGAAATCCATCAACACCGAATGTCAAGAAAGAAAGGACCTGGCATCAAAGAAGAGCGACGACGGTTGGAGATTCTGACACTGGGCGATCGCTTTGCGACGGTTAACCTCGAGTTCAAGATCAGAGGGACAGAAGACGTCGGCAGACAAACCCAGACCTGGGTCAAGTTTTCCACTACTGGCTGGAAAGTGGTCACAGCGCATGTCTCGACAATGGAGAAGCATCCCCGCTGGTAAGATCACGGGATCTCCAATAAGCTACTATTCACAACACCACCGAAAAATGACAGAAAATGCAACAACCTGGGAACCGGCAAACAATGTTACCGCCGCAATCACCACGCGTCACTCCATCCGAGCCTTCCTATCGACACCTGTCTCTCGGAAAGTTGTGGAGGAAATCCTCTCAGTTGCCCGGCGCGCACCGAGTGGCACCAACATGCAGCCCTGGTGGGTATATGTGGTAACCGATGATGGGAAAAACAGATTGTCTGACGCACTGCTCAAGGCTCATGACGGCGGTGCTTCTGCCTGGACGCCGGAGTACCAATACTATCCTAACGATTTTCAGGACCCCTATAAGTCAAGACGGCGAAAAGTTGGCTGGGATCTGTATGGGCTGCTGGACATAGAGCGTGGTCAAAAAGATAAAATGCATCAACAACATGGTCGAAACTTTCGATTTTTTGACGCCCCGGTAGGGCTGATGTTTACGGTTGACCGGGAACTGAAAATCGGCAGCTGGCTGGACTACGGCATGTTCATTCAAAACGTGATGCTGGCAGCCAGAGAGAAAGGGCTTCATACCTGCCCTCAGGCGGCTTTTACCGGTCATCACCAGGTTATCCGTGAGTGTCTTCCAATACCCGATGAACAATCCCTGGTGTGCGGGATGTCGCTGGGCTATGCTGACCCTGACGCCATCGAGAACAGCCTTATCACTGAAAGAGAACCCGTTGATTCATTTACACGCTTCATCGATAGTTAAGCTTATTCAATCTCCGGAGGTTGTCCATGCCTGACAAACGACCCAGCGCTACTCCGACTGTACAAATTGATAATGACAATACCATTGTCACGGAATGGCGCTTTCCGCCTCACGGAGAAACCGGCTGGCATATACATCAGTATGACTATGTTGTTGTGCCCCTGGTCACTGGCGAACTGCGCCTGGAAACACCGGATGAAGAACGCCTGGCCGAACTCGTTACCGGTCAGGCCTACGCACGCAAAGCAGGTGTCGAACACAACGTCATCAACAACAACGATTTCGAATTCGTATTTATAGAAATTGAACGAAAATAACCCTGGCCATACCACTGCGCAAGGAATTCACCATGACGGATACCAAACCCACACAGACCTATTCTGAACTAACCGCCCTGCGCACGTTCATGGGAAAACCTTCCGAACTTGCGGCCAAAAAAAGCATCCCCCAGCTTGACAAACACTGCCGTGAATTTATCAGCCGATCACCGTTTGTCTGCATCGGCACGACCGATGGCAACGGCAAAGCCGACGTGAGTCCCAAAGGTGATCCGCCCGGGTTCGTACAGGTGCTCGACGACAAAACGCTCTTTATTCCGGACCGCCCAGGCAACAACAGAATCGATTCAATGTCGAACCTGCTCAAAGATCCGGCTATCGCCTTACTGTTTCTGATACCTGGCTTTGATGAAACGCTCCGGGTTAATGGCAAAGGCACCGTAATTCGTGATCAAACTCTCAACGCAACCAGCACAGTTAAAGGCCGGTCACCCAAAATCGGCATCAAGGTAAAAGTCGAAACCGCATTTCTGCATTGCGCAAAAGCACTCAAGCGATCCCATTTATGGGACCCCGAGAGCGTTCAGAATCGACAAGAAATGCCCAGCCTGGGTCGAATGATCATTGAACAGACCACGCCAGCTGGCACAAAGGCCGATCCGACCGACATCTCAGATGCTGATGACCGTGTTCAAGAGAGTATCCGGTCACATCTGTATTGACAGTCTCTCCGCACACCTACGTTAACAGTGCGTCAACAGACTGAATCAGGTCATACCTTCGAGCTTCTGAATCTTTTCGACTAGGCCTGGCGGGAAATCACTTTTCTTCTGCTTGCCGTAATCGAAACCAACGACGACCGCCCTGCCGTGGGCCGCAACTTTCTGATGTTTACAACTGAACACAACATGTTGAATCACAAAATAATCTTTTCCTAATTCAATTACTTTCCCGCCCGCGAGCACCTTATCTGGCCAGGTCAGAGGTAGGCGGAAGTTGCAGTCGACAGACTTGAGTATGCCAGTTCTACCCGACTGCGCAGCCGCCGAACGCAATTCCACCTTCTCGAAGTATTCAAACCGAGCTGTCTCCATCCAACGGATATAGACGGTGTTATTGACGTGCTGCATCGAGTCCATTTCACCCCACACCACCGGCAGTTCTACGACAACAGGACAAGCGTCATAAACTGCCTGCTCGCTGAATAATTCCATGACCGAAGGACCTACGTTGGTGATCTGAAAACTTGAATTTCTATCTACACTATTGCGGACAAATTTCACACAATAGCTCGATATTACGCCGGCCCTCTTCGCCGGACACCTCTGGGTCCCGACCCTCTTTGATTGCAGAAACAAAGTCTGCAATCTCACCTGCGTAGGGATTGACCTCGGTAAATGTAATCTGGCCGTTGTCAGTATCAATCCGGCCACCACCTCCGCGGCCAATAGTTTCGGAACAGTAGGCATAACCCGCAGTACCACAAATTTCACCACGATTGGGAGCCGCAAATAATGCGGATGACACGAACTGGGCCACAGCACCAGATTCAAATCGAAGACTGACTGCAGCAGATTCATCGTGGGCACTGCCCAGCACATTTCGGGTGATGGTGCTTGCGACCTCTGCAACCTCACCGCACACTGGCACCAGCATCCAACGCAGCCAATCGAGACTGTGTGTTCCGACGCCAGCCAAACTCCACCAGCGCCCAACTTCATCATGGGCCCGCCAGTTGGCCGCGTTGGGAGCTTGAAACGTCCATTGTGCGCGCGCAAACCGTATGTCACCCAGATCACCTCGATGTGCTCTCGCAGCGAGCTCGCGGTGACCTAAGTGCCATCGCAAATGGTAGGCGACACCCAGTCGAACATCAGCGTTTCGACATGCCTGGATCATGGCATCAGCATCTTCGACAGTAGTCGCCATGGGTTTTTCTACTAGAACGTGCTTACCCGCAGCAGCAGCTGCTATGGTTTGCTCGGCATGCAGTTTATCTGGCGTAGCAATCACCACAGCATCGAGATCTGGGTCAGATAGGAAATGCTTCAGATCATCGAAAGCCGGCGCCGGGGAAACCGCGTTGTGCTCTTGTGCAAAGCGAACAGCATTCGCCTTATCTCGGCTGAGTACACTCCACAATATGGCGCCATCAACTTCACCGATGGCTGGCGTCAGTGCATCACGACTGATGCTCCCTGTACCTATTATTCCGAGTCGCAACATGGTTTACCCCAAAGTGCAAAGCGTCGATTCTACCCTCGAGCAAGCTATTTACGATACGATCATAAATCAAGTCATCAACCATCACTGCCCGCACGATTCCAGATCAGTGCCAAATTTCGTTCGATCGCTGCTGACCCATTTGCGACCTAGGCGGGTCGCAAAGCCCTTTCGCTCAACGGATAGACACCGTAATATTACAGTGACGTCTGGTTCAGACCCCGGAAGTCCCGTCATGAAACTTGATCGCGATCAGATAGAACAATTTAAATCCGAAGGGTATTTATTTATCCCAGACTGTTTCTCGGCTGCAGAAGCATCCCGACTGCTCCAGGAATCCCATAAGGTTTACGCGATGGATAGGGAAGAAGTTGTTCGTGAATCAAGTGGTGTTGCCCGTACTGCTTTTGCAGCACACACCTACAATGAGGGATTTCGCCTACTGGGTGCCCATCCGCGCCTGATTGAACCTGTCATGCAACTACTCGACGAAGACGTCTACATGCACCAGTATAAAGTCAATGCGAAAGCCGCATTTGACGGGGAAGTTTGGCAATGGCACCAGGATTTCGGGACCTGGCACCGTGATGACGAAATGCCTGAACCCCGTGCCATGAACATTGCTGTCTATCTGGACGATGTCACGCCAGCCAATGGGCCACTGCTGTTTATACCCGGAAGTCACAAGGATGGCACACTGCCTGCCGGACATGACATCGAAACAACGTCGTATCCGCTATGGACGCTGGACAGGGAAACCGTGACCCGGTTGGCTGAACAGGGTGGCATCGCAGCACCGGTAGGCAAGGCAGGTGCCATGGTGGTGTTCCACTGCAATTTGGTCCACGCCAGCCCACCCAATATCAGCCCGTTCGGTCGCACGATCGTATACTTAAGTCTTTGTGCAGTGTCGAACCATATCCGTCGCTATAAACGGGCCGAGTTTATTGCCCACCGGGATTTCACCCCTATTGCTCCACTGGCTGATAACTGTTTGAGCGATCTGGGAGCCGAGGCTGCTTAGGGCCGCCCATTACCCCCGAAAACCGGATTGCGTCGCGAGCAGTGCCTGCCCCGACCGTTCGTACTCTCTTATCCAAAACCGGTAACACCTTAATCTCTTCGAATTCAATACGCCATGACCAACAGACTCAAAATTAACGGCACTCGTTTTCTCGAGGACCTCGATGCACTGAGAGAATTCGGAAAACAAGGTATAGGCGTCGTCCGTCCTGCGTTCTCGGCGCCGGATATCGCATCTCGGCGGTGGTTGGCCGAAAAATTTCAAGCCTGTGGATTGACGCCCCGCTGGGACCCGGCTGCAAACCTTTTTGGTCTACCGCCTCAGTCGGGGCAGCCCATATTGATCGGTTCCCACTCCGACACCCAGCCCGAAGGGGGCTGGCTGGACGGCGCCTATGGCGTGATCCTCGCTCTCGAGGTGGCCCGAACCAGTCAGGAATCCGGCGGCCCTCCGGTCGCTGTTGTTTCATTTCAGGACGAAGAGAGTGCATTCATGCCGCTAAGCGGCAGTCGCTACTTCAGCCGATATCTAGACCTTGATACGTTATACGATCTGACCAATGCCGCGGGACAGCGTTATGGTGATGAGGCGACAGCGCTGCCGGAGGTCCAGGGAGTTGAGCCGCTGGAAACCAATCATTTCAGTCACTTCCTTGAGGCCCATATCGAACAAGGACCCGTACTGGATCTCGCCAATGAGACCATCGGAGTAGTCGAAACAATCGTCGGCAGTCGCCAGTTTGAAGTCGTGATTGAAGGACAACAAAATCATGCCGGCACAACACCGATGTCCCTGAGACGCGATGCTGTGACCGGATTTTCAGCTTTTGTTGCTGCTCTGGAGCAGCGTTATACAGCTGCCGCTACTCCTCGTTCAGTGTGGACAATTGGTCAGGTGGAAGTCCATCCCAATGCACCTTCTATCGTACCGGGCAGAGTCAGCTGTTCTGTTCAGATGAGGGATGGCGCGCTGAATCAGCTGGACTTGATGTGCGATATCACCCGGGATACAGCACAAGAAATTGCGAAGGCACGAAATTTGAAGATTTCATCAATCCAAAACAAATCTGTTGAACCCGTCGATATGGATGAACGCATGATCATTGCTTTATGTGAGGCGGCTAACCTGAATGCGCCTGGACGCTGGCGCCGTATGCCATCAGGCGCATTGCACGACGCCATGAACCTCGCCAACCGCATGCCAACCGGCATGCTGTTTGTGCCTTCGATCGGTGGTGTCAGCCATGCATTCGAAGAGGATACCCGTAGAGACGATCTGGTTGCGGGAGTCCAAGTTATGGCTGATACGGTCGTTCAACTTACATAACAAAGCGATTACTGAAGCGCTCAGAATTAGACTGCAGTCTGCTCTGCTGTTGGTACAAATTATTAACATGAATAGATACAGGCACACATGAAACTCGACACTTTAATCAATAGTACCGATCCAATTATTCTCGATGGTGGAATTGGTACTGAACTGGAACGGCTTGGCGCACCTATGGATCACGAAGCCTGGTGCGCGGTGGCCCTTGAGTCCCACCCCCAACTGGTCCGGGATGTTCATAGATCCTATATCGATGCTGGTGCCGACATCATCACTGTAAACACCTATGCCGCAACACGGCACGCACTCACCAACGGTGGCATAGAGGAAAACTTTACGAGTTGGAACAAACTGGCAGTACAGCTCGCCAGAGAGACGCTCGATGCGAGTGAAGTGGACAGAAATATCCTGATTGCGGGATCAGTGTCGAATTTTGGCCACTTCAACGATCAATACACAGACAAGCAATTGGCTCCAAACTTCAGAGACCAGGCGGAGATACTGATCGAAAATGGTGTTGACTTCATCATTCTGGAAAGTCTGGGTGCCAAGACCTCCACTATTGTGACCGCATTGAATGCAATTAGTGAATTCGGTGTACCCATCTGGGTGGCCGTTAGCTGTGCAGAAGATCACGACTCAGGTCAGCTCTTTCTCGGTATTGAGGAAAGCAGAATCGACAGCCACAGACCGCTGGCCCACCAGGAACTTGGCGAGGCAATTGACACCATTATGGATACAGCCGGCTCGGCCTTGCTGGTAATGCATTCGACAGTAGACACCACGCTGCCTGCACTTCAGTTGATGCAGTCACATTACGATGGTCTTAGAGGTGCCTATCCTAACGCAGGCTACTGGCTACGACCTGAGTGGGCGTTTGTCGACCAGATCAGCCCGCAGAATTACTTAGAGCGGGCCCGAAAATGGCTCGATACCGGCGCTCGCATAGTGGGTGGCTGTTGTGGTATCGGGCCGGATCATATCGCGGCACTCAGTAAAGGTTTACGAAACAGTTAACTCAGTGCCCGTTATCTGTAAATTTGGAGTCGTCTGTTTTCCTACGAACCACCCTTTTCTGGGGGGACAGGTTGATTTCATCCACCACGGTCCCCCTTCGCACCAAAAGTGCCCCACAGACAGCGCTCGCCACATCTTCGGGTTCGATATAGTTGTCGGGATTAGAGCCAGGCTCAAATTTAAGCGAATCGAAAAATTCCGTTCTCACCATGCCGGGATTGACGATCGTGATCCGTACATTTGCTGCAGCACACTCGTGCCGCAGTGCCTGCGCGAATCCCCGCACTGCAAATTTTGTCGCCGAGTAGACTGCCCCATATCGGCCACCGGACAGTGCCGCTTCGGACCCCATTAGAACCACGTCGCCACCTCCATTAGTTTTGATAACTGGCATAAAAGCACGGACGACATACATCTGGCTGATCAGATTGAGATCAACCAGTTCACGGATTTCTCTGTAGGCAAACTCTTCGAGAGAACCGAACCGCCCTCTGCCCGCACAACAAACGAGACCCGTGACTTCCGCGTAGGTTTTTGCCAGGCGTGAAAGAACATCCGGCAGCGCAGACACTTGAGCAAGATCAAGCGGCACCGGTCGAAACCGCGCATTATCTATCGCGCTGTCCTGAAAATTCCGTGCAATGCCAATAACGGTGGCGCCTTTCTCCAACAGGCGCTGACTGACAGCAGCACCAATGCCGCGACTGGCACCCGTTACGATCAGAGTTCTTCCATCAAGTCGATCAGCCATTGTGGATTCCTACTGAATCATTACGTTCCACCCTATTGGCAGCCAAATCTTGGGATAAGGGTGAACAGGTGAAAATCTTATCAGCGGCGGTATGGCGTAATAACTGATCATGACAAAAACTCATCATCTGTTGCTCACAATCCTTACTGTAAGAGATCATTCTATCGCGCGATTCAAAGGGGCCAGCAAACAATGCTTCGTCCGGATACAGACGGGTAACGTTGCGAAAGTACGATTTCGGCATGCGAAACGGTCCCAAAGTAACCGAGTGAATGCTGTTTTGGGGAACCCGATCGAAAACATCTTCGAAAAGTCTCTGATAAAGATCCTGGTAGCGTAATTCATAAAGTACCGGATCAAAGCGAAGACCGACGTTCCAGCCACGTTCAGCCAGTTCGGCCAACGCAGCGAGACGTTTTTCAACTGACGGTGCCTTGTGTTCAAACGTTGCTGCAGTCTGAGCCGGTGTAAGACTGTAAGCAATCACCACATTGGATAACGGTGCGGTCTCAAACAGACTTCTGATCTGGGTACTCTTGGTCCGCAGTTCTACCTGTGCGCGCGGGTGCCGACGTAACCAAGCCAGCAGCTCACGGACAAATCCGGTTACAGGTTCCAGCGCCAGGCTGTCGCAGTCGTAGCCAGAGAAAAACCAGACGTCTTCGCCTGCATGGGTTTTAACTTTTTCCGCCATGCCTTCAAAAAAGCGCTCGTAATTAACAAACACGACGTAATGTGCAGAACGATACATGCCCTGTAGAAAACAGTATCTGCAGTCATAAATGCAGTTCAACATATGTGAGAAATAGTAGTTATGCTTACCGCCGATCCCGTAACCCTTCGGCGCCGGCAGGACAGTTGCCCCGAACTTCTTTGCCAGTATCAGGGCCGGCTTTTTTTTCTGCAGGCGAAAGTTCTGCGCTTTAGGGTTGAAAACTTCCTGGTACCGATCGCAGGTGACACACGCTGCATCCGGGAAACGCTTGATCATGTTTACGGCGCGTTCATGACATACAACGGCGTTTTCCACATAAATGGTATCTATCATGACTGCTGTTCATCCCGATCTGCAGCGTCCTTCCCTTGAGGAACCGACAGATTCACCGGCAGCGCTGATAGTTTGCTCTCTAACCATCTCAGTACGCCACGTGCATCTTGACACTCGCTTGTCCCGGGTAAATTCGGGAGCTGGCCTGACCGTACCTTTAACCGGCCCAACAAAGTGGCAAGCCGGTGGCGCTGTGAAACCGTGAAATGCCATTGTTCAAGATAAAGGGATGACAGGTCTGGCGGCACCCGCACGGTGTCGACAACATGAGACAGATCAGACAGTTGACGGACTGCACTCTCAATAGCCGACATCTGGTCGGCTATTAACAAACTGATCTCATCTACTGCCAGATCAAGATCTGACCCGGGGTTGTCTGAGATGATTTTCAGACTTTGAACCAGCTCGGCGGTGCTGCAACGACAGGCGATCTGATAAAAGCCAGCGGCTTCCATATCATAAGCACAGCAATCCGGGTAACACCGCTCAGGCTTATCCACCGTGACCAGTGGCGAGCGCAGCAATTTAATATCCAGCACGTACGGCGGATACCAACTGCGTCCAGACGCGTGTTCCGTGATTCGACTCGCAAGCAGCACACTGCCGATCGGCACTTGCTGATGGCCGGCAATACCGATGTTGAGCCAGGCCTGGTCCACGCGCTGGGCAGTTCTATGGAACAAATGGGTAACCGCGGCGGCACAGTGGGTTCGACCGATTCCACTGACCACAAGCGACAGATCGCCATTGCAATACACAGGAAAAATACCAGCCGGTCGATCCTGCACAAGATCCAATGTCTCAATAATTGGCCTTGCCTCAGCCTGCAAAGCGACTACCAGATTGGTCATCCGGCCGCTTCCTCGCTATCGAGCCTACTGTCAGTGTATTGTCCTGCTCCTTCTAGACAACAACGCGCCCAATCCCGCTTACGCTCGTATGCCAGGCTTTCAGCGTGGTGGTTACGACGCCTAGCGCCCTGTAGATAAACATCCAGCTTTATTAGCATCTCGTTGGCGGCTAATTGGATTTGTATATTTGTCAACGTCCCTGAGCGAATCAGCTTTTCAAGTGAGGCAATACGGAATCGGTCCATGCCCCAGTATTTTTTTGACAACTGGTCGTCGTGCCCACCGTATTTCACGACCAGTTTCTCCGGTAAATAGGTGACCGGGAGTTTGGCACAGAGGCGAAGCCACAAGTCATAGTCCTCACAAGCTGGCAACTCTTCATCAAAACTGCCAAAGTCTTCGAACACACTGCGGTGAAGTAACACCGCCGATGGTGAGATGACACAGCGAGGCAGACACTGTTTGAACATATTGCCACCGCTCTTGAGATGTTTGTTCATCGGATTCACCCGTACGCCATTGCGAATCCAGAACTCGTCGGTATGACAAATTCGGGACTGAGGCTCTTTCGCGAGGGCCTGTAACTGCTGTTCGATCTTGGATTCACACCAGGTATCGTCAGAATCCAAAAAGGCAATCCAGTCTCCCTGAGCTACTGATAGGCCACGGTTTCTTGCCGCACTCACTCCCTGATTCGACTGGCTTAACAAGGTAGCATGAGGGTGCTCCGTGCGTACCCGTTCACAGGTGTCATCGGTGGAGCCGTCGTCAACAACGATCAGATCAAGCGGTCTGTAGGTCTGAGATACCACAGACTGCAGCGCCCGGTTAATCAGGTGTGCCCGGTTAAATGTCGGCACTACGACCGAAACAGAAGGCATCAAGCTCATCACTGCTCCCCACTAGCGTGCAGGTGGAGGTGGCACACGTATCAACACAGCTGTGAGTATGGCAACTACCGAAAACACAACAAACACCCACAACGACCATACATAGTTACCAGTATAGTCGCGCAGGATACCGGAAATCAGCGGGCCGGCTGCCTGCGCGACCACCTGAACCACCAACGCAGTGCCGCGAATAGCGCCATAACTCGCCCGTCCAAAATAATCTGCCCAGGCCAAAGGCAAAACGGTCAACATCCCACCGATACCCATTCCGAACAGTGCAGCAGCAACATAACCGTGCCAGGATTGTGTGATCCACACCATGACCACTGCACTCAGTGCCAGAAATAATGCTGTTAGCATTAACGACCAGCGCACGCCCAGGTGACGGATGAACGCACCAAAGGCAAGACCGGATATAGCGGAAAGCAAAGAAAACACACCGATAATCGTCGCTGCGATGGTGGGGTCTATCCCCCGCTCGATCAGGTGGGGCACCTGATGGAGCGAAACACCTGCCTGAACTGGATACACCAACAGCGTGTAGAGCGACAGCAACCAGAATGTCCCGGTGCGCACTGCCTGAGCCCGAGTAAATGCCGGCTCACTTGGGCTACCCTGAGAATCCTGTGCAATCTCTTTACCGGTTTGATCGGTACCGTCGGGCACGATACCCATATCTTCAGGTCGCCGAACGACCAGCAGCCACACCGGGATGAACCCAACAATCAGAACCGTTATTCCAATCGCGATCCATCCTGAACGCCATCCATGCGTATTGATGGTCAGCTGGGCAATCAGCGGCATTGCCATCAGGCCCATCATTTGCATAAACGTGGCCATAGATGTCGCAATACCACGCTTTCGAACAAACCAATTGTTGACTGCACCGTAGATCCCGAGTTCAAACGGACTCGCAAAACTCATCCGCGCGATACAGAAAAGCAGGATAAATACGATCAGCGACTGCGTTAGGGACAACAACAACGCACACATTCCAGTTACTAACACTGCCACGCAGAGCATGACCCGGGCACCGCGCCGATCTAGTATTGGCCCCAGCAATGGGGAAGCAATCGCCGCCAGTACACCACCCAGCGATACCGCAGCCGACAGGGACGTCCGAGACCAGCCAAACTCGCCAGTCATCGGTTCGATAAAGATCGATAGGGTCGCCACCGCAGGACCCTGCCGAGCAAACCCTGCACAACACACAGCGGTGAGCACCACCCAGCCATAAAAAAATGGCAGCCGGTGTTGCAACCAGACTGGAAGACCTCGAACGTAAGTCAAACCTGCTGCCATCCGTGGAACCAGTATTAAAACTAAGGGTGTTGAACGGACCTGGATTCAAGCCGGGCCATGTAGGTGGCACTGAAGACCACAACACCAGCACCGACCCAGACCCAGATCACAGGTGACTCCGCGAAAAAAATCAGTCCAATCATTGTCGACCACACCAACTGCAAAAAATCGATCGGCTGAGACACGGTCACGTCCACCAGCGCCAGACCACGAGCCATACACAAATGACTCGTTGTCGCAAAGATCGCCGTACCGGCCAGAAAGACGAGATCGGGTTGACTGGGTGATTGCCAGACCCACAGTGCCGGGGCCAGCATGGTCAGCGTCGCAAAAATCGAGAGATACACGACCAGAGTCCCGCTCGAGTCGTCGCGTACCAGAAACTTGGTCAATACTTTGGATGCGGCAAATAATGGCGCCGCCGCCAGCATTGCCAACGCACCCCACTGCACAACCGCCACTCCGGGGCGTAAAATGATCAGCACCCCCACCAGACCCAAGGCAACTGCAATTATCCGGGGTCGTGTCAATCGTTCTCGCAAAAAAAACACAGCCCCAATGACAACAAAAATCGGAGCTATAAAACTCAGCGCAGTCACTTCCGCAATAGGCAGCTGGCTTGCTGCAAAAAACCACAACATGACCGCAATGGCATGAATAAAGCCTCGAAACCCGTGGAGGCGCAGATGGCAGGTACGAAACAGTGCGGCACGCCTGCGCAGCACCAACGGCAGTAGGACCAGTAACCCAAACAAATATCGGGTAAACGCCGCCTGAATGGGATGCAATTCATTACCGACGTACCGTACAAGAGCTGTGAACACAACGAACAGGACGCCGGCGAGTGCAACCCAGAGCAGTCCTTTGGTCATTGAACTCACCCGCGGAGTCTATACGATTATCCCGACCCTTAAGCAGGCGATCTCGACACAAGACATCGGTCATAGGATAGACGGCCGGGCCCTCGAATGAGCCGCCTGTACTTGCCGCGCGAGCAATTAAGCAAGCAGCCGGATAGAATATCTAGCCCTGAAGCAGTAATATTCAATAGACTAGACTGGTGTATTAAAAATTTAAACCTAAACGAGTTTCCTCGATGAAATACCAAACTCCCAGCACAACCAAAGAAGCCGCCGTTCTCATAAAGGGTGAAAGGGGCAAAGCATTTGTACTCGCAGGCGGAACTGACCTGATGGTTCGAATGAAAAGCGGATTGACCGAGCCCGACCTTGTGGTTGACATCAAACATATCCCAGCCATGCAGTCGATCAAGAAATCTGCAACCGGTTTCCGGATTGGTGCCGCCGTCTCTGCTGCTGAAATGGGCGAAAACGCACCGCTAAAGAAGGCTTGGCCCGGCGTCGTGGAATCTGCAAACTTGATCGGGTCAGATCAGATTCAGAACCGATGTACCGTTGCCGGTAACCTGTGCAATGCGTCCCCTGCAGCAGATGCTGTGCCAGCCTTGATTGCAGCAGGCGCAAAGGCCAATGTCGTGGGTCCACAACGCCGACGAACCGTCTCTGTCGAAAAGGTGATCACCGGACCGGGTACAACCTCACTGGCCAAAGGTGAAGTGGTTGAAGCAATCACACTACCCAAACGACCGCCCAAGTCGGGTGATGCGTACCTGCGTTTTATACCGCGATCGGAGATGGACATCGCAGTAGTCGGTGTGGGTATTAGCCTGACGCTGGGCAACAACTCGGTCATTAAAAGCGCACGAGTCGCCCTGGGCGCAGTTGCGCCGACACCTTTACTCGTGTCCGCTGCGGGCAAGGCCATCGTTGGCACAAAACTGGACAAAGCCGCGCTCAACAAACTAGCAGAAGCTTGTTCCGCCGCTTGCAACCCGATTGATGACAAACGCGGCACTGTCGAATTTAGAACCGAAGTCGCGGGAGTCCTTGCTCAACGTGCGGCTAAAATTGCTTACAAACGCGCAGGAGGCAAATGATGGCCGGAACACTCGTATCGACTAAGATCAATGGCGATCAGACTGAGTTTGTCTGCCAGGCGGGTGAGACGCTGCTTGAAGTGCTACGCAACCGACTCGGGCTGACTGGCTCTAAAGAAGGCTGTGGCACCGGGGACTGCGGTGCCTGCAGTGTTACGCTAGATGGCCGTTTGGTCTGTTCCTGTCTCGTGTTGGGTGTCGAGGCCCAGGGCCGAAAAGTGAACACCATAGAGGGTCTGGCAGACGGCGATGCTTTGCATCCATTGCAATCCAACTTTATCAAACATGCAGCGCTGCAGTGCGGTATCTGCACACCTGGGTTTCTGATAGCCAGCAAGGCCCTGCTGGACCGAAATCCGAATCCGACCGATGAGGAAATTCGATTTGCCTTGGCGGGGAATCTCTGCCGCTGCACGGGCTACGATAAGATCGTACGCGCAGTTAAGGCCACGGCAAAAGATCTCAGAAAAAAATAACCCATTACTTGACGACAATTCCAACACTCGACCTAATCCGCAGGAGATGCCTGAGATGGCAAACGACACAAAATTCAGAAACCGACAATTCAAATCTGTAGGTACACGTCCACCGCGACCCGACGGTCTCGACAAAGTTACCGGTCGAGCGAAATACGGTGCAGACACATTTGCCCCGGGCCAACTCATCGGCCTGGTATTACGCTCTCCCCATGCCCACGCGGAGATTAAACGCATTGATACCTCAAAAGCTGAGAAGCTAAACGGCGTTAAAGCAGTGATCACTAGCAAAGATTTACCCGACCTTACCAACGGTGACCGTGATCTGTACGACACACTTGAGAACTGTATGGCACGGGATAGAGCTCTCTATGATGGCCACGCTGTGGCAGCCGTCGCGGCCATCGATGCCCCAACGGCCAGGAAAGCTTTGAAGCTGATTCGCGTAACCTACAAGCTTCTGCCGCATGTAACCGATGTCGACGAAGCGATGAAACCTAACGCACCGCTAGTACAACCACGGGTGTATACCCGCGGGGTATCACCGAAACCAAAATCGCCATCGAACGTGGCGAAGGTAAGTGAATTCGGCCATGGCGACGTCGAGGCCGGATTCAAAGCAGCTGATGTGGTTGTCGAAAAAAGCTACAAAACTGAACAGGCTCACCAGGGTTACATTGAACCACACGCCTGTCTTGCCAGTGTTGGGCCTGATGGCCATGGCGAGCTCTGGGTGACCACCCAAGGACATTTCATTTATCGCAACACCTGCGCGTCCTTGCTCGGCATGGAGGTTGCAAAGCTGAAGGTGACCTCTTCAGAAATCGGTGGAGGATTCGGCGGTAAAACCCACGTATGGATGGAGCCAATTGCGCTGGCATTGTCCCGCAAAGCCAATCGTCCGGTAAAACTTGAGATGACCCGGGACGAAGTGTTCCGAAGCACAGGCCCGACCTCATCGACTTCCATAGATGTCAAAATTGGTGTTAAAAAGAACGGCAAAATCACTGCTGCGACCGCGCATTTGCGCTACCAGGACGGTGCGTTTCCCGGAATTTGGGCCATGCTGGGTGCGATGACGGCCTATGCCTGTTACGACCTGAAAAATGTGAAAACGGTCGGCTACGATGTTCTGGTTAACCGGCCAAAAGTTGCTGCCTATCGGGCACCTTCTGCGCCGATGGCCGCGTTTGCCGTAGAAAGCACAATCAATGAAGTGGCCGCTGAAATCGGTATGGACCCCGTTGACTTTCGCATCAAGAACGCCGCGAAAGAGGGGACCAAGTCATCCTATGGTCCAACTTATGGGCCTATCGGCATTGGTCCTACACTGGCCGCTGTCAAAAATCACCCACACATGCGAGCAAAGCTTGAAAAGAACCAGGGCCGGGGCATGGCCTGCGGCTTCTGGTTTAATTTCGGGGGTGAGACGTGTACTGATCTCAATATTGGTGTCGACGGCACAGTCACACTGACTGTCGGCACTATAGATGTAGGCGGCGCTCGAGCGTCACTGTCTCTGATCGCAGCTGAAGAACTTGGTATTCCGTATGAGAGTGTGAAGTGCAATATCACCGATACCGGCTCACTCGGACACAACGACATGACAGATGGCAGCCGGGGAACCTTCTCTTCGGGCATGTCAACCATTTTCGCGGCCCGTAACGCGATCGAGGAGTTGTGCCAACGTGCAGCAGATACGTGGGAAATCCCCGTTAAAGATGTAGTCTGGGATGACGGCAAAGCGACTGCAAAGGGAAAGAAGCACAAGAAGCTTAAACCACTGAGCCTGGATGAATTGGCAGGAGGATCACCGAACACAGGCGGACCCATCGCGGGTCACAGTCAGATTGTCGCCGATGGTGCAGGTGTGTCATTCGCGAGTCACATCTGCGATATCGAGGTAGATCCGGAAACCAGCGCCACGAAAGTCGTGCGTTATACCGTTGTTCAGGATGCCGGCAAAGCGATCCACCCCGACTATGTTGAAGGACAGTTCCAAGGCGGTGCTGCCCAAGGCATAGGCTGGGCACTGAATGAGGAATATATCTACGATGAGAATGGCCGCTTACAGAATCCTGGCTTTCTGGATTACCGGGTGCCGGTCTGCTCCGATCTACCGTTCATTGACACACAGATTCTTGAGATCCCGAACCCTAATCACCCGTACGGGATTCGTGGCGTTGGCGAGACATCCATTGTGCCGCCACTGGCGGCAATCGGAAACGCACTCTCAGATGTCGCCGGCGTTCGCATGACCCATGTACCGATGTCACCACCCCGGATACGCAAGGCCATTAAAGAAAACCAGGCCTGAGCTCAGAGACGATGCTGAAGGTCTGCTTATCCGGCCCATTAAAAGCGGCGGCGGACGGTGCTGCTTCGGTCTCGATCAGTGCAGCGACCATCCGGGAGCTGCTGCGAGAACTCATCGAACAATATCCAGGCATGCAGAATCAGCTCGACGATGGTATCGCGGTATCTGTCAACGGCCAGATCTTTCGTGACAAGTGGTCAGAGGAGATCCCGGAAGGTGCTGAGGTCTTTTTGTTACCCCGTATTCAGGGTGGATAGAGAAATTTGCTAGTCAGTACACGCGCCCGTAGCTCAGCTGGATAGAGTACCTGGCTTCGAACCAGGTGGTCGGGGGTTCGAATCCCTCCGGGCGCGCCATAATTTTCAATCACTTAGCGCCCTTCCGCAAAATTGAATCCTCCCACAAAAATAAGAACATCAAGGTGGTAATCGATGGTTGGGGAACCATCGTAGGAAGTGCTTTTAACTCAGCTCACGTCACTTCATACCATACTCACAAAGAATTTATAGATCCGGAACTTATTCGGTAAAGCGTCGCTCGAACACAAACTCGTTTGGTAGATAAGAAATATTGTGCTCGGAACCAGGTAACGACATTGGAAGCGCAGGAGACTGTATAAGGAACCAGCCATCTTTTAGGGCATCGGTCCCTATTTTGTACGGGGGATCTTCGAGGGGAATTGTCGGACTATCCCCTGACGTGCCGTCGTAAAAGGCCCATCCGATTACGGCAGTGTCGAGCGCGCTTTCAGCTAACCATAAATAAAGGACTTGTTGCTTTTCGGTCATTGCGCCATCAGTTCTCTGCGCCTTCCTAACCGCGTCAGATAGTAATCCACGTCATAATCGGAGTCCCCAGTAAGATAGCGCCACAGTCGAGCACGTTGAATTGTCTCGTAACGAGATTCATGCCCTTGTTGCCACGGCTGCATTGAACGAAATATGTGACCGACGCTGTCGGTCCTTACTACCGCAAATTGATGATCCGAGAAATCATTATGAACACGTTCAAGATCCTCTGTGTTCCATAAGCGAACTTGCGGAACCCTGGGATTGAGTCTGATCTTGTACATCCAACGATCATCTATTCCGTTGTTACATTGACCTGCATGCCATAAGCCGTGATGAAACACTAAGACTGTCCCCCCTGGTCCAGAAAACTGTCGATCACCGACGATATGTTGGTAACGACTAACCCCCTCTGCACGGACCTTTCTCAGATGGCTGCCAGGCAAGAATCGAGTCCCCCCGTCCCCGGGTGCAACAGCATGCGGAAAGTAAAATAACTGTATGTCGAAAGCAGGGTCACTAGTATCAATCACTGCATCCATATGTAGATGCTGCTCGAATTGGCTGCCACCAGGCAGTAGGTGCACCCAATCGTGATCAAAAATTGGATCGATACCGACCAAAGAATGAATTATTCCTTGCACCTGAGGAAGCCGCAGGAATTCCCCGATCGACTCTGAGGGATAACAATCGGAAAGATGGAGGCCTGTATTCGGCAAGGCAACTTGTTTATCTGAGATCATTTGATCGTCACTAACCGGAGCGATCCCCACACCTCCCGCAATGCCTTGAGTTTCCAGGGCACGGTTCTTAATAGAAGCGAGGGCTGGCAACTCCTGTAGCACGCGGTTGTTTGTTTCCGTAGGCACAATTGCGTCAAAACACAAATAACCTTCAGCAACAAACTGCGCCATTTCGAGAGTGGTTAAATAATAATTATCTGCCGGCATGTGTTGTGGGCATCAACTAAAGATATTGAGTTATCAACAGTAGGTAAATATAAGCGGAAGCCAGAATTATTATGCGTACGCAAACGTTTGGTGCACTTCGTGTGGTGGGGTCCGTTATTGTTGTAATTAACCTGATCGTTTGCGCTAATTTGCTATTAGTTATTTCTGTTATGTTCGATATCAGTTTTCTCAAATCTCGTGGGGATTTTAATACTGTTATTTTATTCCTGTAACAAAAACCCACTAAAGTCGTTCCACTATCCTCCCACAACAACTAGTTGGTTATTGGCGTTTAAGGCCTTTTAACGCCAGTTCTCCGAAATCTGTGGGAGGACTGATGTACAATAATTCGCAATAATCGTTGCGGTTAAAGGGGAAAAGACCACCGTAGGGTATCTGGCTTCGAACCAGGTGGTCGGGGGTTCGAATCCCTCCGGGCGCGCCATTAAATCAAGGAATTACGGAGTACGTGGTGAGAGTAACCGATCTAGTTAACCTAGATGCCTATCCGATTCAGGATATCGAATCACCGGTTGCTCAGGCACTCGTAACAAGGTGCCGACAAGATCTCGACAAAAGTGCACTGTGCACATTGGAACAATTTGTCTCACCTGATGCACTAATGGCCATGAAGTCTGAGATAGATGGCATGCTGAATACTGCCTATCGTGCCGAACACAAGCGAACACCCTACTCATGGCGGTACAACCTGGACTTTCCAGATGACCACCCACGACGGGCCCTGCACTTAAACCGATATGGATACCTTCTAAACCACCAGTTCAAAGAGGCAACGCTGATCAGCCAACTCTATGAATGGGCGCCACTGACTGAATTCGTACGACATGTGCTTGGATTCGAGACGCTATACCAGACTGCTGATCCTTATTTGTCTATTGTAATAAATATTATGCAGACCGGAGATGAACTGGCCTGGCATTTTGATACCAACGACGGTGTGGTCTCGCTGATGTTGCAGACGGCTGATAAGGGTGGCCATTTTGAATACGCGCCCTATATACGTGACGAAGTCGACGAGAACTATACAAGTATCCAGGAACTGTTTGACGGATCGTCATCACTTGCTGATCAACCAGCGATCGAGGCTGGTACTTTTGTGCTGTTTAAAGGTCGACGTTCTTGCCACCGAGTGACACCAATCTACCAAACTACCCAACCTCGACTAAATATCCTTTACAGTTACGATGAGCGTCCAGGTATGGTTTTTTCGGACGCAAGTCAAAAAGAAAAGACCCAACCGAGAACAGGGGCTAATGTTGGGCTCACCACTCGTCCGTAAAAGTTATTGAAGTACCCGCTATGAGCCTAAGTATTCAGGCGTGCTGGTGTAGCATACCCACTGGTCCGCGTACCTTCTTGGTTATAGCTAACAGAGTCACACCCTCTTCCCGATACCTCAACTACTACTAAGTACCACAGCTTCAAACCCACCGTCGTAACTCCGTTGTCCCATTCAAACCAAACAAACTCGTTAAATTAGTAGTAAAAGTCCCAGAAACTCTGAATTCAATGGGACAGCCGTAGTAAACTTATCCCTAGTTTTGTAGGCTTAAGTTCGCATTTGAGTACCTGGCTTCGAACCAGGTGGTCGGGGGTTCGAATCCCTCCGGGCGCGCCATTAAATTAAGTAGTTAGAGAAGTTTTCAAATTTGGGAATTCCCACAAATCCCCAAAGTTCGCACAGTACCGAGCTATGTCAGCCGCGAGGAACCCTCGCTGACTTACTTTGTGTATTCACAATTACCGACGTCCGACGAGAATAGATGCTGAAGATTCGCTACCCTGAAACATTCCACTCCAACAGGTTGGAAAAATACTATGCGTGAACAACTAATCTATTTATCAAGAGACGATGTAAAAGAGTTACTGCCTGAACCTCTAGAAATGGTCACAGCGTTAGAGTCAATCTTTCGATCTCGAGCGAACGGTCAAGCGCATGGCAAAAGTAAAATTGGCCTTTATACAAACGAAGGCAACTTCTTTTTTGGTCTTATGGCATGCTCAGAAGATTTAGGCT